>Ga0307978_1000680_pt1 | contig 27536 bp, 23 predicted proteins | sample OrgLakmetage1056_FD_203151 | JGI IMG/M metagenome (GOLD analysis project Ga0307978, IMG submission 203151) | Saline water microbial communities from Organic Lake, Antarctica - #1056 | ecosystem: Environmental > Aquatic > Non-marine Saline and Alkaline > Saline | place: Antarctica: Organic Lake...
AGCAGAAAGGGCAAAAAACACCAACAAGTGCTCACTCCGATGAAGGGTTGTCGATCGCAGCGATTCATGATACAATCACCCACATGAGTAATCACGTATACAAAAAAATCGAACTCGTAGGTTCTTCCAAAGAATCCATTGAAGCAGCGGCACAAAACGCCGTCTCTACTGCATCCAAAACCGTGCGCAACATGCGCTGGATGGAAGTCGGCGAAGTCCGCGGCCACATCGTCGACGGCAAGATTGAGCACTGGCAAGTCGGCGTCAAAATCGGCTTCACCCTCGAATCCGAAGACGCCCCGGAAACGCTGGAGGAAAAGTCAGAGGACTAGCTATAACGGAGCCAGGACATTCCTGTCCTGCCAGCCGAATAAAGGGGCAGCGTCATTTACCGGAGCTTGCCCGTATCGCCACTGCTGCCCCTTGGAGTAAGAAAAATGAGGCAAAATAATTAACGGTAGAATAATTTCAGCGGATCGCTGAGCCGTTTATTGAACCCGAGTGTAATACCTTCTTTAGAAAGGTATGGCCCGATGGATTGATTGTAGCGATGGCACGAGAGTGCCGTCGATGGTTGGCCTGAGGGAAACCTATAAAGCGTGCTCACGCGATTTCTTGACCTGATCAATTTTTATACTCAGATCAAATAATGCCCCGTCTTATCCCAATTTTACTGCTGTGCTTGAGCCAAAGCTGCCTCGCCTCACTGGTGCTTCCCGTGCTGAACGACCCCATCGTCAATTTATCCAGGCTGGCCAGCGAAACTACCGAAACTTCATCAGATTTATTTACTCTGAGTGCAGTCTTTGGCACTGAAGCTATCGACAACCTAGTGGTTCGCTTTACCACACAGACCTCCATCGGCAGCCTGCAGCTGGACTTGGCTCTTTTCAGCAATCGAACCCCGGGCACCCGTGCAAACTTCATGAATTACGTGAACGATGGTGATTTCGTGAACTCGATTATTCACCGCTCCATGCCTGGATTTGTGATTCAAGGAGGCGGCTTTTACGACTCAGACCCAACAAGCAATTATTTCTTAGATGCGATTCCCACAGACCCACCGATTGCCAACGAGTTTGGCATTTCCAATACACTGGGAACAATTTCCATGGCCAAACTGGGGGGCGATCCGGACAGCGCCACAAGTGGGTGGTTTGTCAGCATCGGCGAGAACTCTGATAACCTGGACAATCAAAATGGAGGTTTCACCGTTTTTGGACGTATCACCAAAAGCACGCTACCCAATGCCCTCTCTATCGGAAATCCTATCGATTTTCCTATATGGAATGCCGGAGGCGCCTTTACTAATTTGCCATTGAATCCCGAATTCGACAACACGCGTAGTATTATAGAAACAGACCTCGTCCTTTTCACCACGGTCACACTCGAAACGATTCCCGCATCGGAAGCAGGCAACTCGACGACCCTCAGCTATAGCATCGTCGCGAATTCTGATCCAACCATTGCCACAGCCTCAATAAACGGGAGTTCGGAGTTGGTATTGGTTTACAGTGGCAATGCCACCGGCCACACGACCATTATGGTCCGCGCCACCGACTCAGTCGGTAATACTGTGGACGATACCTTCACCACAAGCGTCCTACTCAAGTTCGACGATTGGAAAAGTGAGAATTTTTCTGAAGCTGAGCAAACCGACGACATGATCAGCGGGCCGGATGCCGACAACAATAATGACGGGCTCACAAATCTGGAACTCTACCTCCACGACCTCAACCAAAACAATTTTCACCTCAGTCCGGTTGTATTTAGCGAAACGGATATTGCAGATGCCAGCCACCCCTCCTTTACCTTTCCTATCCGCAATGATCTTGCCGACATCACTTATACCATTGAGCAAAGTTATGATCTGGGGCTGACCGATGACTGGAGCGCCACCCCTTTCATTGAAATCTCTCGTCTATCCGCAGGAGCAATTGATACCGTCAGCATTCACACCACCGCACCGACCAGCGGCACGAAAGACTTTTATCGCGTTCGTTTTACTCAGACGCCCTGATTGTCTCGACAACGAGGAGCCAGAGGACCGGCTCGGCTACAGCCCGCCGTAATCCATGGCAATCCCCTCCCATCAAACGTCCTCTCCAGTGTAGGCATGGCAGTCCTCTGCCATCACCACTGATTCAACAAGGATACCCTACCATCAGCCCAATCAATGACAAGGGAGCCAGAGGACTGGCTCGGCTACAGCTTTGTGTAGTCATGGCAGTCCTCTGCCATCACCGATTCGCTCCAAGCACCAGCACGTCACCCCAACCGGTCCGCCTCATAGGCCAGCCCGATCTCCCCACGCCACCAGTCGAGGGCTTTCATGTTGCCCAGCGAGTCGTCATAGCGCATCGCGACCTCTTTGGCGCCGATCGCCTGGCCACGCATTTCACCGGTGAAGGATTCGATCTCGTAGGCATAGAGGTGCCGTGAGCGATCGGCTGGGATAATTTCCGGCGCATCACTCCCCTCCAGTTCGAGACGAATCTCCCCTTCGCAGTGCCATGGATCCATCACAGTGATGCACCCCTTTTCGCCGTAAACGAAGGCGCCTTTCGGCGTATTCACACGTAGGGCCGCGCTGGCCTTGGCGACAATATCGCCCTCAAAGCGCATGATGGCGGTCGTCCACATATCCGTCTTGGCTTGTGGATCGAGGTGCCCCACCGCCCGCAGTTCAATCGGCTCGGCAAAGAGCCGATCCTGCGCACGCCCGGCGACCAAGCGACAAAAAGACATCCCGTAGCAGCCGATGTCGAGAACCGCTCCGCCACCCAACTCTCTCGCGATCAGCCGCGATTCCGGCCCCAGATCGGAATGGTAACAAAAGTTGGCTTCAATCATCCGCACCTTACCAATCACGCCGGACTCCACCAGATCCACCACCTTCTGCGTCTGCGGATGATGGCGATACATGAAAGCTTCGCGCAGCAAGCAGCTCTTATCCTTGGCGACCTGCTGCGCCCGCTTGGCCTCCCGTAAATTCATCGTGATCGGCTTCTCACACAGCACATGCTTGCCCGCCTGCACTGCCTTGGTGATCCACTCTAGATGAAAAGGATGCAGCGTGCCGATATAGACCGCCTCCACCTCCGAATCGGCCAGCAGGGCTTCATAGCCTTCGTAGCTCTTAGCCCCACCGTGCTTGCCGGCAAAAGCCTCCGCATCGCCGCTGTCCCGCGCCGCCACCGCATAAAGCTCACTACTCTCCGCCTCCTTCAAGGCCTCGGCAAAGGTGCCGGAAATGTTACCGGCGGAAAGAATGCCCCACTTAACTGTATGACTCATCCGTAAAGCTAACAAGGTTTCAGACAAAGCGACAAGACTCGAACCACAGTGACATTGTATTAACCACGGATGGACACGGATAAACACGGATCAGCAGTGGTATTGTTTTTAGGGGTTCCTCCTGTGCTAGGTTACGCCTAGCAGGTAGGAATATAGGCAAACTTCGCAAGCGGAGCCTCTACATACCTAAAGTATCCGTGTCCATCCGTGTCCATTTGTTCGTCTTGCGCCCAAGGGGCACCCGCAATCCTCACCCCTTCGGGGCCAGCTCGCTGACCATCTGCGCACTGTCGTGCTTCGCGTGGTTTAAAAATAGAAAATAGCCCTTTCCACGCTTTCGTCTTGTTCCTCTTTGGTCGGGTTGACAACTTGTTGGCAACCCATGCAACCGATCATTCTCCAAGGCCGCCAGGCATTCTCCGATTTCCGTCTCACTGCGCTGCAAAACGCGCTTAACGTAGCTGTCGAGGAACATGACATCGCCACGATCGACGCGGCCGAGGTCTACTTCATCGAGTCAGAGGGCACCCTTGACGACCAGACCACCGAGCGCGCCTTCACCCTGCTCGCCGCAGAGCAGCACTTTAATCGGGAGGGAGGATTCTTCATCACTCCGCGCAAGGGCACCATCTCTCCCTGGTCGACCAAGGCCACCGACATTTTCCATAACTGCGACCTCGCACAAATCCAGCGGGTTGAACACGGCATCCACTTCTGCATCACCACCACGGACGGCCTCATGCTCAGCGCCGACGACCTCGGCCTCGCACTCCTCGCGCTCTACGACAAGATGACCGAGGCGGTCTACACCGACGTCAGCGACTTTTTCCAGCATCTCCAGCCCGCCCCCCTCCGCACCGTGCCGCTGATGGCCGAAGGCCCCGAATCCTTCAAAAAGGCCAACATCGATTGGGGCCTCGCCATGTCGCCGGACGAGATCGACTACCTCGTGGCTGCCTACCAGAAGATGGAGCGCGACCCGACCGATGCCGAACTCGTCATGTTCTCGCAGGTCAACTCCGAGCACTGCCGCCACAAGATTTTTAATGCCGACTGGATCGTGGACGGCGCGAAGAGCGAACTCTCGCTCTTCAACATGATCCGCAACACCCATAAGCTAAATCCGGAAGGCGTCCTCTCAGCCTACTCCGATAACTCCGGCGTGCTCGAAGGTTCGCCCGGCGATTGGTGGGAAGTCACCCAGGACGGGCAGTTCGGCTACCGCAAGACCCCCAGCCAGCTCGACATCCTTTGCAAGGTGGAGACCCATAATCACCCCACCGCCATCTCACCCTTCCCCGGAGCCGCCACTGGCGTCGGTGGTGAGATCCGCGACGAAGGCGCCACCGGCACCGGCGGCCGACCCAAGGCAGGCCTCGCCGCCTTCATGGTCTCCAACCTCGAAGTGCCCGGCTACACACAACCCTGGGAAAAGCCCATCGCTGAGCACCCCACCCGCATGGCCTCCCCCATGGACATCATGATCGAAGGCCCGATCGGCGGCGCTGCTTTTGGCAATGAGTTCGGCCGCCCACAACTTTGCGGCATGTTCCGCACCCTCCAGCTCGAACACAACGGCCAGCACCGCGGCTACCACAAGCCCATCATGTGTGCCGGCGGCATGGGCAACCTCAAGCGCGAGCACGTGGATAAAAAAGACATTCCACCGACCGCCTGTATCATCCAGCTCGGCGGCCCGGCCATGAAGATCGGCCTCGGCGGCGGCGCAGCCTCCTCCATCGGAGCCGGCTCCCAGTCCGAAGCCCTCGACTTTGATTCCGTCCAGCGCGGCAACCCCGAGATGGAACGCCGCTGCCAGCAAGTCATCGACGGCTGCATCGCCCTCGGCGCGGAAAACCCCATGCTTTCCATCCACGACATCGGTGCCGGCGGCCTCTCCAACGGCCTCCCCGAACTCGTCGAAGCCACCGGCGGACGCTTCCACCTGCGCAACGTCCACAACGAGGACTCCTCTATGAGCCCGATGGAGATCTGGTGCAACGAATCCCAGGAGCGCTACGTCATGGGCGTCATGCCCGACCGCCTCGCCGACTTTTCAGCCCTCTGCGAGCGCGAGCGCTGCCCCTTCGCTGTCGTCGGTGAAGCGACCGACGATGGACAGCTCGTCCTCGAAGACTCCCACTTCGAGAACAAGCCCATCGAAATGGAAATGGGCGTCCTCCTCGGCAAGACCCCGAAGCTGCTCAAGGACGTCACCCGTCTGGTCGAAGACCACGCTGAGTTTGACGTATCGGACATTCAACTACCCGAGGCCATCGACCGCGTGCTCCGCTTCCCCGCCGTCGCCAATAAGAGCTTCCTCATTACCATCGCCGACCGCAGCATCACCGGCATGGTGACCCGCGATCAGATGGTCGGCCCCTGGCAGACCCCCGTGGCCGACGTCGCCGTGACCTCCACCACTATGAACAGCACCACCGGCGAAGCCATGGCCATGGGCGAGCGCACCCCCATCGCAATTTTAAATGCCGCCGCCTCCGGCCGCATCGCCATCGGCGAGTGTCTCACCAATATGGCCGCCTCCTACATCGGCGCCATCGGTAAGATCAAACTCTCGGCCAACTGGATGGTCGCCGCCGGCGAAGCCGGCGAAGACGCCAACCTCTACGACACCGTCAAAGCCGTCGGCATGGAGCTCTGCCCCGCCCTCGGCATCTGCATCCCAGTCGGGAAAGACTCCATGTCCATGCGCACCAGCTGGAAAGACAGTGCAGGAAAAGACCAGAAACAAGTCTCCCCCCTCAGCCTCATGGTGACCGGCTTCGCCAGCGTCCAAGACGTTCGCAAGACTGTCACGCCCGACCTAAAGTCGACCGAAAGTGCCCTCCTCCTCATCGACCTAGGAGCTGGCCAGAATCGTCTCGGCGGCAGCACCCTCGCCCAAGTCTACAATCAGATCGGTAACGCCACCCCCGACCTCGATAACCCCGAGCAGTTCGTCGGCTTCTTCAACGCCATCCAAGAGCTCCTAGCAGAGGACCTCATCCTAAGCTACCACGACCGCTCCGACGGCGGCCTCCTAGCCACCATCGCCGAGATGGCAATCGCCGGTAGAAAAGGAATTAACGTCATATTGGACAAACTGATCAGTCATCAGTCATCAGAAATTAGTCATCAACAAAACGCCTTAAGCGTTTTGTTCGCCGAAGAACTCGGCGCAGTCATCGAGATCGACAAAACCCGCCTCTTGGACATCACCGCCATTTTAGCGAAGCATCAGTTATCCAAAATTAGTCATTTGATCGGCAACACCACAACCGACCAAAACCTCAGCGTTAGCTTAAACAACGAGCAACTGTTCAGTGACACCGTCACGAACCTCAACCGAGCCTGGTCCGAACTCAGCTACCACATGCAGGCAAAGCGCGACAACCCCGAGTGCGCGCAGGAAGAATACGGCAGCCTCCTCGACGAAGGCAACCAAGGCACGATCATTCAACCTTCGTTCAGCACAGCTGAAATAGATGAATTACTCATTAGTCATCAGTCATTAGCCATTTCTGGAAACCGCCCGAAGGTAGCGATTTTCAGAGAACAAGGCATCAACGGCCAAAACGAAATGGCCTTCGCTTTCGACAAAGCCGGTTTCCAGAGCACCGACATCCATATGACCGATCTCCTCGCCGGCCGCGTCGACCTCAAGGATTTCGCCGGCCTCGTCGCCTGCGGCGGCTTCTCTTACGGCGACGTCCTCGGCGCCGGTTCCGGCTGGGCCAAAAGCGTGCTCTATAACGCCAAGCTCGCCGACATGTTCCAAGCATTCTTCGAGCGACCCGACAGCTTCACCTTAGGTATCTGCAACGGCTGCCAGATGATCTCGCAGCTCAAGGACATCATCCCCGGCGCAGAACACTGGCCACAATTTAAGCGCAACCGCTCCGAACAATTCGAAGCGAGATACGCCAATGTCGAAGTGCTCAAGACCCCCAGCCTCTTCTTCAACGGCATGGAAGGCAGCCTCCTCCCAATCCCCGTCGCCCACGGCGAAGGCCGCGCCGACTTCAGCCAGACAGGCGACTTCGAAAAGTGCCTCACCGGCGACCTCATCACCGCCCGCTATATCGACGCCAAGGGTGAGCCGACTGAAAGCTACCCAGCAAATCCAAACGGCTCCCCAGCCGGTGCCACCGGCTTCACCACAGCCGACGGCCGCGCCACAATCATGATGCCGCATCCGGAGCGTTTGTTCCGTTCCGTGCAGATGAGCTATCGCACACCAGGCACCTTCGAAGGCGAAGCAGGCCCTTGGCTTAAGATGTTCCAGAACGCGCGCAACCACATCGATTAAACAAAAGATCCGTCCGATCAGACAGATCAGACGGATCCGACCAATCCCAAAAAAACCAGCGACCATGCCCGACCTCCCCGAAGACCGCCCGGAGCGCAAGCGCCGCCTGCGCGCAAGCGGAGGCTACCGCAGGCTGGCCGGCTTTCAGACCACCACGCTGATCTACGACGGCACCGTCAGCTTTTGCAAACGCTTCGTCAGCGGCTACAGCCGCACCAACGACCAGATGGTCCAAGCCGCTCGCAGTGGACGCCAAAACATCGCCGAAGGCAACCGCGCCGGAGCCGTCAGCACCAAGTCGGAACTCAAACTCACCAACGTGGCCCGCGCCAGCTTGGAAGAGTTGCTCCTCGATTTCGAAGACTACCTCCGCCAAAACGACCTGCCGCTCTGGGAGCCCGACGGCGACGAAGCCCAAAAAGTGCGCCAACTCGGTAGCCAGATTCGCAGAGCCCCGGACGACTCGCCACTGCACTCTCCAAAAGACACCGGAGACCGCGCCCGCTCAAAACTCTACGCACCCTACATCGAGCACAAAGACCCCGCCATCGTGGCCAACGCCCTGATTTGCCTCATCCATCAGGCCAACTACCTGCTCGACCAGCAGCTCATCGGCCTGGAGCAAGCCTTCATCGAAGGCGGCGGCTTTTCTGAGCAACTCGCCGCCGCCCGCATCGCCGAAAGGCGAAAAAAAGATCGGTCGGATCAGACCCATCCGACAGATCCCTCAAAAAACATCCCCAAGTGCCCCGACTGCGGCGAACTCATGGCGCTCCGCACCGCCCGCCAAGGTAAAGGCCATGGCTCCCAATTCTGGGGCTGCACCAAGTATCCAAAATGCAAAGGCACCGCTGCAGTCGATTAAAATAGATCAGACCGATCCGTCCCATCAGGCCGACCCCCAATCCAAAGCACCTACACCGAAGAAACTTGAAGACATGCTGGATCATCGCAGGCCCCAACGGAGCAGGTAAGACCACTATAACCGCTTAATTGAACATTCCTCACAACGAACCCAAAGAACACAGAGACAGACATCATTATCACTAGTATGCGACGTTCTGTGGCCAAAGCTCTGGAGCGCAAGCGACGACTTGGCCAATAAGCCGTAGTCTCAAGAAACGGGAAACTGACTCGCCTTCAACCCGAAGAGATTCAACCGCGCGCAGTCGCCGAAGATCAGGCTCCACATAACCAGTAACACGCGAACATTTAAGTTAACCACAAAGGGGTCATCTCATCTTTTCGCTATCCGATGAATCGGTTTCGATCTTTAATTTTATCCGATCGATATTCCGCTCTATGTTTTTCAAATAGTGATTAGCGCCATCCGGGTAAGGTTCCGCTAAAAAGCGGTAGAGACCATGACAGTCTTCTTCTAGCTTTTTAAGTATTACCGACTGCCAAAACCCAGGCGTGCCACGAAGAAGCGCATCGTAGTCCTTAAAAATGCGCTTCTCTTGAGGGACGCTCCGATAATCGTCGGATTCCTCAAACTCCTCAAAGAGTACGGGCAGCTTTTCAATGTAGTTTGGATCACTCATTTGGCCGACGTAATCGGCCGTGCATACGGCTTCGCCCATGATTCTTTCGAGGCGGCTGCGAAAGGGGATTGCGTCGATAATGCTGCGGGGGCCGGTACAACTGATCAGGTTACGGACTTTCATGATATCGCTCTTAGAAGCTTTGATCGACTGCAAATACTCTTTGGCAATTTCGCAGCTTCTGACCTCATGCACAAAAGTGAACTTCGCGCCTGTGCCTTCATTGTCGCCGATTTCCTTGAGGTAGCCAACGTCGTGAAAAAGTATGGCGATAAAGCCGACCTGAAAATCATTTGGCGTCATCCTGGGTTTAACGCCGGCTTTGTGCCGGTTCACCATCACGCGAACCCAGCAAAGGGTTGCCTGTAAGGTATGCTCTAAGTTGTGATACCGGGCATCCATTTTCTGGAAGTCGGGATGCTCCCCGCGAAACATTCCTACGAGGTAAAGAACATGCGTCCGGACAAATGAGTGGTCATCCTCAGGGAAAATCTCTTGGTGGAGGTTCTCGATGAGTCCGGCAACGATCTGTTCATCGTTCGTATCGATATCGTCTAATGAGCAGTATGGCATCTCGGTAAGCACTTGCCCGAAAGGTAACGGGGAAATATAAATGGATATATACGACGAAATGATCTAATCCTCTCTTTAACAACAAAAAATATAGTCAGTTCACCAGCAATCTCTCCGAAGAGCTGAACAAATGAAGATGTTACGGCACCGGCTATCGTAGACATCCGATCTAGATGACCAGATCTTGACACTTTGCGCTCGCCCCCTGTTCGCCCAGTCAGCTCGCTCCGCCGCAAACAATGAGGCAGCGTGTGCAGATATCTTCGCCTGCTTTGAGTTGACGGATGGCCTGTCGAAGCATCTCGGGATCGCTTAGTTTTTCGGCATGCGGACTACCCGACACATCCACGGGCTCGCCATTTTCCAATTGATCCAGAAGACCACGAAGCACCTCGATACGGTCCGCATAGGCCTGTGATGGCCCGCTCGACTCTTGATTGGACGTGACCTTTTGATCGGGAGAAGTCGCCGAAGCGAGCGAGGCTTCGATGGCTGCGATCAAGTCCGGTGCATCCGGAGCCACACGAGGCTCGAACCGCTGAAGAATAGTGCCGTCTCCTCCGATCAGAAACTTGGTGAAATTCCATTTAATCTTGCCGGGAAAGGGGGAAGATTGCCCCGCCAATCGTTCGTAGAGCGGCGAGCGATTCGCCCCGTTCACCTCGATTTTATCGAACAGAGGGAAAGTCACACTAAATTTACTCGTGCAGAACTCCAAAATCTCCTCATTCGAGCCAGGTTCTTGACCGCCGAACTGATTACAAGGAAAGCCGAGCACAACCAGCCCCTGGTCTTTGTAGTTTTGGTAGAGCGCCTCTAATCCCGAATATTGCCTCGTTAATCCACACTTGGAAGCGACGTTAACGATTAATAAGGTTTTTCCCTTATAGTCACCGAGCGTCACCTCACTCCCGCTAATATCTTTGAGCGGCACTTTGTAAATCGAGTTACCGGTCAAGGCGAGCGCCTGGAAACAGAAAAGAGAGGTCAAAAAAATTAATCGCTTCATACGAAAATATATTGTCTGGAATCACGGACTTGTCAAATGCGGTGCAAGTAGAGTCGAGGGGCCAGAAAAAGGGGGCTTCGTTTATTAATTTAAAGGGCAGGTTGAATCTAAAAACACTGCCCTTACCTAATACGCTCTGAACCCAAATTTCTCCGCCCTGCTTCTCTACGAATTCTTTGCAAAGCATTAGGCCCAAGCCTCTCCCTGCCTTCTAGAACCCACGCGGATTGCGGCCATTGCCGCGCATCCGCTGCTGCTTAGGCGCGGGTGGAGTCTCCAGATAGAGGCTGTACCACTCGTCCCCCAAGCCTGCATTAGAGAATTTCTTTACACGATCGTTGGAGAGGTGTTCCCAGTTCCGGGTGAAGGTATCGTCTCCGGTGGCTTTTTTGGCCTTCAAAAGGACCCGACGGGCTTCATCGACCTCGCCTACCTGAACGTAGATCCACGACATCAAGCCGTAGAGCAAAGTGCCGCGATCGCCCCAAGTCCACCGAATCCGGCGCTTGAAGACCCTTTCCGCGCCCGCCAAGTCATCGTTTCGATAACAGCGCGCCATCCTCATGGCCGCCGTCATGGGGGCCATCATCATCGGGCCCCTCAGGAAACCGCAGGTGGCAAGAATCTCGTCAACCTTGTCGAACTCCTTAAGCTGGTAGTAAAACTGCAGGCGCATGGTGGCAATCTGGCGCCCCGTGAGCAAGGTCCACTTCCGGAAGGGTTCAAGTCGCTTGGTGAACTCTAGCCCCTCCTTGAGCATGGCTTTTTGATCGGTTTCGAGCAGGCGTTGCATCTGCTTAACGTTTCCGCCGGGTTTGTTCTGGAACTGCTGCATCTTCCGCTTCATGCGCCCCTGAGCGGCTTGCATGCTTCCCTGAAGTTCAGATTGGACCTTGGACATCTTTCTCCGAACCGGAAATCCGACCAGGAAAAACGTGCCGACAAACACGGAAATACAATAGAAGACCGTCGCCCCCGTGCTTACCTGCGAAGTAATCAAGGAGCCAGCCAGTGCGGTAGCGACAAGCGCTGAAATGAGAAGTGTAAGCATACTAAGAGACCTTTGTGTTTAGTAAATTTAATCCGATGGGCAAGAACGGGGCGAACGCAAAATATAAAAAATTCGACTCCCCTTCCCCTGGGGAGTAATTAATAGTGCAGGGTAAGGTCTTTTTATTATGGTAGCGCAGGCGTGTCCTCACGCCGCACGAACGTTTGAAACGCCTCGCCAGTCTCGTGCATTGCCTCAAATAAGCTAGTCGTATGCACCGTTCGACCTCTTTTTCAGTCCCTGGCTTTGCCTCGGGCTCGCATTTTCAGAATCTCGGGTGCCAGTTGAGTTTTCTCGATATGCTCAAACCCCCAATCCGCGATCACCCGAGCACTTTTGTCAGCGTTCGGCCGCTAATGCCGCCCGGTCAAGAGCGTGCCGTAAAGTCCAGGCATTTTCATGGTCGGAGTCGGACGCTTTGACCTTCTTAATTGTCGCAGCGAGGTCTTCCTTAGTCTGTTCGGAAACATCGGAGTGTATTCTGAGCGCTTCAACCGCGATTTCGTAGATGGCTGCGCAAGCATCCGCGTTACCGCTATTAAACTGTGGAACGCCTCTCTCGATGGCTAAGTTGATCAGTGCTGCGGGTGTGAGTGCTTGGTTGTTTGCTGCCGGTGGTAGCAACACTCGATCGATGACATGGATCAGGCCGTTGGATGCCGCGATGTCTGCTGTGACTAATTTGGCTTCGCCGATCCGCACGCTGCCATCTTTGAAAGCGACCCTCAAGGTTTCGCCTTGGAGGCTAGGCGCCTCACCAGCTTTCAGCGCATCTGCCAAAGTGACCTGACCCGCGATGACATGATACTTAAGGATGTCGACGAGCTGCGCTTTATTCTCTGGCTTGAGTAAAGAGGCGACTGTGCCATCAGGAAGGGCAGTAAACGCATCATCTGTCGGCGCAAAGACGGTGAGTGGCCCATTCCCGCTCAGGGCGGCGACGAGCCCAGCCTTTTTCGCAGCTGCCAGCAGAGTCTCAAAGCTGCCGGCTTGGCTCGCTACGTCGACGATTGTGCCGCTGGTGTTGGAAGGAGCGCCGTAGTCGACCTTAATGCTTTCAATCGCTAGTTTGAAGTCGCCGGGTTGCTTATCTGCGATGGTGAAACCGATCGACTGGACGGCTTGAGTGTTCAAAGCCCGTATTGGGATAATTTGTCCATAGGTTTGATATTCGAAATCAGATAGGGGGATACGAACCGTTCGTGAAACTCCGTCAACGGTGGGCAGGTAGGCACGAAACGAACTGGCTCCTCCTTGATTTCCCTCGCGTAGATCTACCCAGTAAGTGCGGCCATCGCCACGTGCATTCACGAGTATGGCCGTGGCTCCCTCCAGATCTATGGCTACGTTCCTAGAACGAATCGAAGCAAAGCCTCCATTATTCTCCAGAGAGAGCGCACCAGAAAAAAGCAGCGTGTCATCGGCTGTAATTTTGAAACCACCCTTAGAAATACCACCCATCACGCCGTCGTTGACGGAAAACCACTTATCCTCGGCAGAACTCTCGTCGAATTCGAAAACGTATTTAACGTCAGCGCTCAAGGCGGACGGCCCCATCAATACGCCGAACAAGATCGGCAATAGCAGTTTTAGATATAGGCAACGGGCTGGAAACTTTTTAGGCATAAATTCATATCGTAGAATAGCCAAAGAGCTTACAAACTGCGGGGTCCGTCTTCGCCTGTAATGCTACGCCAAGGGGCGCAAAAGATGACACGGGAGGAGTTACCAGTGGTGATTAGTTACTAGACTGACACTGTTACCATGAAGGATAAGAACCAACAACCCACTCCCATGTCGTTTTTTTTTCCTCACGCGTCTTCTCCAACTCCCTTAAAAATGCTTCGCGTGTTGCGTTTCCATGGCTCGCTGTAGTGTAAGCGTTGTGGAGAATAGCAAACCCAACTACGACCTGACAGACCGCGAGCTGGCGAGTCGTATCTGGTGCCGCCTGCGACCCTATAGAAAGCGTATCGTAGGCTCGCTCTTACTTTTGGTCTTCGCGGTTCCGTTCATGAATTTCCATCCTATGGTTTGGGGATTCGTCGCCGATGGACTCGTCGAAAAAACTCTCACGCCTGGCCTGCTCGCGATGTGGCTTGCGGTTATGTTTCTGACCTATTTGATCGGCCTTGGGGCGGGAGCGGTTCAAAGTTACCTACTTGAGAAAACCGGGCAGGCCTTTGTTCGGGACATTAGGGCAGAACTCTTTGCGAAATTTCAATGCCAGTCACTCGCCTACCACAGGGATCGCAGTTCCGGGGAGCTGGTCACACGCATCACAAGCGATGTGGATGCGATGGAGCAGTCGGTGCTCCAGGGGCTGACATCTTTACTCGAGGAGATTGTGACCTTTTTTGTCGTTGCAGGGATGGTGCTTTGGATCAGTCCGGTCGTCGGCACCGCATCGATCTTGCCGCTGGCTTTCGCCTTTATTTTCATTCGGAGATATAATCGAAAAGTCAAAGCGGTCTACGCTGGAGTGAGAAGGAAACTCGGTAACATCGGGTCGTTCGTGCAAGACCGATTGGCAGGCGTTTTAGTGACGCAATCATTTGGACGTGAAGCGGATGAAAGCGCTGCATTTAAGGAAAACGCGGATGGTTTTTATGAATCAAGCGTCAAAGCAAGTAAGCTTCGCAACACTTTTTTCCCGATCGTTTCAGTCTTCGGATTTATAAATAATTTAATCATGCTCGGGCTCGGTGCATGGTTGATCATGACAGGCAGCAGCCTGTTCACCCTGGGAGCTCTGATTGCCTATCGCGGGTTCTGGTGGCGATTACAAAGCCCCATCCGGACAATTGCACAGACCAGCGATATCCTTCAGCGCGCAAGAGCTGCGGCGACCCGCATTATGGAACTGCTCGATGAGCCTGTTTCGATTATGGATCGAACGGGTGCCCAGACACTGGTCGATTCGAAAGGAGCGATTGATTTTGATCAGGTCGCCTTCGCCTATGTTCCGGGCAAACCTGTCCTAAACGGCGTCAGCTTTTCGATTCAACCCGGGGAATTTGTGGCCGTCGCAGGGGGAAGTGGTTCAGGAAAGAGTACACTGCTCAACTTAATCCCCCGCTTCTATGATGTGGATGCCGGGTCGGTGGCGATCGATGGTAAGGACATCAAAGATGTGAGCCTTGTCTCCCTTCGAAAGCAAACCGGCTATGTAGGGCAGGATAATTATCTATTCGATGGGACCATTCGGGATAATTTGAGGTATGGCCGCGCCGATGCGACCGAGGATGCGATTGTCGCTGCGGCAGAGTCCGCCAATGCGCATGATTTCATTCTCGCTTTGCCTCAAGGCTATGCGACTCAGGTCGGCCAAAACGGAGTGAAGCTCTCCGGAGGACAGCGTCAGAGACTCAGTCTGGCGCGAGCCTTTTTGACGGTTCCCCGCGTTTTATTGCTCGATGAGCCGACTGCATCCGTCGAGCCCGAGAGTGAGTCCCTAATTCATGATGCGATTCTGGCTCGGACACAACTCGGACAAGGGACGACTATTTTAGTGACTCACCGGATCGATCTACTGCGCCAGGCACCGCGCATCCTCTTCCTGAAAAAAGGAAAGCTCGCCGCCGACGGGGTGCATGCAGAGCTCGTTGATCAATGCCCTGATTACGCCGACGCCTACCATCGATGGGAGATCGAAGAAGCGGCACTTGTCGCTGGTTGAGTTGTTCGATCTTCATGTTGCCTACTATAAGTTTGTCGAAAGTTGCGTTTGACCCCTGCAATAAAGAAAGCTACCCAACAAAAACACCCTAAAATAGAACGATTGTTGAACCTCCAGAACATCAGAACCCTGTCTTTTTTAGCGGCCGCATGTCTCTTACTGATGACGTGCATTTGGGCATTCACCCTTACTGGCAAAACAACTGAGCCATTTATCGCGAACGTCCCGGAATCCGTTGCGATCAAAAGGCTCAAAGCCATGGGAGACGAAGGCCTTGTTATACAATACTCCGAGAGCAATCCCTGGCACGGGCGCGATTACCCTCATTGGAGCATTTTTCCAACGATCTCAGCGGCCAAAGAAGACGTCGACCTACTCTTAATTAAAGCGGCTCCATACCTGAGAAAATTAACAGGCAACAAGGTCGTAAACTTGTACGGGACAAATCTAACTAACGCCGGGCTTAAAGCCTTTGTTGGCGTGAGCGATATTCGCGTCTTATCGCTATCAACAAGCAAAGTTTCTGATGAAGGAATACTCGCACTACCAAATCTACAAACGCTTAAGGAAATTGAGTTCGATAATACGCAAATCACCGACAAAGCGCTCAAGCACTTGGCCATGGCGAAAGACCTGGAGAGCATCATTGCCTTCGATTCGAAACTTACGGGTCTTGGCTTTGAAGCCTTTACCCAGCACGAGCATTTGGACGCATTACTACTGAGTGGTTCAAAGATCGACCGGCGAGGCCTTCGAGCCATTTCTAAGCTGAAAACGATCAAAAGCCTTCGACTCGGGCGTATGCCAATCAATGATGATGACATCTCTCTATTGAAAGAGCTCACTCAACTTGAGTCATTACTACTTCAAGAAACTGAAATTACCGACAAGGGGGTCGAGCATTTGAAAGATTTGATTCACTTAAACCACCTATGGCTTGATGGCACTCGGGTAACTGATGCGTGCTTGGTGCATCTATCTCAAATGAAAGACCTACGGTCACTACGGTACGGCAAGCGCCAGGACACCATCAGTCTAGATCTAAGGAAAATCCCTAATAATGATTGATGCTTCCGCAGGGTGTTCATGTGGAAAGTATGTTCCCCAAATTACCTTTGTTATTCTTAATAGCAGAATTGTCCTGCACTGGCCAGGCACTATAAGCTGAGACCACTCCCCTCGCCTGCACTCATCGGGGTGGTTCGGAGAGTCGCTCGACATGAACTTGCATCACGCTCACTTCCACCGCTTCGCCGAACTGGGTAAAGATGGCAACATCGGCTGCATCGCGGCCGTAGGCGATGGCGATACGCCCGCCTTTCAAGTCATCCTGGGTAGGATCAAAGCTATACCAGCGACCGCCTACATAGGCCTCAAACCAGGCATGTAGATCCATGGGCTTGAGGGTTTCCAGGTAGCCCACCACCATTCTTGCCGGGATGGACAGCGCCCGGCAGCAGGCGATGCCCAGATGGGCCATGTCGCGGCAAACAGCCTGCTTTTTCGCATTCACCTCGCAGGCGCTGAGCGTGTCGTAACCTTCGCCCGGCGCGTATTTAAACGTCCGGCGGATGTAATCGACGATTGCGCTGCATTGGTTGTATCCGGGGATCTGATCGTAGACGAGTTCCTGAGCCATTTGGCTGAAGCGGTCGGATTCGCAGTAGCGGCTGGGCAGGAGAAACGGGAGGGTCTCATCGGGTAGGTTTTGCACCTCAATGAAAGGAGCCCCATAGTCGAAGTCAGACGCCTCGGCACATTCGACATCCACCGTGGTGCGAACGGAAAAGGTGCCGGGGGGCGCAACCAGCCGTTGGCAGAGATTACCGAAGGGGTCGGTGAATTCGATCACCGGCACACTGGGCGAAAGCGCATACTGTTCCCGCCCTACCCACTGCTGCCATCCGCTGCGCGGGCGCAGCATCAACAGAAACGGTGTATCGACCGGAATCTTAAACTCGAGATAGCAGGATGCGTGTAACCACATAAATATGAGTCGTAGCCTAAACCAAATTTTTAAGACTTGTCCACTCTTCTAAACCGGGGCCACAAAAGGTGGTATGTCGTAGTGTTACCTGTTGGATCAAAAAAGAGGGCCAAACGCGAATGGCTCTAACTTACGGGTTTTAACGAGAATAGAGATCTATTTCAGCGGCTGGTTTTCTGCTTGGTTTTGGATACAGTAAAGTATGGCTTCGCATCCTATTGCAAAATTCGGGTTTAACGGTTGCCTCATACCGATCTCCCCCTTTCCTGTGCGCCGACTCAACTCCAAAAAGAACTTAGAAAATACGACACCATGGCCTTCACACCAAGCAAAGATCAGAAACGCCGCGATCGCGAGCAGAGGAAGAAAGATAAGCGTTTAGCTCGCGAGAACGCGAGGATTGAAAAGCTCGCAGCCGAACAGGCAGCGACGCAGGCGGCCGAAGAAGCTGCTGCCTTGGAGGCCTTCTATAAAACTCCAGAAGGGATCAAAGCGAAGGAAGAAGCTGATTTTGAAGCGGAGCTGGCCGCAGAGGCGGCAGAGGCGGCAGGGAAATAGCCCTAGGACATCGGGCCTAAAAGAGATCTTTTCAGAATGGCACGAACTTAGAAGCTGAAACGACGAGCGGCAACCGTAGCGGTGTGCTTCAGCCAACGTTTCTTTTCGCGCCACTCTCTACCCAGCGATGTGGTGGCTAAAGCACACCACTACGACTCAAAACCCCTTTAGTCTGTGCCATTCAGATCATGACATCACCTTTGGCACCTAGCCGACTCAGACTCTGTCGCTCTCCTCTAAACCATGCTACGAGTCCAAGGATCGATAACGGGAGCGCTAGATATGACTGATTGGTTCCTCTTTACAGTCGCTAGCGTCGACCCGCAGACCAAACGTGGCGATGGTGCAACGCTCCTACTCGCGTCCACCGATCTCAATGAAGCGCCCGATGTGATGAGCGCCCGGATAAGGCTTCACAAAGACTTCTTTAGAATGGCCGATAAACGAGAGTTACAACTTATCAAAGTTAAAGGACACAAACCGACTGCCCAAAGAGATGCCATAGGCCGCCTATTTAAATTAGTCGACAAAGCCGCCCGCAAGGCATGCCGACGCAGTAGTTAAGAATTTATCGGCTTTCTAGTTTTCGGTTTTCCTGTTTTCGGTTGGGGACTAAAGCGATTACTTACTTTACCAAAGGCTGGTTCCCATGACATGAATCACATCAGGAGCTTGCAGGCCTGCCGGATCGACATCCTGCTGCCCTAGGGCTAGTAAGGCTTGCCGAACGGCCGCGGTCGACGACTGGAGGCGCTAGCCCCAATTAGTGCCGTGCAAGATGCGTTGACCTTCAAGATCAAACCAAATATCCTAAACTAACATGTCATCTGAAAAGTCACACTGGGGGCTGCACAAATTCTCCGAACAAAGTGAAATTCGCCTCGAATGGGAGCGCTTGAGCATCCGAATCATCAAACGCGGCAGTGACCTGCTTCTCGTCGAAAACCGTGGAGACACCACGACGAGCATCCAGTTGGGCTCTGACCCAGAGTCCGATTTTCGACGTTACGCCTTTCAAAATCCTGTGAAAGAAGTCCGCGTACAGCCGCGCACTCCCAACCGCCCCCTCGTGCTACAGCCACTTCATCCTTTGCGCCTAGCACCGCAAGCGAGAGTTGATTTTTATGTCTCAGTTCCGGTCGATATCCAGCTCACTACCGGCGAGAAAGAATACAGCGAAAGTCTTGATCGAATTCGTGGAGAGATTCTCTCCGACACATGGTTCGGAGACCCGCTTAGTGGTCTGCTATGCTATGCGATCAAGAGTCGCGCACGTCGCGAATGCCCGGTGATTGATACGGAGAAAACCGTCCGCGCCCTTTGCAAAATACAAATCCACAACGACTCCAACGAGCAACTGCTCTGCAGGCAATTCTGCCTTCGCTTGGACCATTGCCACCTCTGGCAAGACCACTCCACGATATGGACTTCTCCGGTCAAAATCCGCTTTAAGGGCGGCGACCACCTGAGTGCCATCGACTACAGTGAAGATCCGCCCGAAGAAGCACCGGATGCCCAAAAAATCGCCGAGGCAGAGGAAAGTCCCCTCAGCGGATTGATCCGTCGCACCTTTGCCGGATTCGGCAATTCATTCACCTAGTATGGAATCACTTGATCTAAATAAAATACTCTACGCAGTCGGCGTTTTGGTTCTGGGGCTCGGTCTCGTCTTTCTGACAAGTCGCTTGCTCACACGTCTGTTCAAATCGCGCTTCTCTCCTCACCACCTTTTAGTCGTTCAGAAGTCGGTTCTTTACCTTGGTATAATTTTGGTGCTTTGCACGGTATTGATCCACCTTCAGGTCAATCTCACCGCCGTACTCGGCGCCGCAGGCATCGTGACCGTCGCGATCGGATTCGCCGCACAAACCAGCCTCTCCAATTTAATTAGTGGGCTCTTTCTCCTCGGAGAACGCCCCTTTGAAGTCGGCGATATCATCGTCGTCGGCAGCACACGCGGCGTCGTGCTATCGATCGATTTGCTCTCCGTCAAACTGCGAACCCTCGACAACCTTTTCGTGCGCATGCCCAACGAAACCCTGATCAAAGCCGAGGTCACTACAGTCACTCGCTTCCCGATCCGCCGAATGGATATTTTGGTAGGCGTCGCCTACAAAGAAGATGTCAAAAAAGTCATCCGCGTACTAAAAGAAGTGGCCGAAGCCAATCCGAACAGCCTCAATGAACCGGAGCCCCTCGTCCTGTTTAAAGACTTCGGCGCATCCTCGCTCGATTTTCTTGTCGGTATCTGGTTCGAGAAGACAAAATTCCTTGATCTAAAAAACAGCATCATGCGCGAAATCAAGGAGCGCTTTGACCAGGAAGGTATCGAAATCGCCTTCCCTCATCTTACGGTTTACGCAGGAAGCGAATCACCCCCCTTCCCCCTCAACATCCAAAACGACAAAGAAGCACGCAGTCAGTAATAGGCTGACCAATCAGCGGGGGAAGCATTCGTCCCGCCTGAAGATACCCGTCAATGGGACTTGTTTACTCTTCCAATTTGGCTATATTTAAGGAAAGTGCTTAGGATATTTGATCTGCCAAATGTAGTCAAAGCACAGCCAACTCAAATGTATTATGCCAACTACTGAAACGGTTTCTTTTAATTGGCATGATGCCATCAATGACACCTTCGAAGATGCGATCAATGCCATCATAAGCTTTGCGCCTGCATTATTTGGTGCGATCGCTCTTTTGCTCATCGGTTGGCTCGTCGCTCGCATTTTGCGCTTTTTTACGAAGAAAGCAGTCCGCGGTGTAGATTCGATTTTCAGAAAGGTATCGAAGCAGCAGACTCAAACGCATACGGAGCGCGTAAAAAATTCTTACATCACAATCATCAGTCAGACCGTCTTTTGGGTCGTGCTCTTGTTTTTTACAGCGGCAAGCGCCAATCTCTTGGGTTGGAAGATGTTTGCCGGGTGGATGGATGGCATCATCAGCTTCCTTCCGAAGGTTATCACAGGGCTCTTAATCATCCTCGGCGGTTACTTACTTAGCAGTATCGCGCGTTCTGCGATCTTATCTGCGGGCGGCAACGAGAACATTAGCCAGACTCCCTCGCTCGCCCGACTCACTCAAGTCATTATCTTCTTCTGCGCAATCGTGATCGGAGTCGAGCAAATCGGGCTGCAAATGCACTTTTTGACGACTGCCTTGATTGTCATCATCGGCATCCTTCTGGCGGGAGCTTGCCTAGCCTTCGGATTAGGCGCCAAGACCATGATTGCCAATACAATTGGAGCCCAATACATGCGCAAACACTGCCAAGTCGGTGAGTTTATCCAGATTAATGGCTACCAAGGAGAGATTCTCGAAGTCAGGCAAACCTTCATCATCCTGGAAACAGCCGAGGGCCGTGCCATCATTCCTGCAAAACTATTCCACGAGCAGGTCAGCCTGCTTTCCTCCCTGGAAAGTAAAGCTTCCGTTTCTCCCGAAAAGAAAGCGGGGGAGGCATGAGCGAACCCAAAATATCCTTGGCGCTAGCCTTCATTCAATCAGACCCCGACAGCGTTGCCAAGATACTGGAGCAGCATGATTCCAAGGATGTCGCCAAATTTCTGGCAGGCATACCCCACCCTCACGCCTCGCCTGTTTTGCAGTCCATGCTCCCACAGCAATCCGCGCACCTGTGCAAACTGCTGAATGCTGAAAAAGTTGCGGGCATGCTCATGCATTTGCCTTCGAGTCGAATCGTAGCGATCCTGCGCCACGTCAATAAGTCGCGACGCACGGCCATCATCGCAGAGCTACCGACAAAAGTTGAAATCAGTTGCGCGCTCTTGCTGAATTATTCGACTGAGATGGTCGGTGCATGGATGACGCCGCATATTTTGACAGTCCCCTACGAAAGCACGGCCTCAGAAGCAATTGCTTATACGAAAACGGGCAACGCCCACGCTTATACTGACTACGTTTTTGCAGTCGAGCGCAATGGCCAGCTCAAGGGCCGTATACCCCTGACTAATCTGTTGGCCGCGGGTTCGAATACCTACGTTAGTGCGCTAACTGAAGAATGCCGATTCACGATTACAGCGCGGAGCCTCATCTATTCGTTCAGTAAAAGTGCTGAGTGGGACAATGAAGACGCGATACCGGTTTTAAATAAAAACGCCCAACTCGTGGGTATCCTTCGCCATATCGACCTGAGGAAGTATTTGGACAAGCCATTCATTCAAAGCAATATTATGAGCCCTGAAGATGCGCCCCTGACCGGATTGATACAAATCTACGGCCATTGCCTCAAGGCACTAATGCGTTCGATGAAAGACTGCATCGAAACTGACATTCGCTCTTAGCTCACTTCGCACGATGCCGGAAACAAGCAACTTAGCAAACACACCCGTGGATAGCCTGAACAAGGCCTTTCTACTCAACTATTCGATGGAGGCGGCGAAGCAACTCGCCACTATGCCCCCCGAGGAAGCGACGCAGATCCTCGTGGATCAACCGCCACATGTGCTCGCCACTGTCTTTGAGAAAATGAGCCCCGGCGTTGCGGATGCCCTGCTCCCCAAGCTTCCTGATGCTCAAGTTATTGATCTTCTCACCGCGATGGACTCCGCTATTTCGACACTGTTACTCAGTCGTCTCGAAGAAGAAGAGCGCACGCATTATTTATCGCTCCTCAATAAATCCATCTCAAAAGAACTCAAAGAACTACTTGAGTATCCCAACGATTCCGCGGGACGTTTAATGCAAACAAAACTGATTGCATTTAACCGGAATATCACCGTCGACGAGGCGATCGCTCAAATAAAAATCCAAAAAGTCACCGCACTGCACCAGCTCTATTTAATCGGAAATGATATGCGCCTCTGCGGTCAAGTGGACATCCAACGCTTGGCACTCGCCGATGGTGCTCAAAAACTTTCCGCTTTATCCACTCCAATTAAAGCGATGGTGCAAGCACTTGATCCGAAAGATGATGCCATCGACAAACTGAAGAAATTCCAGATGGATGCCCTCCCAGTGGTGGATATCGAGCAGCGTTTAGTCGGCACGATTCAGGGACAGGGGCTCATCGACGCCTTGCGGGAAGACCTCGTGACCAACATGCAAACGATGGTCGGTGTGAGTAAGGAAGAGCGCGCACTTTCAAGTAGTTGGTTTGCGGTGAAAAAACGACTACCTTGGTTGCAAGTAAATTTACTGACCGCTTTCCTCGCTGCAGCTGTGGTTGGTGCCTTTGAGAGCACCATCGCTAAATACACCGCGTTGGCGATTCTGTTGCCCATTGCCGCCGGCCAATCCGGCAATACCGGCGCCCAGGCTCTGGCTGTGACCATGCGTGGCTTAACATTGCGCGAGGTTACAGTAAAACACTGGTTGCGTATCACACTCAAAGAACTTGGCGCCGGTTTGATTAATGGCTTTGCCACCGCGATCACCTGCGGACTCGGGGTCTATGTCTGGAGTAAAAGCGTAGGCCTGGCCCTTATTATCGCACTGGCTATGATCTCATCGATGGCCATAGCCGCAGTGGCTGGCGCACTCGTCCCACTCGGGCTGAAACGCATCGGGCAAGATCCCGCGCTTTCCTCTTCTATCATCCTAACCACGATCACAGATATCGCAGGCTTCATGTCCTTCCTGGGCATTGCCACTCTGCTATCCGGAATGCTGGAAGGCAGTTAAGCGCCGGTTGGAAAACGGACGCTTCGATCTTCAGCCGATTCGTGATGTCTTGAGCGCCCGCCGTCGAGGCGAAAAAGCCAAAAGTTGATACGAAACGGGCTCAGCCTGGGCGACCCCGGCTCCGAAAGTAGAGGTCTTTGCTAGGCCACCTTCGCTTCCTTTTTCCTAGACAGCCGACATCGTTCATCTGCTATATTTAACTCACTCGATACGGCATGAAAACCCGTTATATTATTAAACGTTTGACCCTATCGTCCACACAATTATCTACAATCTAGGAACACACAACATGACCAAAATATGAGCGAAAAAACGAACACTAAAGAACTATCGAATCAAAAATTGGACAATACCCATGGAACTGACGGCCTTGCCAGTAATCTACATGAGAAATCACTTGATGATGACCTCTGCAAAGAGTCAGTGTATCGCGATTGGGCGGATAACTACGACGACGATGTTGATTCTATTGGCTACCGTGCGCCAGAGGAGGTTGCAAAAATTGTTCAGCAAAAAATACCCGATGCCAGGTTAATACTCGATGCGGGTTGTGGTTCTGGTTTGGTCGGAGAACATATCTGTAATATTTACGATGACGTTTCTTTTTTCATGGACGGTTGCGATATCTCAGAAGATTTGATGGATATTGCCCGTGATAAAAAACGCGGCTACCGGGAACTGAAGAAAGTTGATTTAAAGGCAACAATACCCTATGAAACCGATACTTATGATGCCTTAGTGTGCTGTGGTGTGTTTTTGCAAGGACACTGCGGCATTGAGTGCTTGGATGAGATGCTTCGCGTTGTGCACCCCAAGGGCAGTGTCGTCTTTACCGTGCGATCCTCTTTTTATGAAGATGCAGGCAATGGCTGGAAAACTAAGCTCAAAGAGATTGAGCAAGACGGCCATAAGGTTGATGACTCTGAAATCCAATACCTTGAGGGCGTTACCGCCAAGCTGGTTACGATTCAAATCGCTGAGTAAGTGAGGGCAATTGTCCTGAAACGCCGCGCATCGCTTATCTATAAGGGGGATTATTTTAGCAATTGACGCATTACCGCCATTCACCTTGTGCCCGTTCGACACTTCGCCGCTACGATAACCAGTCGCCTTTTCTGCCGCTTAGGTCAGAGCCATACAGACTCGCCCCAAGCTTCGCAGTTAATTGCAATCAAGTGCAGCCAACTTTAGATAGTCGGGACGTTTGGTAAGGTTTTCAGGTCGGTAGTCGTCCAGAATGAGATTTTCGTGAATCAGGAACACTCCTGGCATTTGCAAAGCGTCACCAACCACTTTGCCCATAGTCCTTCGCAGTGGAACTTCCGAGCGAACCACTGATTTGAGCATAGAGATGAGATTTTCCGGTGCGAGCATGCGGCTCATCGTCGAACGCTCTAGTCCGAAAGCCTCATAGAGGCGACGCTCGGGATCGCTGAAGCGCGGCAAATCAGTAAGATTGAATACTTCCAAAAGATTGCTAGCTTCACTCTCACTACCCATATGGACAAGAGCGATTCGAACGCCATTTGCTTCAATCTCAGATCGGAGACGCCTTAACTCGCTAAGCGACTCCCTGCAATAGACACAGCCAAGATGCCGAAGGAAGACGACTAAAGTGGGTGCGTCTTTTGAGAGGGACTCCAAGGTCGAGCCTTCACGGGAGACAACTTCCTTTAACGTGTGCGTAAAAGTGGGTTCAGGTTTTTTAGTATTTAATGATACCATGCTAAAGTAACGTGACGCCTGTAAATTACTTACTTGGTAAATTCAGAGCCAGACAAAGGGTACCCAAAAAGGGGATTTAGCGGAATGGCGCTGGCTCAGCATATCGTCTCCAGTCGTGTGAGCCTGCAAAAGCAAATTCCCACCCATGGCATGATCAGTTCAGGGAAGTCGTCTTCGCTTTCTGACTCGCCTCAAACACGCTGAGCACCAGATCTTTTTTAGCCCAATTCGCCATAAGTTCAGCGACTCGCTCTCTTTCTTTTCGAACAACAATCGCTTCATCGATCAGGTCCTTTTTGACCAAGGCTCGTTCCAACTCTCCCGTATCATTAAAATGTTGGCGGTAATTCGAAAGCAAGCGTTCCCGGGCAGCTGATTTCAATTCCATTACATCCTGAGCGAAGTCTTTTCGCACGATTGCTAAATGCTTCAGCTCAGTGCCGCGATTCAAGAGCGCTCCTGTCTCTTCCAGGCTTTTCATCTCTGCTTGAACTGCCAACACTCCGTCAAGACTCCCCTGGCTCTGATAATGAAATTTCCAGATACTCAACTCCTGCATGTATTCTTTATATATTTTCTGCTCCCCCCAAGCCACCATCTCCCAGTGAACCGCAAGTGATTGGTTGAACTGAGCTTTAAGGGCCTCAACCGCTTGGTTTGAAAGATTTTCATCGTCCCGGACAGCGCCTTGGTTCTCGCCCACCGGGACAGCAGCTTCCGAGTCCACCGGTCGAAGAAACACATCATCCGTTGATTCAGCATTCTTGGCTTCTTGCTCACGATAGGATGCGAAATACTTCATTGTCATAGAATCCACCTGTTTCCTGGACAGCTTTCTTATCAATTTTTTGACGCGTATCCGTTCCTCTCTGACATCGGAGGCCTTATCTATGAAACCAATTCGCACAAGCTCCTCTTCTCTTTCCAACAATGCATCGCCGTAAAGATTGTAACAATTTAGCACTCCAACGATTTCCTCGGATTCAATCTTCTTTATTTCTTTGGCGTAAATCTCTTGAAAATGCGCAAGTTGTTTAATTGATGAAAAATCGGTCGGAATGCCACCCGAGTTCTCAAGACGGCTGATTTCATCCTGAACCTCCAGAACGCCGTCGAGACTGCCCTGATTTAGAAATTCGATCCTTAAAGAAGCCAGCCTCTCTGAATACAGCTTCCCGGTTGTCGCTACCTTTTGATCCGAGGCAATTTTACTGGAATTCTCATCAATTGCCTGATCAAGCTCCGATTTGAGCGCATCAAACGGCGTTTCTCCACGCAGCGTTACGCAGCCTAAAACTGCGACAACGAAAACAAGCTGGCCCAGCCTTAAGTGTTTATTTTGAATACGACCCGTTAACATAGCAGCAGTGTTTCTGTATTAGATCACAGTTTGAATCCAGATAGAAATAAAAACCGAAAGCTGAATACCCTAGCGAAGGAGAGGCAAGTGGCGCAAAAACGCAAACTCCTACCGGCAGGCACCCAGCATACGGGGGTGCAATTTTATCTATGGGGTAGCGCGGGTGCGTCCCCGCCCTTCGGCTCTGCTCAGGGCCTTGAGCTTGCTGAAACGGCACCGCACGAGACTAGCGAGGCGTTTCAAACGTTCGTGCGGCGTGAGGACACGCCTGCGCTACCATAATAAAAAGACCTTACACCGAACTTTTAATTACACCCAGCATACGGGTATCTCGTGATCGTGGCTTGCCAGCTACTGAAATCAAAGGTAGCGTAATTAAATGTCGTCTAATTATAAGGATTATTACTCAATATTAGGCGTCGATAAAAAAGCCCCATCGAACGAGATAAAGAAAGGGTTTCGCAAAATCGCCCGAAAGTTCCACCCGGACGTGGCCGGAAGTTTTAACCAGGCAGCCTCGGATGCTAAATTCAAGGAAGCCAACGAAGCCTACGAGGTTTTGAGCGATCCGGATAAACGTAAACGCTACGATGAGTTAGGCGCAAATTGGCAACAGGCCGGACCCTCAACCTCGCAAGCGCGTGGCTCACCGGGGCCGGGACATGCATCCGGTGCAGAGTTCAACTATAGCGGCACAGGATTCAGTGACTTTTTTGAACAGTATTTTGCTCGGGGCGAGCCGTCGGGCTTCAAAGAGGCAGCGGGCGGTCCCCGTGGATTTTCGATGCGTGGGAAGGATGT
>Ga0307978_1000683_pt1 | contig 27451 bp, 25 predicted proteins | sample OrgLakmetage1056_FD_203151 | JGI IMG/M metagenome (GOLD analysis project Ga0307978, IMG submission 203151) | Saline water microbial communities from Organic Lake, Antarctica - #1056 | ecosystem: Environmental > Aquatic > Non-marine Saline and Alkaline > Saline | place: Antarctica: Organic Lake...
TAGGGAATTTCATGGCCAGTTTTGACGCACAGATTCAGGAAAGCCAGACGCAGGTCGCTGAGGCACAAAGCAAGATCGAAGAACTGACAGGCCGGATCGAACTGGCGCGTCAGAAAATGTCGCAAGGCACGGATATCTCGGTCGATATCGAGAATGCCACGCTGGAAGACGTCCATGCCCATACCGACCTGATGAACGCGAATATCGCCGAGCTGATCATGGGGCTGGACGATGTAACAGCCGCCTTTTCCAAGGACTTCGACGAGATGCGGTCGAAAACCGCGGTGGAAAGCCTTGTCGGCTGGTTTTCATCGGGTAAATCCGATTCCATGCGTGAGGAACGGATGCGGTCTGCCAGTGTCGACGACAAGCTGCAGGACCTGATCTCGAAATCCGACGTCATCACGCGGCTTCTTGAAAACCAGCTTGCGGTTCTGGAAGAGCAGAAATCCAAGGTCGAAACCAACCTGACGGGCACACTGGACGAGCGTGAGCAGACCGTCGCTGCCTTGGAGCAGACCCGCGCGGATGTGCTGGCGCTTGATCCCAAGATCATCGCACTGGAGCAGAAGATCTCGATGGAGCAGGACGCCGGTGCGCGCACCAAGCTCGAATCGGAACTGGCGGCCCTGAACACGTCCTACAACGAGATGGTTCAGCAGGAGCAGGTGCAACTGGCGAAAAGCCAGACGCTGGAACGCTACATCGAAAAGGGCAAGACCTGGATCGATTCGCTGCAGAACCAGGCGGCGACACAGATGGTGCTGATTAACAAGTTGAAGACCGACACCAAGCAGCGCGTGGTCCTTTACGATGCCCTGTCCAAGTCGCTCAAGACGGCGCAGCAGCAGGACGTGGCACACAAGATCAACGAGATCGGCGTGCAGACCGACCAGGAGGCGCAGACGGCGATGGCGGCCATCGGGTCGGCCACCAACGCGCGGATGGCCGACATGCTGGAGGCGCACGGGGACCACATGGTCTTTGCCCGCGAAGTGCTTGAGCAGAAAGCCAAGGCCGACGAGCGTTTCGTGCGCAGGTTCCAGAAGATCGTCGAAAAGCACGACAGCAACCAATACGGGCCAGAGGACGTGGGCTGAGGAGCGGACAACCGCGGGAGATTTGAATGGCGGACCTGTCGCTTGATCACTTCGACCTCGAAGACACCCGTGTCACGCGGCGTTATTTCGGCAAGTTCGCGCGGATTACCGATTACCTGACCAAGGTGGCGGCCGTTATGGAGGCCGAAAAGCGCCTGTCCCGCGCGGATATTTCGGCGATGGCGGAATACCTTGCGGGGTTGAACCTGACCTTTCGTGCCCTTGCGCATAAATACCATTTTTCGGGCCGCTATGCCCATGCCGGCAGGCTGACCTTCGACCGCGTCGAAAGCGGCTTTCCCGTTTATCAGGAGCTTTTGGAGCTGGCGAACGACGCGCTGCAGGCGCGGGCGCATCTGGATAGATCGCAGTCGGTTGAGGGGCTGAAGGACGAGATGGTGAAAACCATTCTGCGCGATCAGACGGTGCCGACCAAACTGCAATACACGCTGTCCCAGAGGCTTTATTACGAGGAGTTGGCCAAGGGGGGCCAGTTTCTGGCCCGCAACGACCCGTGGGCGGTCTGGCAAGGCAACGATGGTGACAGGCGTCAGTTCCTGATCCACTGGGCGATCTACGACAGTCAGGTCAACCTTCCGACGATCTATCTTCTTGACGTCGAGGACAGTGGACGCACCGGGCTGCCCAAGGACGACAGGCGCTGGCCCGAAGCACAGGCGCATCTGATGGCGCAATCGCTGGCGGGGTTGAAATTGCTGACGATTGCCCGGGGATTCGATGCGGATTTTGACGACCTGCACCCGGTGCGGCTGCGGCGGTTTCATGTGGGGCCGATGTACAGCCACGCCTTTACCCGCCAGTCCGGCCCGCTGCGCGACGTGCTCGAGGCGGCACGGTCGCCGGTGGGCGAGGACTGGGCATTGGTCTGGACCGAGGAAGATCTTGTCACGGAGAGGGTGGAGCGGGTCAAGTCTGGCTGGTTCGGCACTGTCGAGCGGCAGGTCTTTGCGCTTGATCCCTTTGCTGGGCAGGGGCCGGATACTGGTGCGACGCGGATGGAGCGGTCGCTGATCATGCCTCAGCGGCCCTATCAGGCCCTGGCAGAGCGTGATCCGCCCGGGTTCTCGGATGTCCGGAAGTTTGTCGTGGGCGCCGGCGGGCGCGTGTTGAGTTACCGTTAGTGCGTGACGTCGGGGTGGATGCCTCCGGCGGGGATATTTGGGGCAAGATGATGAGGGGCGACAGATGAGCCAGACCAGCGACCAGATGGAACTGCGCGAAGAGGATATCCGCGCGCATTATGCGGCAGCTCTGGGCCTGCTGGAAGGATTCGATCATGCGCCGCGCGTGGCGAAGCCGGGGGCCGCCGCCATTGCGGGCCGGTCTGCGGGTGTGCCGGAGCGGCGGCGGTTCCGGTCGACCACGCCGGGGCTGGCGACGCGTCGGGTGGAGCGGCCCGAGGGTGTGCAACTGACCGCGCGGATCGAAGCGGTCGGGGGTGAGGCATTGACGACGCCGCTGCAGGCCCATGTGCAGCATGGGCTGCGCCGTGCCATCGCGCTGGCGCTGGCCGTGGCGGACCAATACGCGGACCGGACCGAACTGAAGGACCTGAAGCGGGCGAACCTGCAAGGGGCCTTGCCGGATGCGCGAAAGGTGGCGTTCAGAGAGCTTCTGACTGCCGAGGCGCTGATCGCGCTTCATACCTTTGCCAATGCCACCGCCTATCTGCTGGCGGAACATGCAGGGCAAGACACGGTCGAAATCGGTGATATCGAGGAAATCCTGACCGAGAACGCGCAACTGGCTTTGCATGGCGTGCTGTGGGAACTGGATCAGGATATTGCGGCGCTGGGCGCGGACGATCCTTCGATGCTGGCCACAGTGCTGGGCTTTGCCGAAGCGCTGATGGAGAAGATCGCCGGTCGCGCCGGAACCGCGCCGCGGCTGGAGCCCTTTACCGCTGCTGCATGGCGGGTCGCGGCGGATGACTTCGTGATCGACGGGTTCACGCCTGCGCGGGCTGCGAAGGGCACGACACTGACGATGACCTTCAAGAAGCCGAACGAGGTCGTGGGCAACCACATCGCCAAGTATCAGGCGATGAAACTGGCCAAGATGCTGATGGCCTACGACTTTGACCGTCGGCTGAACCCCTTTGCCGAGCTTGGTGGCTTTATCTTCACCTTCATGGGCGACGGCAAGCCGGGGACAGGCAAGACCACGCTGATCCAGATGATGGCGGGGCTGATCAACGACTATTGTCAGGTCGCGGGCTATCCGTTCCGGTACCAGAATCTGTCCACCGAAAATATCGACAGCTATCAGGGCAAGTCGGGGCAGAACGCGAAAGCCTTTATCAGCAGCGTGCTTGACCCCCAGGTGATCGGCTTTGGCACGATCGACGATATCGACCAGCTGGCGGGCAAGCGCGGTGACCGGCAGTCGTCGGCGGGTCAACTCGAGATCACGTCGGTGCTGATGGAAAGCTTTTCGGGCGCCAACACGGTTGTGCGGGGAAACTGCACCTTCGGGGTGTTCTCCAACTATCCCGAGAACGTGGATGATGCCTTGCGGCAGCGGGCAGGGGCGCGGTTTCTGGTGGACGGGCCGCAAACCCGGGAGGACTATATCGACATCCTCTACCTGCTGATGGGCCGGAACCATGACATTCCGGTGGGCGATCACGCCGTTTTCTCGGCGCAGGAGATCAAGTCGGCGGTGGCCGCCAGTTTCGAAAGCCACGGGCGCCCGCATGAAGAGGGATTGATGCGGGTCTTCGAACGTGTCCGCGATCAGGTCGGTGATCTGGATACGATTGCCAAGATGGGCACATATCTTAAGGCGATCCAGGAGGCGGACGAGCGGTTCACGGGCCGGGCGATCAAGAACATCACCGACGCCGTGAAGGTGCGGGCGATGGATTTCGAACTGCCGGATGAGTGGATGGAGCACCCCGATCTCTTCCTGCGCAAGGACTACGACACCAAGTCGGCCATGATCGCGGAGTTGCGCGTGCCGATCACGACCGACATGGTGATCCAGGAAATCAACCGCTACGCCGACAGCGAATTCCGCTATGCGGACAAGTCAGACGAAGTGGCCATCGCAGCGATGGTGCGCGACTTCGGGCGACAGGAAGAGGCAAAGAAGCGCTATCTGGAGGTCAAATGAGACTGGGAAAAGCTTTGCTGGCATGACCTTTGCGCTTTTGAATATCTACCCGATCCTGCGCCTGGCGCTTTTCGTGGTCATGGCGCTGCGCCTGCCACGGCGGATCACGCGGGGGGGTGCCCTGCCGAAAGCCCTGAAGCGACTGGTGCTTGCGGCATTTGCGATCAGTGCGACGGCATTCGTGCTGTTCATCCTGTTCCAGATCGTCACGTCCCGATTGTTCGTGGATGCCGCGCCCATGCCCGTCATGGACGGGGCGCTGTTCGTTGCCGTCTGGCTGGAGGATGCGTTTCTGTGGGTGCCGGTTCTGGTGTTCAACGTGATCTGGATGGCGGTACAAGAGCGTGGAGAGGGCAGCAACTGATGGAACTCGTGTCAGGAGGCCTTTTGATTCCGGCGGTGATCCTTGCGCTGGTGGGCTGGCTGGTGCCCAAGCTCTTGTCGATGGTCTTTCCCGAAGGGATCAAGCCGCTTCTGGTCCTTGCCTTCCTGGCCAGCCTGATCATGTTCGCGATCACGGTGGTCTTCTTTGTCGCTCTTTATGTCTGGCAGGGTGTGCCGCTGTCGCGGTTGATGGCGGACGGATGGGCAATGAATGTGCAGTATTTCGGGCGACTGGCCCTGATCGCGGCGATCATCTGGGCGCCATTCCTGATCCTGTCGGTCGCGGGCCTGCCGCGCACCTGGAAGAAAGCAGTGTGGTGATGGGGGACATGTCATGCACCGCCTGATCGAAAAGGGCCTGATGTTCGGCAACCTGATCCGGGTGGACAGCCCGGTTCTGGTCGAACGCTACAATCGTGCGCTCAGGGCGTTGACGGACAAGACCACGGCGTTGGACGTCTTTCACATCGATATCTCTGGTTATTCGCCCGAAGTGGGCGATGAGCTTGGTGATGATCTCTATCTCAATCATTCCGGAGTGAACCGGCAATTCATTCTGCTGACGACCGAGCAGGAGACGGCGCCGCTGCTGCATGCGAAGTTCTCTGCGTCGCGCGGGATCCTCAGGCAGTTCATCGCAGAGAACCGGGCGGCCCTGTTTGCCTTGACGGCGCGGGATGCGGTGGCGGGGGATCTGGTGAACTCGGTCTATCTGGCCGACCGGGCAGCCCGGCTGTTCGATATTCGCCGGATCACGATCGAGGCGGACACCACAAGCGGCACGGTCAAGACCGCCGAAAAGCTGGCCGGAATGATCGAAGACTTCAAGACGCGCGAGGATGGCTGGTACGATGACGTCCTGATCGGGCGGATGATCGGGTTGGCCAAGCAGACGGGCGATGTGACGCGCAATCCGGTGACGCTGAAGACGATGAGTTTCGATCAGGACAATTTCTGGACGGCGCATTTCGGCGGGCTCTACATCTTTCGCGGGGTGCCGCATCCTGCGGCGATTGCCGCGGGCGACAAGGACGGGCTGGGTGACCTGCCGATTCCTTTCGTGTTCGATTTCAATGACCACAAGGCTATCGCGAAGTTCCTGGAGCTCAACGATCTGGCCGAGCCCATCGTGAAGGCGCGCGGTATCGATGCTGCCGCGATTCTGCATCAGAAGATGGATTTCGTCGTCGCAGAGGTCGCAGCGGCGATGGGCGAATCCCTTGACGGGGCGACACGCCGCGACCTGCGGTTGCTGGGCCGACGCCATGCAAAGCAGCTGCCCGCCGAATGGCAGGGGCTTGCCGCGATGGCGCGCTGGGCCGAAGAAGACGGAGACTGGCCGCACATCACGAGCGACCACCCCGCCTATTTCTATACCCTGCGGGCCACACAGCACCCTGATGCGGATCTGGTGAACATGCTGTTGTCGGAATTGTCACCACTGGATATCCGGCAGCTTTTCATCTGCCACAAAGAGGCGTTCTATCGCGCCTATGCCACCTGGCCCGAACAGAAAAAGGACTATGTGGCAGATTTCCTGTCGCTGGAATATCAGGTAGACAAGACAGGGACGCGGGCGGCGCTGTTCGGACATGAAGATGCGATGGAGCAGCCGATCGCACCGGTTGCAGGCCCATGGACGAAGACGGGGCGCCGCGACGATCTGATTGCTCGTGTCGGCCCGTGGGGTGCCGTGGGCAAGCGTTAGGGGAATGGTATGCAGTTCATCAAGCTGATCGTAATCGGGTTCGTGGCCCTGAGCGTCATCTATCTTTGCCTGTCGCTTTATTCAAAGTCTGTCCGGCGGGAGCGCCTGGAAAACCGGTATGACGAAAACCCTGTCGAGGGCATGGATCGGGACAGTTATGTCGAGAAAGGAATTGTGGATTATAACAATTCCCTGCGCCCTAAACTGCTGCTTCTGGTCTATGTCGTCCCGGTGGTGGTGATCAGCACCATCCTCTACATCGTCAACACCAACTGAAGGCCAGCCCATGCGTATCGTTACCGTCTTAAAGCTTCTGGCCCTGCTGATCGTCGGGCTGTTCTTTCACTATGTCCTGCCGCCGCAGCACGATGTGGTGCGGGTGACGTCGACCGAGGTGATCCGGGTGGATTTTTCGGGCTGGAACCGGCTGTTCTATGCGCAGGCTGATGCGGGTAACGTCGAACAGCCGACGCGTGACCTGCGGTTGATCAATACCGAGAAGCGCAAGACGTGGCTACTTGGCTTCGTACCGCGCGACAGCACCGAGATCATGGTCTACCGGAACGAAGATACGGGCTGGATCTGGCCGCCCTATTTCAAGTTCGACAGCTCTGACCTGCAGGCCGAGGCGGCGGTGGCGGCCCGCGATGCCAGGTGGGCCGTGATCACGCATTATGGCTGGCGCATGCGATGGGCGTCGATTTATCCGAACGCGATCGCCCTGCGCGAGATCGACGACCCGGATACCGTGTCGATCATCCCGTGGTTCAACATCGCGTTCTTCATCTTCCTTGGCTTCTGTTTCGGGATGCTGCGCATCATGTGGGCGCAGTTTCGCGAACGCTCGCTTGACCCCTTGGGCGACCGTGTGGGGGACCGCTATGACTCAATGTCGGCAGGCGTGGCGGAACACCGGAGCGGTGTGCGCAACTGGCTGAACAGCTGGCGGTCGAAGGACAAGCGCAGGTAACGGGGGTCGGCGGGCCCGCCCGCCCACCCCTTTTGGGGGCTCTGCCCCCGTCCTGCGGACTCCCCCGGGATATTTTAGGCAAGATGATGAGGGGTCTCAGGCGCCGTAGGGGACCCAGACGTTCTTGACCTCGGTGGCGTGGCTCAGGATCGCCTTTGTGTGATCCTGCGTCCAGTCGCGCGCCAGTCCATTGTTCACCCATGTGCGCTTGAGGTTCCCGGCGGCGGCTTTTTCGATCTGGGTGGAAATGTCGGCGGCAGAGGCGGACCAGACGGCGTCCACATCGAGGTGCGATGCCATGTGGCCTGCCAGTTCCGCATGATCGCCGGTCAGGATGTTCACCACACCGGCAGGCACGTCCGATGTTTCGAGCACCTGATAGAAGTCTGTCGCGGCGAGGGGGAAGGGTTCGGAGGCCACCAGCGTGATGCGGTTGCCCATGGCAACGGCCGGAGCCATGAGGCTGACGAGACCCAGTAGCGGCGTGGCATCGTCGCAGAAGGCACCGATCTTGCCGACAGGTTCCTTCATGGCAAGGGCCACGGCGCGGATCGGCACGTCGTGCACCTGCCCGTCGTATTTGTCGGCCCAGGCAGCGGCGGAGAAGAGCCGCCGGATCGCGTGCTGCACTTCGTCCTTGCCGGTCTTCCTGCCGGTCATCGCATCGATGCGCGCGGCGAATTCGGCTTCGCGGGCCGAAAGGTTCTCGGCGATGTAATAGAGGATCTGCGCGCGCTGGTGGCCGGTCGTGCCGGACCACCCCCTGGCGGTGTTCATGGCCTCGACCGCGTTGCGGGCATCCTTGCGGTTGGCCAGCGAGACCTGTCCGAGCAAGGCGCCTTTGGGGCCGAAGACCGCCTTGGAGTAACCGCCGTCGGGACGGGTCTGTTTGCCGCCGATGTAAAGCTTGGCAGTGCGGTCGAGCGGATCGGCGGGGGTTTGGTCACCTGTGTAGGCGGCGACGGGTTTGAGCTTCGAGGTCTTGCCCCTGGACCTTGTGTATCCGGCCAGACCTTCCCAGCCGCCTTCGCGGCCAAAACCGCTTTCGCGCACTCCGCCGAAGCCTGCGGCGGCATCCATCATGTTGCTGCCGTTGACCCAGACGATGCCCGCAGCCAGCCTTGGTGCGATATCGAGGGCGACGTTGATGTTTTCCGACCAGACGCTGGCAGCCAGACCGTAGCGTGTGTTGTTCGCAATCTCGACGGCCTCGTCTGGGGTGCGGAAGGTGGTGGCGACCAGCACGGGGCCGAAGATTTCCTCTTGCATGAGGGGCGAGGCAGGCGACAGGCCTGTGATCAGCGTGGGCGGATAAAAGCAGCCCTCGGGGGCTTTGGTCTGGTAGGTCTCGCCATCGGGGTTGTCGGCGACCATTCTGGCAATCTGGGCATGCTGTTTGGGGTCGACGATGGCGCCGACGTCGATCGCCTTGTCCAGGGGGTCACCCACACGCAGACCGTCCATGCGGGTCCTGAGCTTGGTATAGAAGCGGTCGGCGATGCCTTCCTGCACCAGCAGGCGTGATCCGGCGCAGCAGACCTGACCGCCGTTGAACCAGATGGCGTCCACCAGACCTTCGACGGCGCTGTCGATATCGGCGTCCTCGGAGACGATGTAGGGGGACTTGCCGCCCAGTTCCAGCGACAGCGCCTTGCCGGTGCCTGCTGTCGCCTCGCGGATGATGCGGCCCACGGCGGTGGAGCCGGTGAAAGCGATCTTGTCGACGTCGGACCTGACGAGGGCATCGCCAGTTTCACCATCACCTGTGACGATGTTGACGACACCGGCGGGCACGCCGGCCTGCTGGCAGATCTCGCAGAAGACCATAGCGGTCATCGGCGTCCATTCCGCGGGCTTCAGCACGACGGTATTGCCCATCGCGAGGGCCGGTGCGATCTTCCACGCCAGCATCAGCAGCGGAAAGTTCCACGGGATGATCTGACCGCAGACGCCCAACGCCTCGCGGTCGGGCAGTTCGCTGTCCATCAGCTGCGCCATGCCCGCGTGGTAGTAGAAGTGCCGGATCGCCAGCGGCACGTCGATGTCGCGGCTTTCGCGGATCGGCTTGCCGTTGTCGAGCGTCTCGATCACGGCCAGAAGGCGGGCATTCTTTTGCAGGCCACGCGCAATGGCGTAAAGCACGCGGGCGCGGTGGTGGGCATCTTTTGCCCATGCGGGCTGGGCGCGGCGCGCGGCCTTGACGGCCTTTGCGACCTCGTCCGGGGTGCCTTTGGTGACACCGGCAAGGCGCTGACCCGTGGCGGGATTACTTGTCGGGAAGTCGTCGCGGCGCGGGCCCCATTCGCCGTTGATGAAATGACCGGCAAGACCGCCGTGCGCGTCGATCCAAGCCAGCGCTTCGGACGCGCTTTCGGGGGCAGGTCCGTATTCCATGCTGTCGAAGATATCCTTGATGCTCATGCGGGTGGTGCCTCGCGTGGGAAGGTGACGCCCAGCGCCGCCTCGTATTCGGGAATGGTGTGGGTGCCGCTGCGCCCGATACCGATCAGCAGGGCACGGGCGATGACGGCAGAGTGTTCGCCGTCCAGATGTCGGACCGTCTTGGCATGGTCGGCGCCGTCGGACAGGAAAGCGGCCAGCGCGTCGCCCAGATCGTCCGGGCAGTCGGTATCGTGCCACATATCGCGCCACGCACTTTCGGCCCAGACCGCAAGGTAATCAAGTTGCGCGGCCACCATGGCGGCGTCGCGTGGTGCGCGTCGCAGCACGGAGGGGACAAGGCGGTCAAGCAAGCGCATGTCGCCACCCCGCCGAATAGGAGCCTGTGACGTGGTGTTCGAGCTGACGTTCGATGTCGCCCAGCAGGGAGGAGGCGCCGAAGCGGAAGAGATCGGGCTGCAGCCAGCGGTCGCCCAACTCGTCCTTGATCAAGGCGAGGTAGACAAGGGCATCCTTTGCCTTCGAGATTCCGCCCGCCGGCTTGTAGCCGACCATCTGCCCGGTGCGGTCATGAAAGTCGCGGATCGCGCGGATCATTGTCAGGCTGACAGGGAGGGTGGCGTTGACGCTTTCCTTGCCGGTCGAGGTTTTGATGAAATCCGCCCCCGCCATCATGCAGACAAGGCTGGCCTTGGCGACGTTGCGCAAGGTGCCCAGTTCGCCCGTCGCGAGGATCGCTTTGAGATGGGCGTCGCCGCAAGCCTCGCGCATGGCCCGTGTTTCATCATACAGCGCCTGCCAGTTGCCGGTGAGCACATGGCGGCGGGAAATCACGATGTCGATCTCGCGCGCGCCCGCAGCCACGCTTTCTCCGATTTCCGCGACGCGCAGGTGCAGGGGCGACAGCCCTGCGGGAAAGCCTGTCGAGACCGCGGCGACGGGGATCGCGGTGCCCGCCAGCGCGGTGACAGCCGTTTCGACCATGTCGTGATAGACGCAGACCGCGCCGGTGGTCAGGCCCCGCATCCCCAGATTTTCAAGGATCGCAGCCGAGACCGGCTGGCGGGCCTTGGCGCAAAGGCGTTGGACGCGGGCGGTGGTGTCGTCGCCCGACAGCGTCGTGAGGTCGATCAGGCTGACGGCCTTGCACAGCCACGCGGCCTGATGGTCCTTTTTCACGGAGCGGCGACCGGGCAGGGTCGCGGCGCGTCGTTCGAGAGCAGAGCGGTTGGCCGTGGCATTCGCCACCCAGTCAAGGTCAAGCGGCATGGCCTTGACGCGCGGAAGGTGAAGCTGCGGCAAGAGGGCGTCACGGGCGGCAGGTGCGGTGGCAGTTTCGGTCGTCATGGCGGCTCCCAAGGTTGGGAAGAGCGTGGCAGGTGTCCTGCTCTTTGACAAGGTTTGACCGTTTGATCAAATTAGCCCGGCTGGATGACGTCGCGTTGAAACTGCTGTCGGTATTGGTGCGGCGTCGTGCCGAAGCGGGCGCGGAAGAGCCTGTGGAAATGCGACAGGTTCGACAGGCCGATCTGGCTGGCGATCTCGGGCAGGGGGGCGCCGTCGGTGGCCAGTGCGCGTGCGGCATGGGTCATGCGCAGGGTGTTGATGTAGTCGGTCGGTGTCTGGCCGTAGTGTTCGCGCATGGCGCGGGCGACGTGTTCATGGCTGCGGCCTGTCTGCGCGACGAGGCCTGCCGCCCCTGCGCGAAAGACGTCGGGCGCTCGGGACAGGATGCAGGCGTCGACCAGCCATTGCGGTGCTTGCGGGGGCGGTGCGTCACGGTTCAGGTCCGACAGCAGCGGCAGAAGAAAGGCTTCGGCTGCAAGCGTGTCGCAGTGGCTTTGCTCGAGCGTGAGGGCGGCGCGGTTCAGGTCGGCAAGCTGCCGCATGTCCCGGCTGACGGTGAAAGGGTCTGGTCCCGAATGCCAGAACGCAAGCTCCGCAAGGGCCGGGCGCGCCAGTCCGGCGATCAGGTCCGGGTGCAGGCAGAGCGATACGACAAGCGCAAAGTCACCCCGCCCTTGCAGCCCATGACGGTCACCGGGGCGCAGGATGCAGACAGCCCCCTCGGTCAGGGTTTCGCGCCGGTCGGGCAGGTGATGGCGCACCTCGCCGTTCTGCACCCAGAAGAGTTCGAAGAAGTCGTGGTCGTGCAGGCGCCTGGGGCGGCTTGGCGTCAGGGCGGCCCGCGCGATATGGACCGCCTGTCGGGGCGGAAGAATCGTGGTGTGCCGTAGGGTCATGCTGTCCATGTCATCGCATAGCGCGAGGGCGCGACCGGTGCAAATGCAGGATGACGCGCCGCGCAATTCAGGCTAGGGGACTGGCGATACAATCAGGAGCCGCATCCATGTCCTTTGACCGTTCCCTCAAGATCGCGCCGTCGATCCTTGCCGCCGATTTCGCCAACTTCGGGGCCGAATGTGCTGCGCTCGAAGCGCAGGGTGCGGACTGGATCCATGTCGACGTGATGGACGGGCATTTCGTGCCGAACATCACCTTCGGTCCCGCCATGTGCAGGGCGATCCGCCCCCACATCAAGGGCACGATGGACGTGCATTTGATGATCGCGCCGGTCGATGCCTATATAGATGCCTTCGCCGAGGCCGGTGCGGACGTGATCTCTGCCCATGTGGAGGCTGGACCGCACATCCACCGCACGCTGCAGGCGATCCGTGCGGCAGGGGCCAAGGCCGGTGTCGCGCTTAATCCCGGCACACCGGCAGAGGCGGTGAAGGAACTGCTTGATGTGGTGGACCTTGTCTGCGTGATGACCGTCAACCCCGGTTTCGGAGGTCAGGGTTTCATCGACATGACCGAAAAGGTCATGGATATCCGCGCGATGATTGGGGACCGGCCGGTGCATATCGAGATTGACGGCGGCGTCGATCCCGCCACGGCACCGATGGTTGTGGAGGCGGGTGCCGATGTGTTGGTTGCAGGCTCTGCGGTGTTTCAGGGCGGGTCCGTCGCGAACCCGGATCCCTACGGCGAGAACATGCGTGCGATCCGCGCGGCCTGCGCCGACTGATTGGATCGATTGCACCATTTGAGGGTTGGTGGGCGGGCCCGCCCACCAACCCCTTTGGGGGCTTTGCCCCCGTCCTTCGGACTCCCCCAGAGTTTACCTGGCAAGATGAAGGATCAGCGGAGTGTCAGGAGACCGTCATGGGCCAGAAAGGCGAAGCCGTTTCCGGGCAGGTAGAGGGTGGTTCCGTCGCGGGTTGCGCTGTGCAGGCCGGCGAGATCGGTGTCTCCGTCGAGCGTCACCGTCATGTCGCCGGGGGACAGGTTGAAGATGCAGGTCAGTTTCTGTTCTTGGGTTTCGCGGCGAAACGCGAGCAGGGGGCCTGTGGTGTCGAGGAAGGTGGTCGTGCCGCGTGACAGGGCCGGACTGCCTTTGCGCATCGCGATCGCGCGCTTGTAGAAGGTCAGGACGGATCCGTCGACGCCGGACTGCAGGTCGACGGCCCTGGCCAGTTGCGGGGCTTTGACGGGGAGCCATGGCGTGCCGTCGGAGAAACCGCCATTCGTCGCATCGTGGGTCCAGACCATCGGGGTGCGGCAGCCGTCGCGACCCTTGACGCCGGGCCAGTAGCGGATGGCCTGCGCGTCCTGCAATTCGTCGTATTCCATGACCGTTTCCGACTGGCCCAGCTCTTCGCCCTGGTAGATGCCGATCGTGCCTTCGAAAGCCATCAGCATGGCGATAGCGAGTTTCGCCATCGCGTCCTCGTTCACGGCATGTTCGGACCAGCGGCTGACGTGCCGCATGACGTCGTGATTGGAGAAGGACCAATAAGGGTGCCCGTCCGGGGCCCCGTTCTGAAAGCCCTCGATGCAGTTGCGGAAGTGGGCGGGCGAGAAGTCGGGCCCGAGCATGGCGAAGGAATAGGCCATGTGCAGCCGGTCCGTTCCCTTGGTATAGTCGCCCATGATCTCGATCGAGCGTTCGCCGCTTTCGCCGACTTCGCCGACCATCATGACGTCTTCGTATTCGTTCGTCAGCGCGCGGATCCGTTCCAGAAAGCCGATGTTTTCGGGGCGGGTCTTGTTGTAGATGTTTTCCTGCATGCCGTAGAGGTCGACCGACATGAAGTTCTGCGCCTGCCGCGCCGCGGGGTTCGAGCGCAAGTCGGGGTCATGGTAGAAATAGTTGACCGTGTCGAGACGGAAGCCACCCAGCCCGCGGTCGAGCCAGAAGCGGCAGGTGTCCAGGATCGCATCGACAACGTCCGGGTTGTGGTAGTTCAGATCGGGCTGGCTGGTGAGGAAGTTGTGCAGGTAATACTGCCCGCGCTGGGGGTCGAATTCCCATGCGGGGCCGCCGAAATGGCTGTGCCAGTTGTTGGGGGGTGATCCGTCGGGCAGCGGATCGGCCCAGACATACCAGTCTGCCTTGGGATTGTCGCGGCTGACACGGCTTTCCCTGAACCACGGGTGCTGGTCCGACGTATGGCTGAGCACCTGATCCGTGATCACCCTGAGGCCGAGATCATGGGCGCGGTCGAGCAGCGCGTCGAAATCATCCAGCGTCCCGAATAGCGGGTCGATGGCGGTATAGTCCGAGATGTCGTAGCCCATGTCTTTCTGGGGCGACGGGAAGGTCGGCGAAAGCCAGATGCAGTCGGCGCCCAATTCCGCGACATGCTTCAGCCTGCGCGTGATGCCAGGCAGGTCGCCCACGCCATCGCCGGTGCTGTCCTGAAAGGACCGTGGGTAGATCTGGTAGATGATCGCGTCGCGCCACCATTCGCTCTTGGTCGTCTCGGGCATCCGTATCCTCCGGTGGTGCGGCTGTCTTGCAGAGAAAGCCTAGCACTGCAAAACGTCGCATCAACCGGCTTTGATCTTTTGGCGATGGCAATTAGGCTGGATCGGCAATCAGTTGGACGAGAACGCCATGAAAAAGTCAGCAGCCCAGATGGTCGCAGAGGCCCGCGCCCGCATCGAAGAGGTCGAGACGGTCGATGCCATCGTTCTGGCGGAAAATCCCGATGTGGTCGTCGTGGATATCCGCGACGTGCGCGAACGGGCAAAGGGGTCCATTCCCGGCAGCGTGCATGCCCCCCGCGGGATGATCGAATTCTGGGTGGACCCCGAAAGTCCCTATCACAAGCCCGTCTTCGCGCAGGCGGGGAAAACCTACCTCTTTCATTGTGCCTCGGGGTGGCGGTCGGCCCTGACCGTAGCGACCTTGCAGGACATGGGATTTCCGGCAGCCCACATGAGGGAAGGTTTCACGGATTGGGTCGCGCAGGGTGGTCCGGTCGAGATGCCGGACGCCTGAGAGGTCTGGTGACAATTCCGGCGGTGCGATCTGCAACCGCACAAGCCTTGATCTCAAGGAACCAACCCCCCGACTGGGCGTTAGATGTCCAAAGGCGACAGATTGGCGCATGTGTCATTCTGCAGGCCCCGAGTGAAAGGACATCACATGGCAGCGAAGAGCCGAACAGAAAAAGTAGCAGACAATGCCAAGGCGGCGGTCGACGAAGCCCGTGACACGGCCACCAGCATTGCGCATGAGGCAACCGAACGGGTCAAATCCGAAGCACGGGATCAAGCAGAGTCCGTCCAGTCCGGAGCCGCAGGCGAGGTCGACAATGTCGCGAAAGCCCTGCGCAAGGCAGCATCCGAGGCCCGCAAGGGTAGCCCTCAGGAACGGAGCTTCGGCCAGATGGCCGAGGTTCTGGCCGATGCATCAGAGGCGATCGGACAGAAGGACCTTGGCACGATCGCCGGTGACGTAAGTTCCTTTGCACGTCGCAACCCGCTTTTGTTCATCGGCGGTGCCGCCTTGGCCGGTCTGGCCGTGTCCCGCTTTGCGAAAGCGACTGGGTCGGATTCGCGTCACGCCACGGCACCGGGGGAAGACGTCGATCCCTACGCGACAGATATCCACGCCGCGCGGAGGATCGACGGATGAGCACACGGACACCTACAAGCATCCTTGGCGATGTCATGAACAACATCAGCCGTCTGGTCCGGCGCGAGGTCGATCTTGCCCGCGCGGAAGTTGACCAGAACCTGCGGCAGGCTGCAGTGGCGATCGGCATGATCGTTGGCGCTATCGTCGTTCTGCTGGTTGCGCTCAATGTGCTGGCCGGTGCCTTGGTCGCTGCAATCACAGAACTTGGTGTGCCTGCCGGATGGTCGGCCCTGCTCGTCGGCGGCGTCTTTGCGGTGATCGCGATCCTGATGCTGCTGAAAGGCAAGAATGACCTGAGCGCCGCGAGCCTTGCACCGACCAGATCCGCCCGCAACCTGCGCCGTGACGCGCTGGCAGTGAAGGAGGCCGCGCAATGACGCACCAGACACCCGAAGAGATCGAAAAAGAGATCGAGATGGAACGCGCCGAACTGGCCGTTAACATTCACCAGCTGCAAGAGAGCCTGTCTCTCGACACGTTGGTCGAGCGTGGCAAGGACTACGCGCGGATCCATGGGCGCGACATCGGGCGCACCGTGATGGAGCAGGCCAAGGCCAATCCCATCCCTGTTGCGCTGATCACAGCCGGTCTTGCCTGGCTGGCCATCGGACCGTCGCGCAAAGACCGCAAGGTCGAACATGCGGCACCGCGCGGTGACGTGGCCTTTCCGCGCCCCGCCTATGCGCCCGTCGATCACAGCATCGAAGAGGAAAGCCGCTACCGCACGGCCCCCGCCGATGCCGCCGCCGCCCGTCTGGACAAGAAACAGGCGCCTGATTGGGCCGAAGACACACAAGCCCCGACCAACACGCGCACGGCTGAAAGACCCCATTGGGTTCCCGCCGACGATGTCTGGCCGCAACCTGGAGACAGAAAATGACGTTTACACCTGAACACCAAGACCACACCGCTGACCCCAGCCTTCGCGAACGCCTTGCGCAAGGCACCGAAGATCTGACGGAAGAAGCCCGCGTCCGCGTAATCGCAGCTCGGGAACGGGCCGTCGCCGCCGGGCGCGAGATGACCCGTCAGGCCCATCATGCGCAGGACCGCGGTATCGACCTGTTCGAGCGCCAGCCGCTGATTGTCGGTGCCATCGCCTTTGCCGTCGGTGCCGCGATCGGTGCGGCCCTGCCGCGCACCCGGATCGAGGACAGCACCTTTGGTGCGACCCGTGACGATCTGGTCGCCGAGGCCGAGCGCATCTACGAAGAGGAAAAGAACCGCGCGCGCGCCGCTGTCAAAGAGGCCGGGGCCGACGCCCAGCAAGCTGTCAAGGATGCCGCGGGCGCGGCACAGGACGAATTGAAGGATCATGTGCCCGAGGGGAAAGACGTAAAGTCGCAAGCGTCGGATGAAATGGATCACATCCGCAAGAAAGCCGCACAGCACTGACGCCGCCGTCTTCAAAACCGGAAAAGGGCCGCTTTTTCAAGGCGGCCCTTTTTCGTGCTTGGCGCAGGTGGATGACAATCAGGCCAGCCAGGCGATATCGGTTTCCTGATAGCGGTCCTGAAAGCCGACATGCTCGATCCACTGCCTTGGGTCCCTGATCCGCATGTAGGGGCGTTCGACCGAGATTTCGTCACGGTCGGCCAACGAGCGCAACAGGCGGTTGACGTAAATGTCCGTCAATCCAAGCGCATCGCCGATTTCCTTCTGGCTCAGCGGCACCTGAAAGCGGTCGGCACATTTTTCACCCTGATTCGGAACCTTGCTTTGCATGCACAGCAGAAAGTGCATCAGCCGGTCTTCGGCAGAGAGGCGCGTCGCGGCGAAAAAGCGGTCGCGCAGGACCATATTTTCGACTTGCGAGACGCATGTCAGCACCGACAGCAGGCGCGGATGCTCCTTGGCCAGACGACTGAGATCCGCACTTTCGAACCGGCTGACGGACCCGTCCGTTTGCATGATGACGTTATGGGGTGTGGCCTTGGTCCCAAGATCACAAAAGCCGATCAGGTCGCCGGGGCAGAAGACGTGCGTGATCGCCGATCGTCCATCCGTGCCGGTGACCCGACGGGTCGCCCAGCCTGACCGCAGGATCGCAAAAGTGTCGTGGACCGTGCCTCGGCGCAAGACCGTTTCGCGCTTTTTCACAGAGCGGCTGTCCCGCTCCAGGTGGTGCAACGCCTGCCTTTCGTCCGGGTTGAGCGTCGTCAGCTGTTCAAGCCTCAGCATCAACGCGCTGGAAGTAACTTTCATATCGAGTGCCTTTCGATCTGTCTGCAAATTTGACAGTCACCTTTTTTATGTCGATCTCGGATAGCGGCGGATTTGGGGGGTTGCATTAAACTGGATTAATCGCATCGCGCTTTGGTCCATCTTTTTTGACGGCGCACGAAAATCGGCAGTTCATCGCCCATGAAACCCTGTTTGGGGGCCATTCAGAGCTCATCGGCCAAGGCATGATCGGGCGCGCCCTCGAGGCGAACCGGGGTGGCAAGCCGTGTCACTCATGTTGACGAACATGGAGGCATCATTCTGTGAAGTTTCCGTCGGAAAAAAGGTCAACATGCAACTTTAACGTCCGATTGTGCGCCGGTGTTCCGTTGAATCCGGCCTTGGCCCTTGTCGTGATCTGCAATCTGGCCTAGCGATACACCCAACCCGATGGGAGAACTGCGCAAGCAGTGCCGAAGGAGCAACCGCCCCGGAAACTCTCAGGCCACAGGACCGTCGGACCGATACACTCTGGAGAGTGCCCGCAACGGGCCGCCGAAGGGATAACGATCTCAGGCGCAAGGACAGAGGGGGCAGGGCATGCACGGCATGGCCTTGTTCTGATGTTGGAGGGGCGATGACCGATCTGAAGACCACACCGCTGCATGCGCTTCATCAAGAGGCGGGGGCAAAGATGGTGTCCTTTGCGGGCTACCACATGCCCGTCCAGTATCCGTTGGGCGTGATGGGCGAGCATCTGCATACCCGGTCGAAGGCCGGGCTTTTCGACGTCAGCCACATGGGCCAGATCCGGGTCGACGGGCCGGGTGCGGCGCTGGCGCTGGAGACCATGATCCCGGTCGATGTTGTCGGGCTGGCCGTTGGGCGACAGCGGTACGGGTTCTTGACCAATGCGACCGGCGGTCTGCTGGACGACCTGATGCTGGCAAACCGTGGCGATCATTTCCTGCTGGTCGTCAATGCGGCTTGCAAGGATGCCGATCTGGCCCGCCTTCGGGCGCAGTTACCGCCCGATGTCACCGCCACCCCCATCCCTGATCGCGCGTTGATGGCCTTGCAGGGACCGCTGGCCGAGGACGCGCTTTCCGGCCTCAACACCGGCGTTCGCGACATGGCCTTCATGGATGTGGTAACGCTGGATCTGGACGGAATCGAGGCATGGGTGTCTCGGTCTGGCTACACCGGTGAGGACGGGTTCGAGATCAGCGTGCCAGAGGACGATGCCGAACGGCTGGCCCGGCGCCTGCTGGGGCAGCCGGAGGTCGAGCCGATCGGTCTGGGGGCGCGCGATTCGCTGCGGCTGGAGGCGGGGCTGTGCCTTTACGGCCATGACATCGGGCCGGACACGTCGCCCGTCGAGGCTGGCCTGCTTTGGGCGATACAGAAGGTGCGCCGCGCAGGTGGGGAACGGGCCGGCGGGTTTCCGGGTGCCGACCGGATCCTTGACGAGATCGCGCAGGGCGCCACCCGCAAGCGCGTGGGCCTGCGCCCCGAGGGCCGTGCCCCTATGCGCGAAGGTGTGCAGATTTTTGCGGATGCCGACAGCGAAGCCCCGGTCGGGACGATCACCTCGGGTGGCTTTGGCCCGACCGTCGGCGGGCCCGTCGCACTGGCCTATGTTTCAGCCGACCTTGCCACATCCGGCACAACCGTTTTTGGTGAATTGCGCGGCAGGCGTCTGCCGCTCACCGTGACCCCCTTGCCGTTCACACCGGCAAACTTCAAACGATAGGAGACCCGCCCATGAAATTCACAGAAGAGCACGAATGGCTGCGCCCCGAAGGCGATCTGATCGTCGTCGGCATCACTGAATACGCAGCCACCCAACTGGGCGACATCGTCTTTGTTGAACTGCCCGAGGTTGGCACTGTCGTGTCCAAGGATGACGACTGCGTCGTGATCGAAAGCGTCAAGGCTGCATCCGACGTGCTGGCCCCCATCGACGGAGAAATCGTCGAGGTGAATGAGGTGCTGACAGACGAACCCGCCAAGGTGAACGATGACCCTCTGGAAGCAGGGTGGATATTCAAGATCGAACCGTCGGACCCGTCCCAGATGGACGAATACCTGACCGAAGCCGAATACAAGAAGCTGATCGGATAAGAGCCCGCCATGACCTTTACCCCCACCGACTACCTGCCCTACGATTTTGCCAACCGTCGCCATATCGGCCCCTCGCCCGAGGAAATGGCGCAGATGCTGGATACGGTGGGGGCAAAGGATCTTGGGGCCCTGATCGCCGATACGGTACCCGAGGCGATTCGGCAGGAGCAGCCTCTCAACTTCGGCAAGGCGATGTCCGAGCGTGAATTGCTGCATCACATGCGCGAGGTTGCGAACAGGAACAAGGTCTTGGTCAGCCTGATTGGCCAAGGCTATCATGGCACGGTCACGCCACCTGCGATCCAGCGCAACATCTTTGAGAACCCGGCATGGTATACGGCTTACACCCCCTACCAGCCCGAGATTTCGCAAGGCCGGCTAGAGGCGCTGTTGAACTTTCAGACGATGGTCAGCGACCTGACCGGGCTGGAAATCGCCAATGCGTCGCTGCTGGACGAGGCAACGGCCTGCGCCGAGGCGATGACGATGGCGCAGCGGGTGGCCAAGTCGAAGGCCCGCGCGTTTTTCGTGGACGAAAACTGCCACCCGCAGAACATCGCGGTGATCAAGACCCGCGCCGCGCCTCTTGGGATCCAGATCATAGTGGGCGACCCCGACGATCTGGATGCTGCTGCGGTCTTCGGTGCAATCTTCCAGTTTCCCGGAACGCATGGCCACCTGCGCGATTTCACCGACCCGATCGCCGCGCTGCATGACCAGTCGGCCATCGGCATCGTCACCGCCGACCCTCTGTCGCTGACACTGCTCAAGGAACCGGGGGCGATGGGTGCGGATATCGCCGTCGGCTCGACCCAGCGGTTCGGCGTGCCCGTCGGCTACGGCGGACCGCACGCGGCCTACATGGCGACCAAACAGGCCTACGCCCGCAACATGCCGGGCCGGATCGTGGGTGTGTCCATCGACAGCCACGGCAACCGCGCCTACCGTTTGTCGCTGCAGACCCGCGAACAGCATATCCGGCGCGAAAAGGCCACGTCGAACGTCTGCACGGCGCAGGCGCTTCTGGCAGTCATGGCCGGCTTTTACGCGGTGTTCCACGGCCCCAAGGGGCTCAAGGCCATCGCCCAGCGTATCCACCGCAAGACAGTGCGACTGGCCGAAGGGCTGAAGGATGCGGGCTTCGATGTGGCGCCCGGCAGTTTCTTCGACACGATCTCGGTCGATGTGGGGCTGTTGCAGAAAGGCGTCTTGCAAGCTGCGGTGAACGAGGGCGTGAACCTGCGTGCCGTGGGGCGCACGAGCATCGGCATCACGCTGGACGAACGCACGCGCCCCGCCACCATCGAGGCGGTCTGGCGCGCCTTCGGTATCGACCGCGCGGACGAGGACTATGCGCCGCACTACCAGATGCCCGACAGCCTGATCCGGCAGTCCGACTACCTGACGCATCCGGTGTTCCACATGAACCGCGCCGAGACCGAGATGATGCGCTATATGCGCCGTCTGGCGGACCGTGATCTTGCGCTGGACCGTGCGATGATCCCGCTGGGTTCCTGCACGATGAAGCTGAACTCTGCCGCCGAGATGATGCCGGTGACGTGGGACGCCTTTTCGCTGCTGCACCCGTTTGCCCCCAAGGATCAGGCGCAGGGCTATAGCGAGATGATCGAGGACCTCTCTGCCAAGCTCTGCGATGTGACGGGCTATGCCGCGATCTCGATGCAACCGAATTCGGGCGCGCAGGGGGAATATGCGGGGCTGCTGACCATCGCAGGCTATCACCGCGCGCAGGGGCAGGGGCACCGCAACGTCTGCCTGATCCCGGTGAACGCCCATGGCACCAACCCCGCGTCGGCGCAGATGGTCGGCTGGAAGGTCGTCGCGGTGAAGTGCGACGATCAAGGGTCCATCGACGTGGCCGACTTCCGCGCCAAGGCGGAACAGCACGCCGATAACCTTGCCGGCACGATGATTACCTATCCGTCGACCCACGGCGTCTTCGAGGAGACGGTAAAGGAGGTTTGCGAGATCACGCACGCTCACGGTGGACAGGTCTACATCGACGGGGCGAACATGAACGCGATGGTGGGTCTCAGCCGTCCCGGTGATCTGGGCGGTGATGTCAGCCACCTGAACCTGCACAAGACCTTTTGCATCCCCCACGGCGGTGGCGGCCCCGGCATGGGCCCCATCGGTGTGAAGTCACATCTGATCCCGCATCTGCCCGGCGATCCCGACACCGGCGAGGGGGCGGTCAGTGCTGCACCCTTCGGGTCGCCGTCGCTGCTGCCGATCTCATGGGCCTATTGCCTGATGATGGGCGGCGAGGGGCTGACGCAGGCGACGCGCGTCGCGATCCTGAACGCCAACTACATCGCCAAGCGGCTCGAGGGCGCCTACGACATCCTCTACCGTGGCAGGACCGGGCGGGTGGCGCATGAATGTATCGTCGATACGCGCCCCTTCGCCGCGCACGGCGTGACGGTGGACGACATCGCCAAACGACTGGTAGACAACGGCTTTCACGCCCCGACGATGAGCTGGCCGGTTGCGGGCACGTTGATGATAGAACCCACCGAAAGCGAAACGAAGGCCGAGCTTGACCGGTTCTGCGACGCGATGCTGGCGATCCGGGCCGAGATCGACGCGATCGCCAGTGGCGACATGCCCTACGACCAAAGCCCGCTGCATCACGCGCCGCACACCATGGAAGACCTGATCAAGGACTGGGACCGGCCTTACAGCCGCGAGCAGGGCTGTTTCCCGCCCGGTGCCTTCCGCGTGGACAAGTACTGGCCGCCGGTCAACCGCGTCGACAACGTCTTCGGTGACCGGAACCTCATGTGCACCTGTCCGCCGATGGATGATTATCTGGACGCCGCCGAGTAACGGTGCGGCCATCGGCCCCGCCGGTCAGTTTCACATCGCGCTGACTGTGGTGCTGCTGCTGCATTGCCTGCATTGTCGAAACTGCGCAGTGGCCCGAATATGACGTGCCTTCTATCAGGGTCGCGTGGCGGGGGCCTGCGAGGACTGACATGAACCGATTTTCCGTGCTGGCGCTTGGCCTGTTGACCCTGTTTGCCGCCCCGACAGCATCTGCGCAGGAGCGTGGCATCATTGGTGTCGGACGCCTGTTCAACAACGACTATTTCGGAGACGGGCATGACCGCTGGAGGTCCGGATCCTACGTCGCCAGCTACATCAGCGCGCCGCGTCCCTATGACGGTGTCGGCCAGGGCTTTGGCGAATTGCTGGAATACCGGCTGCGGGGCGAAATCATTCAACCAAGCGGCGCTGCGGGGTCATCCGGCGACAGGCCCTACGTCGGTGCGCTTTCCGTGGGTATCCACACCCATTATTCGGTCGGCGCCTTCGATCTGAGCGTGGGGGCGGATATCTTGGCCGTCGGACCGCAAACGGGTCTGTCACGGTTTCAGCGCTCCGCACACAAGGCCTTCAGCCTGCCGCAAGTGCGGTCCGACAACCAGATCGAGGACGATATCTTTCTGAACGGCACATTCGCAGCGACCAGCCGAATCGTGGTGTCGGATGGCGTTGATCTGAGGCCATTTGCCGAGGTGCGCAGCGGTGCGGAAGAGCTTGTTCGTGTGGGTGGCGATGTGTTGATCGGTCCGATTGGGGGGGCCGATCTGCACTTGCGCGACGTGGTGACCGGGCAGCTCTATCCCGGAACCGTCAGCCACGACACGGGATGGACGCTGACCCTTGGCGGCGACATGACGCGGGTCACGCACAGCGCCTTTCTGCCGGGGTCGCAGGGCTATGAGGTGGCAGACACCTTGACGCGCACACGCGCCGGTATCCGCTATCAGGCGACGAACTATCTCAACCTCTTTTACGGCGTTACCCGCATCAGCGAGGAATACCAAGGGCAGCCCGAGGGGCAGACTGTGGGTTCTCTGACACTGAATTTCACATTCTGAACATCAACTTGGCTTGCGACGTTAAAGTCTCTTGATCGCCCGCTTCCCGGTCCTCTAGGCTTTTCCATAAGCATCGCGCATCCAAAGACGCGGGCAAGAGAGGCAGAGTATCAGGTATGAAAACGGGCTTTAGGGGCACGTTTGTCATTTCTTGGACACAGACGCAGCTGGACGGGCTTGGCTCTCCGCCTGTGTCGGATATCGGGCCGGGCCGCACATGGACCTGGACCGGCGAAGCCGTCCGCGTGGACGGCCCCCGAGGCGTGTTGCCCTTGGGGATGTCCGAGAAAGAGGCAAGACTGAAGAAACACGCGGCTCCCAAGGTGCGTCGCCTGCTTGCAGCGAGCAATGTCTGCACGGACCGGCTGGATGCGCCGATCCTGCGTGACCCCTTGTTCAACCAGACCTTCACGGTCACCGACGGTTTCGAGACATGGGAGGTGATGGTGATCGCCGGCGGCGCGGGTCGCAAGCCTCTTTTGATGTTCCACGCCGCCATCCCGCCGCGCAACACCGACCTCTGGATCGTCAGTGACACCATCGGCGCCGATCTGCGGAGCGAGGCTTCCAAGCCGTCCGGCGGCGTGATCTGCTTCACGCCGGGCACCATGATCATGACCCCGCATGGCCCGCGCGATGTCGCGTCCCTGTCCGAAGGCAACTACGTCCAGACGCAGGACAATGGCCCGGCCGAGGTGCTGTGGGTCGGGCGGCGTCACGTGACGGGCGCGCGGATGCGGGCGATGCCCGATCTCGTGCCGGTGCGACTGCGCCAAGGTGCGTTGGACAGGGATGTGCCGGACGAGGGTCTGCTGGTGTCGCCCGATCACCGCATGGTCCTGCGCGGCGCGCGGGCGCGGGCACTGTTCAGTCAGGACGAGGTTCTGGTGATGGCCAAGGATCTTGTCAACGACCTGACGGTGCAGCGCGACCATTCCCTCAAGGACGTGACCTACATTCACCTGATGTTGCCGCAGCACGAGATTGTCTTTGCCAACAGCGTTGCCACCGAAAGCTTTCACCCAGCCAGCGCCGCCCTTGCGACCATGCAGCCGCTGGAACAGGAACGTCTGTTCGACAGGCTGCCCGACATTCGTGGTAATCCCGACAGCTACGGCGCTTACGCTCGCCGCATCCTGACGGGCAGCGAGACCGCGATCCTGCGACAGGACGCAACAGGCCGGATGCACTAGCGCCTCTGGCCCTTGAGGGCGGGATCCCCTAGCATCGCGCGATGTGGAGGACATCATCAGGGTCGATGCGCGGCTGGCGCGTGACGGTGCAGATCGTCGTTCTGGCGTTTGTGCTGGGCTTTTTCATATGGCCGCGTCTCGAACGCTACTTTCTGTTGCAGGCGGCCCAGCAGAACGCGGTGACGCAGCGTTTGGCGACAGATGGCTTGCAGGCCGCACTGGACCGGTATGCGCCGCTGCCGCCGCTGATCGCCGAACGACCCGATCTTGTTGAACTGCTGCGCAATCCCGATGACGCAGAGCTGTTGGCACAAGGCAATGCCGAGCTGTCGAAGGTTGCCGAGGAGGTCGCCGCTTCGGACGTTTACCTGATGGACCTGACCGGCGATGCAATCATCGCCAGCAATTACCTTCTGCAGACATCTTTCGTGGGCGAGAACTTCGACTACCGGCCCTATTTCTTCAACGCGCTCGACAAGGGGTGGGGCGAATTCTTTGCCCGTGGCACGACATCGGGACTCCGGGGATACTTCTACGGAGCACCCGTATCCGATGGAGACGAACGTCTTGGCGTGCTGGCCCTGAAATTCGGCGTGGGATGCGCGGCTGGCGCGTGACGGTGCAGATCGTCGTTCTGGCGTTTGTGCTGGGCTTTTTCATATGGCCGCGTCTCGAACGCTACTTTCTGTTGCAGGCGGCCCAGCAGAACGCGGTGACGCAGCGTTTGGCGACAGATGGCTTGCAGGCCGCACTGGACCGGTATGCGCCGCTGCCGCCGCTGATCGCCGAACGACCCGATCTTGTTGAACTGCTGCGCAATCCCGATGACGCAGAGCTGTTGGCACAAGGCAATGCCGAGCTGTCGAAGGTTGCCGAGGAGGTCGCCGCTTCGGACGTTTACCTGATGGACCTGACCGGCGATGCAATCATCGCCAGCAATTACCTTCTGCAGACATCTTTCGTGGGCGAGAACTTCGACTACCGGCCCTATTTCTTCAACGCGCTCGACAAGGGGTGGGGCGAATTCTTTGCCCGTGGCACGACATCGGGACTCCGGGGATACTTCTACGGAGCACCCGTATCCGATGGAGACGAACGTCTTGGCGTGCTGGCCCTGAAATTCGGCGTGGATGCCTTCGAGGACGGCTGGAGAGCGGCCGGATCGGATATCATCGTGACCGACGACAGGGGCGTGATCTTCATGTCCACACGTCCGGACTGGCATTTTCGCGCGGTCGAGCGGCTGACGCCCGCAACACTCGCCGCAATCGAGCAGAACCGTCAGTATCCGCTTGACCGGGTGTCCGAGCTGGATGTGGCGCAGGCCCCGCTTGACGGGGCAGCCACGCTGATGACCATCACGGGCACTGAATATGTCGCCACGTCGTCCGCACCCATTGTTCAGGCCGGATGGACGGTGACGACGCTGGTGCCTGCCGCAGCGGCGCGCGTGCAGGCCATGATTTCGCTGGCGCTTCTGGCCGTGCTTGGGTTGGCGGCGATCCTTGCTGCCGCCTACCTGCGCAACCGCAGCGCACAGCAGGACAGGGCGCGCCGCCTGCTTGAACAGCGGGTAGCCGAGCGGACGTCGGAACTGCGCCACGAGGTCGAGGAACGCCGCGCCGCCGAAGAGGAACTGCGCCGCACCCAGACCTCGTTGGTGCAGGCGGGCAAGCTGTCGGCGCTTGGGCAGATGTCGGCGGCGCTGAGCCACGAATTCAACCAGCCGCTGGCTGCGGTCAAATCCTACGCGGAGAACGCGGCGGCGTTTCTGGACCGGGGCAAGCCCGATCAGGCCCGTGACAATGTCCTGCGGATCAGCCGCATGGCCGACCGGATGGCGGCCATCTCCAAACATCTGCGGAACTTCGCACGCCGCCCGCAAGAGGCGATCGGCCCTGTCGCGCTGGGTCACGTCATCGACGAGGCGTTGGCCGTGGCGGATGTGCGGGTCAAGGCAGACGGCGTGACCGTGCATTACGATCCGCCGTCGGGCGAGGCGATGGTTCAGGGCGGGCACGTCCGGTTGCAGCAGGTCATCGTGAACCTGATCACGAACGCGATAGATGCGATGGCGGGGCAGGACCGGCCCCGCATCGACATTGCGGTCACCCCTGGGGTGGGGAGCTGGCAAGTAACGGTGCGCGACCACGGCCCCGGAATCGCCGAGGATTCGCATGGGCAGATGTTCGATCCGTTTTTCACGACCAAGGAAACCGGCAAGGGTCTGGGTCTGGGGCTGTCCATCAGTTTCAACATCGTGCGTGATTTCGGGGGCACTCTGTGGGGGCGCAACCATCCGGATGGCGGTGCCGTTTTCGGGGTGGATCTGATCGCAGACCCCGCGATTGCCATGGAAGCCGCAGAATGAACGAGACCGTGCTTTTCGTCGATGACGAGGAAGACCTGCGCATGGCCGCAGCACAGACGCTAG
>Ga0307978_1000684_pt1 | contig 27417 bp, 21 predicted proteins | sample OrgLakmetage1056_FD_203151 | JGI IMG/M metagenome (GOLD analysis project Ga0307978, IMG submission 203151) | Saline water microbial communities from Organic Lake, Antarctica - #1056 | ecosystem: Environmental > Aquatic > Non-marine Saline and Alkaline > Saline | place: Antarctica: Organic Lake...
ATCATGGTGATCATTTGTCCCACTCTTTGTATCTCTGGATGCGCCCAGGGATCCTCTGAGCTTTCTTACCGGCAAGTTGCCGCACGTGACTATCGAGTCCCAGAGGGGATCGACCGTCATTCCGTCAACCGTACTGTCTGTAGTGTAGTTCCGTACTGTACGTACAGATGTGTATTCCGAGAGAGCTTTAGAAAGCGTACCTGGTAGTACCGGTAGCACTACACAGGCAGCTCTAAAGAACTACGAATATGACGGTGATATGATAGAAACATTTGGCTATGCTATGTCGCTGTTTCGGCCAGGCAGTTGGATCTCGTCCAAGTCTATCAAACCTTTGTGTCGATATCGCAGTAACTGGCTGCTGATACCTTCGAGTCCACCAGAATGAACGTACATGATATCGCGTCCCGCCAACGGAGCCGTCGGGTCGAAGGAATGCCCCTTCTCGGCTTTTGTTCGCCAATGGCGAAGCATGATTGTCCACGACGGCGCTCCATACAATAGATCAAGTACCACGTGTTCGTCCCTGATTTCGCGAAAAGTTTCCAAGATAGCAGCGTCTGGTTCGCCAAACGTCTTGTAGTAACCAGCAATTTTCTTTGTCGACTGCTGGGTGTAATAAGAATAATTGGGCGAGGGAGCCATGACCACTGGTATATCATCCGTCTGACCACCAGTCTGCGTGTTCAGAGCCATCATTTGTCGACGCGCATAGGCATCGTCGCCAATGCAAGGAACGACGACAACGACAATATCGAGCTTGTCATTCGGCGAAGCCTTCAATAACTTTTGAATCGCGCGATGCAATAACACCGCTGTGGAACAAGTGCCCCCGGGAACGCATACCGATAGCGGCTTGTCGTCACCTCCTCGTTTGGCCCAGAACGAAACAATCTCCTTGGCGAGCAGCTCCGTCCCAGCTTTCGCCATTCCGCAAGCTCCACCTTGTGGGACCTGTCGGCAAGCAAAAATGGAAATATATAAATCATTAGCAACACGCATACAAACACCATTCTTACCGTTCGTGAATACGCTGATCGTCAAGAGCGTCGTTGGTTTTGCTGTACATACCCAAACGGAATCTCCAACAACGGGAGCTTGTAAACTCTTTGGGGCTTGGGATTTTCCACCCCAGTCACCACCAAACAGGCCCGTGTATTCTTGGGCTGATACTTCTACTAACTCCATTCCCAGTGACAAGGCCCGAAAGAGGTTACCATTCGGTTGATTCCTTAGAAAACGTGGAAGCTTTCGGGTATAATAGACAAAGCGCTTGCGCTTGGCGTGATCCGGGCCGAGACCCAACTTTTCGTTTTGAAAGCGAACAATCGCAGCCAGCGCCAGCATGGCGTTGCTCTGGGGTCCTCCGTAGCTCACCAGACAAACAGGAAAGTCTTGATCTGGTAGTTTGTTGAGACTGTGCATTTTACGAGCCTTGTTTCCCGATATTTGCGAGCCAGGCAGTCGCAGTTGATCGTCTCGTTTCAAGTACACGAATCGGTCTCGTATCATGACAACATCGACTGGAGAAGGTGGTATTATCGGCTCTGAACTGCTAGCGTTAACGTTGTTCCAGTCAATGGTTCTCCACCCACCATCGGTAGTCTCTAGTAATATCGGATCAGCGGTCTGCGGTTGCTTGGCGCCACTGAGCAGATCTTCCATGAGGTTGTCCAAGGGGTTGTCAGAGTGTAATCGCGTGGACGCAAGCCGCCAGACCCGGTTACAATTACGACTCGACATTACGAAGGCGCAAGTGGTTCGAATCATGGCTATCGGTGCTACAAAACAGGCGAGCAAGGCGTATCGCTGGCCTCGTCGGCGGCGGCGGTAGCGCTTTGTAGAAGGAGCACCACGGTCGTTCGCCACTGAAACCATGAAGGAAGCTCAGTTTGATCTTGGATCGTCCTCTCGCTTCTTTCTAGTTGGGGCTTGAGCTCGGGGAGATACCACTTTTACTAGTTCACCTCGATACCGCAGGTCTAGAGACAAGCAATAACGGCAAGTGAGTCGGCGTCATGCTTCACATCATCTTTCGTTCATCGTCGAAACGAAACGTCGAGAACGAGCGAAACACGAAACGGATGGCTCGTGATTCGAAAGCGGGAAACAGAAAACATTGATTACAGACGACACCAGACACAACGACCAACACCATCAACGAAACCACGAATAGACGACGACGGTGTGTCAGTTTCGTACCACTAGTCTACTCAATAAACAGCACGGTAGAATGCGACTCTCGCATAAATTTTTAGTGATGGTGCAGCTTGCGGTAGCGCTGGCAGGAACGGCGCCGAGCGAAGCTCCGAAACTTCCCGCCGGTGTGAGTTTTCCTCGTGTGTGTGTGTTATACGTAGTCTAGTTGGCGTCGTCGTCGTCGTCGTCGTCGGTGTCTGCTAGAAGATCGATCGCTCATGCCGCCCTTCATCCTCGTTCGCAGTTTTGTCCAGCAGCAATGGGCACGGTTACAGCTACGACGGGAGGTACGTATAAAGCTCTGAAAAAATACGGTAACTATACCGTACCTAGCAAGTAGTAGTATCCAACTGGACTTAATCTCTCGCTCACAATATCGCCTCCTCTGCTGTTGCTTTGCTACCATCAGAATGCATGTGCCACTGGCAGAACCAGAACGGATGCGTGGGATCAGGTTGTCAGTATCAAATGGGGTTGTCATGGTATCATTATAGATGCAAGGATTGTCGTTGCGTTGCGGATCCGGCCGACGCATAAGGGCAAGGTGCATCTCCCTAATAAAGACACTATACTCATGTATGTCAGTTGTATTTTATGTTTTTAAGTTTGATAGCTAAAAGTGTGGTGCATAGAGGCTGGCGCTGGTATGACGATGAATGCAGGGAGGCGAAGGGTGGGAAGAGTGTCGCTATGAACAATATGAGCAGGGTTCATAGGGCAAGAGGTATAGTGAAGATGGTGGAATTGAAAGCGGAAGAAGTTCTTTCACTCTTCTTCATCGGTTTCTTCAACAAGAGTAGAGAGGCTCGCTCGATGCGTCAGAGTTGGTGGGATGGTAAAGTTGACATCCCGTTCGACCAACGCCTCTTCAAACTCGGCAAAGTGGCCCCATTCGCCATCAGCGTTGCTGTTGGTGACCCTCAATGGCGGGGAGCTTTCACAAGAAAGATCGGATCGGCTGCAGTTGCGGCAGTACTCTTCAATATGTGCGAGCGATGAACTTGGAGTGATAAAGTTTCGAGAGCTTGCGGGAGCGGTATCTGTCGTTGACGCATGTTGTTTCTTTTTGAAGTACAAGGAAGGAAACGTTCCGAGTACAATCAAAAAGGGAAGGCTGTGAATGTGTAGCTCGAGGATCTCGAGAATGCTGTCAATGTAATTGGGGATCTGTAGAGCCACTGTAACCAGGAGCAGACATTGAACAATTGTCATGCTGTCTGAATCTGTGAGCAGAGATACGCTAAGAAGGGTGGATGCGGCGTCGGGTGAAACTTCCATCATATGGTGAATCCCTTCACACTCCGGGGCGCCATATTGACTGCTCAAAGAAGAGTCGGAGTGGCCTTGAAAAAAAGGAGACGATGACGAACGACTGATGGGTACGGTGTGGCTCGATATCGCTGGAGGAGGCGCAATCGAAGCTGATGGAGGAGGCTTAATTGAACCCGATGAAGACCAATCCGATCCCAAAGACGTCAAGGACTGCAGCGAGCTCTTTGACCGGCGCAACACGCCACTTTTCTTGGAAGACAACATCATTTTCTCTCTCTCTTCACTTTTTTTACGCTTGGTTGTATTATGTTTCGTAGGGCGTAGACTAGATGCTGTTGATCGCGGAATGGAGAATAGAATTCTGCGTCTGTACTTCGTTGAAGCCTAAGATACTTATTAGGACTTCAGAAATTATTTCCACGTCAGTGATCATTTAAGACACGACCAGTCAGATTAGAGAATGGTGTCACGAGCACATTTAAGTCCGCGAAAGTTGGTTAGCGGCTCGTCATCTCCTCGGCGTACGTACTTCTGTTTTTCCTAATTACCTGGTACGCGGTGTCGTCGAGTACGAATGACGAGCCGATATACATGACGTTAGGTTCAGTACTGACCGCTAACCGGCTTCACCAGCAAAAGCAGAATTCAAAGTTCAAGATGCATTTTCGTGAGAATTGCAGTGAGGTGGCCGTTTGCGTTTGAAAGTGCGTTGATCTTCGGCCATCAAGCTAGCCTACTCGTATGCGATGTACCTGGACCAGTACCAGGTATTATATTAGGTGTCTGTTACTAGCAGTACGCGTCTGCTAGTAGTCTAGTATAGACACTAAACTAAGCGTACACGCAGTAATTGTAACTGTCTCTCTGTCTGGCGAATAACAGCCAGCATACGTAACCTCTCCTACAGTATCGGTAGCTTTAGTTTCGATGCAATATAATTAATTTACGGCTACGGTTTGACTTGGGAGTCGTCGATACATTAATCGTCAAAGTGGGAAGATGCAGTAGTACTGGATGATGCTGCTTGCCATATAGAGCTGTGGGAGAATGCAAGACAAATTTGAAAGAGGAATGGGAAAAAGTACACGCTTGACCTAGGGTTGTTCCGAAGGAGGAACTCCCATGGACCCCAGCATGTTTCGCAACTGCTGGTGACTCAAGGCAGTAGCGGCCGCAAAGCCGGCAGCAAACTGTGAGGCAGCCGACGAAGCTTGAAAGGCAGCCGCCATGTGGGTGGGGTCGCTATAAGCCAGCTGGTTGGCAGCTGCCAAAGTAGACAGCTTGTTTCCACCAGTGGGTACAGCGGCAGAAGAGAGCATAAAAGGCCCTTGGGTGTTCGTAAAGAGCGACGAGTTATGAAGAGAACCGGGCTGGACCTGCTGAGCAGGAGCCACAGGAGCAGTCCCAAAGCTGAGGTTCTTGAGCTGGTGCTCCGACGCTCCCAACGATTGCTGAAATGCGCTCATGGCCTGCTGATCGCGGGGATTCAACTGATGAGCAGCTGCGGGGGCGCTCATCGTGGACGCAGAGGCGAAATTGCCAGTCATGTGCTGCATGGAAGCCAAGGCGCCCGAGTAAATGGGCATGCGGGCCTTGGGTCCACCCTGAAGGGTACACTGAAGGAGAATCGACTCGTCGTCCGACTTATCAGGGACAGGAAGCTCCTCGGCGATCTTGTGCAAATCGGGCTCGTGCTCGGGATCAGCAGCCTGCTTTTCAGCGACACCGGGACGTTTCATATCCTTGCAAAGGTGAGGAAGCCCGCGAAGAAAGAGCTCGTGATAGTAACTGTTGCGATCGCGTCCCTGTGTCACGCGGCGGAAACCCCATCCGTTGGCCTGACGGATGAAGGAAGAGAACTTGGCGTGTTCAAAGTAGGTAGGAATCACACTGACCTCGAACTCGCGGGGCTTCAATACACGCCAAGAGCGTCCGTGGGGCATCCAGGCAACGATATCAGCGAACGAAGGGTTCGAAAGGATGCTGTGCATCTTCGCGGGAAAATTGGGGACACGTCCCGGAGCAGTCAAGGGCGTCAAGACATCGGGGTCAGGCTTCTTCGAGAAGTCCTTGTAGTAGTAAAAGGGATAAGGCTTGAGATCCGCTTCCGCACGGGCAGGTTGCGCAGGAGGAGGAGGGGGGCCCATGGGAGCCGCCGGTGGAATGACTTCCTGGCGAGCAACCTTGTTCAGATTGAATCCACCAGCGGCATCAGGGCAATCATCACGATCACGCTTGCCCCCGAGGGAGGCAACAGCGGAGACGGCAAGTTGTTCAGCGTGGCTGAGAGGCTCCATCGTTTCGATTGTTCGTTCAAGGAGAAATGGAGCGTCCTCCTGCTGCTCTTCTTGTCGTGGTTGGGAATTGGACAGGGTTGAGCTAACGCTGACGTCATTGAGAGCTTCCGCGAATCCCATCAATCAGGCCTTTCCGCAAGGGATTTGGAATCTTCCGATATGGATAGATGGCGATAAGTTTATTGACGTCTTGAGTAAAGGGTACCTACGGAGGCGTCAGCCCAGTTGAACAGCAATGATTCCGTCCTTTTTAGCGTTTTTCGAGATAGATTATGGCGACATCAACTCGAGGCAACGTCACTAACGTCAAGACCAAAAGAACATTGCGTGTCAGCGTGTCAGCACAAATGGGACACGTCAGAGGGTTTTGAAGCCGCAACGATATAAATGTAGGTCCCAGCTTGGGACAGAGAAGTCTTCTTTCAAGAGTGTGTTTTCACATTTTATAGAACTTTTGGGATACCCTGTACAGAATTTTCAATTATTTTCCCTAGACTAGTTGCTTCCTGATGTAAGTATTAATTATGTCTTCAGGTTTACTGTACTGTAATACAGCCGAGCAAATTTAGTTACGATACGAGATACGATACAACTACTGTACCTGGTATTGTCTACTTACTGTACGTACGATAGTCGTATATACAGTAGCAGCTGCGTGAGCTCGCATGCAAACTGCAAAGGATGTGCCGATGCAAACGCCATGGCGGCATTCCCCGCGCTCAATCTCTTCATTAAACTCTCGGTTGAATTCTGACTCGTGCGCAGCTGTTGAAGATCTAGCCTACGGTACGATATGATCGTGCTAAGTGCAAACGAACTAGACTTGAAGTTTCGACTAGTAGATGTAGTCTCAAAGAAACATCTACGGCAGTGTCCAAGATACTCCTCGCATTGCGAGCAGAACTCCATAGTTTAGCGAAGCTACGCGACGCCCGACCAAATAAAGGTAGACCTCAAACAATTCCTCATATGTAGATGCATGCCCCTAAAAACTAGATACAGTATCCTCTACTGATGTGGTAGGCATGAATAGTTAGATCAAGATATATGTGTCGTGCTGCCGTATGACGCTGGCAGTCCCAATGGTTGGGGTACTCGTTCGGCGCGTCCAAAGAGTTGGACTATCCATTTTTCCTCCGCAGGCGGCAGCGATTCATGCGTTGTCCGATCATCCGCCTTCCAAGTGGTGCAGTCTGCTGGAAAGAATACCAAGGCTTGACCCGTGCTTGGCTGCACTGCCAAATCTAGCCTATCAAAGTATGTTTCACCGCCTTGAAAAACAGGATTGAGATAACATATGCAAGTAACCACGCGTTGGCCTCCCATGTCTTTCCATTCACTGCCTTTGGTGGGCGAAGCATCGCCATGCTTGGCGAAAATCGCTCCAGGGTCGTATCGCGTCACAACGGGTGCCTCCCATGCGTACCATGGATGCCCCGTAATCTCGCAAATTCGATCGACCAGCGGGCGAATGAAATCTGCATCTTCTTGCAGATTCAGAGCTATTGCTTCGCTCGTTCGCGACGAAGATGAAGATTGAATTCTAATCAGTGGAAGAATGACAGCAAAGGCCATGAAAAGGCTTACGGTAAAGGCAAGGGCAACGTTGGGTAGAACCGTCGACAGTATCGTAGCCGAGGAGACTTCATTCACCGTGTCTCTTTGAAATAACTTCATCAGCGGTGGAATTCCTGCTCCAAGAGACAAAAGAGGTAGAGGCCAAAGACGGCTTGCGTCCAGAGACACTTCGGGTGGGTTGGATCTTGTCATGGGTCGAGAGTCTTGCATGTCCTTGACACGCTGTTTGTAGGCGTCGCATTCTTCTTGAGACAAGAGATCAGGTATTGCGTAAACGAGCGGTTCTTTCGACAGGACATGAATTCGACCTGACGATTTATGACTAGCTCCACTCTGATGAGAGTCGGCGCTGGTCTCTGACTGGTGCAGAACCGTCCACGACGCCCCCGGTCTCCCAAGATGGCAGCCGCGCGGATGGTCATGTGTATCGAAAGGAAGATACTGCGGTGATGCTCTCTGCTTGGAAAGCGAGCATTTTTGGAGAATCGCGGCGTCTAAGTGGTCTAGGGACATTGCGACCCAAAATTGCCAGTAGCGCCAACGGTGGCAGCAGAGAGCCCTCGTCATGGTGGAGTGACCGTTATCATGGGTGGTATGCGTATGTTGTGATTGTGCGTTTTTGGTTGCAAAAAAAATCCGGAGCTGTGAGTCACAGAGGAGAAACGATTGAAAATTGCGCGAAGCATTACATTTCACGAATGAGTGGTGCTGGTTTGTGGTGTTGTGGTTTGTGGTTGTTTTACGAGCGACAATGGTGAAGCGTATGCCCTGCTAAGCTGAGCAATGAGCCTTTTACAGACGCCCCAGCATGTCGAATGAGAAAAGAGTGCCTCCGTTGCGGACCCAGCGAGTTTACGAACTCGCTGGGGCGCCTTCCTTATTGTTTCGGGGGCAGGAATCTACGACGCGCTTTGCGGAGCCGCTGCTACAAGAGAACATGGCGTCGGCCCTGCAAGAGTATCTGCAAGCACGGCGCCGTATCCAAGCCCGGTGGTACTATCCAATCGACCATCATGTTTTGTCTTCTACGCTTCAAAGTCTTTCGAAAGCATTCTCGTCCAAAATAGGACGCCGCCGCCGTGCTTTTGAACGGCAAGGCAGCGGGGATGCTGCTACTGCTGCTGCGGTAGACTGTGGCAACAAAGGAGAAGCTGACGCTGGCAGCAACAACAACAACATCAACATCAACAACAGTAATGACGCCAAAGGGGAAGAAAGTAACGACAGTGGCAAAGATGAAAGTCGACGCGTACCGAAAAGAAAACAGGGAGCAGCCGCTAAAAAGACTATCAACACAGCTTTTGTTTGCCGAGATTACTTTGGTCAACAGAGTCTGCCCATCTTGCAACAAGCGCGCAAGCATGCGTTACTTTCCTTGGATGAAGATGATACCATGGAGAGCACGAATGAATCACATGGTGTACATCAGAGACGTTTAGAAGCTAATCAGATATACGATGCGAGCTACGTGCCTGGTAGAGTGAGAGCAAAGGCGAATAAGCGACAAAAACAAACTGCCAATGGCTTAATGCCCAAGAGAGTCGCACAGACGTTGCAGCTAAGTCTGGAGCGACAAAACTACGGCGACCCCGCATTTTTGGCTCCTTTCCATACCGAAAGTCTGGAGGAGACGACTCTCGACGACAAGGTCTCTCTTGCGATTGAAGACGATGCTCTTCAATCTGGCAGCGTAGCACGACGTCGTCGTACGCCAGCAATCTTGAAAGATGATCCAAACTCGCCAACTGTTTTTGGGAACTGCATAGTGGTCACGGCGTGTCTCTGTTCAATATGCAAAGGAAAGGGTCAACATTCGTGGTGTCTATTGTATCCTGTCGGTGAATTGCTGGACACAGTCAGATTATCCTTTCTTGGTTTACCGCTTGCCGGATCAAGTACTACAACGTTTCCCGAGGCCGCCGAACTTGATGTAGGCGATGGCGTTAAACAGCTCATTCGGTGTTCTACTGATACATTTGCTGCTCGAACAAGTACCCATGTCAGTATATTTCGTCTAATCGCTGACTGTACGAACCAAGCGCCCACTGGCTCTACTCGGTGCTGCAAGACAGTGAATCTAGAGGAAATCCATCGCATTGATGCGCGGTCCATGTCTCGTAGTACTGCGGCCTACTACCCTCGTGATATCGCTGTCCACCCCAAGTATGGAGACGGGTGGACCGATCCCAAGATTGCTATTCTGTACGAATCGGATCGCAACCAGCGCAATATAATTCGTCTTGTTTCGGTGAGTCCGTCACCAAGTATGAGTGACCATTGCATCACAAACCTTCAAGACATTTTCGCAATCGACTTTAGCCCTCATCATCCCATGGTGTTGCTTGCATCCGGTCGATCGCATGTACGGCCTGTTCTCACGGCCGACCTCTTTAGTAATAATGGGCCGAAGCAATACCGTGTCGGGCACGGTAGCTCATTGTTTAGCATTGATCTTCGCTCTAATGAAGCGACGTTTCAGTGGAGCCCTAGTGCAGAGGAATTCGTAACAGAAGGAATTCATTCCTTATCCGGAATCCAGACGGATTGGGCCAAAGAGAATACGGTTCTCGTCTCCTCGGTATCCGCGGGAAAAACATGGGAGATTGATGTACGGGTGCCGTATCGAACGATCAACGCTTGGTCGTTACCAGGAAACTGTGATGAAGGTGATACGACTCTCCCGGTAACTGGTATACATGGTGCTGGGATACTATTTGCACAACCGTCTACATTCACAAATGTAGACAACTCTTTGACATCCCGTCCGATCTTGAGCGTCGGAAAGAGTCCCGAAACGTTTGGACTAAATATATATCAGCGTCCAGACGTCAAGCCTCGATTTCAGACTCAGAGCGTTGAGTGTACTTCATGCCCTGGTTTAGTATACTTGGGAGCGATATCTGTGGCAACAAGTTCGGTATATGCCTTGCCAGACGTTTCCAACGATGTATTTACTTGTGGTTTGGCTACACTTCGAACACCTACCGCATACTTTTTCTCGAGTGAAAGCCTACAAGACTTGGGATTTGCAGAGAAGGATACAACCGGAGTTCTATGTGCGATTACAATGACCAACAAAGGCGATATTTACACGCATACGATGCTTGAATCCAAGTCGGGTTATACATGCAGTAAGCTATACGACGAACTTCCGATTGGGGCCAGCGCTTTGGCCATTCCCGACGGAGCGGAGACTCCTGCACTTGATTTGAAATGCTTTGCATTACAGATATCTCTACGGAATGAATTCCCGTTTCCAAGCGGAGTAAAATTTCGAACTTCTCCCCAGTCTCGAGGAGGCTATTCCCTTCCAGACCCCGTTGTGCTAGGCGGAACTGTGGACGCCGAGCCATCACTAGAGGTCCAGCCCACTGCTCCTTGCCATGCAATCGTTTCAAGGCGAGGTGTAATAAACGAAAGTATACAATTGCCGGTGCGACTACTGCAGACATCCAGCGCTTCGACCGTCGACTGCTTCCATCACGAGCGAAAGTCAGTTGTTGAGACGGATGAATTTAAAGTATGGCAACAGCGATCAGATATCACGGCGAACATCCTGTCATCCAAGGCTAGTAGGGTCCAATTCGATGATGAATGTGCATTGTGATAATGTCTTGGTATGAATATCGTTAACGCTTGTATAATTTACTACACTTCAAGTGGAATTATCTAGGTGTTGACGAAATACCGAGACAAATTGCGGCAAGTTCCACGCTGCGAGCGAGATGAGCGACCGAGTATCGATTATCTAGTCCCAGAACGTATTGGAGTAATTCAAGCCTTAAGCAAGGCGAGTGCATACGACCGACAATCTCGGAAATCGCTTGAAGGAATCGTATTGTCGTAAAGTCGGTTGATTCTGTAGCGTCTAAGAGTTGGGAGGCAAAATTCCTGCGGTTGGAAATAGCTTTGTTGCTGAGAAACGCCATGAAGCTAGAGTTGTTTTCGGTGGCAATCCTCAAGTCGTCTTGCGCTGCCCGTTGATCGTACCAAGAGGAGATGCGGAACGCCATGGACTGTTCGCCATGATTGACCCACTCTTCCACAGCGGCAACGACCTCTTCGGTTCGCTTCTTGGCACTACCATCCTGCATTGCCTTGAGCACTTGTGCTGCACCAAGCACTGCGAGTAGCCCATCTGAATTAGTAGCCATTCGAAGCCTATCCGTATCAAGCGGCGGTGGTGGAGGTGGGGCGGTAAGCGCCGCTAAGGTTCCATCGCTGTTGGCCTTCCTGGCAAGTTCCAAGTCTTTCTTCATGACTTCCGCGTCCCGTCCAAGCGAGCTTTGGCGCCTGTGGCCTTGGGATTTTCCTTCTTCAATCTTGTGTTCCCCAGCGTCTTCTTCAGCATCCTCCTCTGCCTCCTCGTCTGTCCGAGATGCGACGAGAGAGTACAGAATCAAAAGCTGCCGCGATGTGTGATAGTCGCCCGACCTTAGCGCAGAAGCGAGCCCTTCGTTGACAACATCTTGCAGCTTGTGGCTTGCTTCCGAACTCTCTTGCTTGTCCTTGTTTGCCTTTTTGTCCGTCATCATGACTGATTTGAGAATGAGGGCCACGCTTTCATCCGTGGCCCCGAAACCCCCGGCCAATCGGGCTAGCTCTTCGGGCGTTAACATTTCCCGAATGTTATCGTCCAAATCTAGGAGCTCTTCCACCTTTTGCTCAAAGCACTCGTCATCCGTATTAGTTACGGTGGTCTTATACGAGACGGCTGGATTCTGAAACGGGTTCAAGTTGCGACTCGCAATCTTCCACAGCTCTCGTTGCAGATCTTCCGTCAAGACGCGAACGCCATTCTCGGGTGTAATGAGTAGCAGTGGAATGCCGCGAATGTGGCTTTCTCCAAAAATATGAATCAAACGGGCGCGGGTCCGCTGCATGGTAATCAAGTGGCCGTAAGAGGCTGTGCGTACAAAGAGAGCCGATGGGAGACCAACACCATTGAACAAGGAGCGACCAATACCTTCAGCATCATTGCATTCTTCTCCGGTTGCACAGTCTTTGCCTTGCACGATGCGACCCAACCCGCCCACACGGAGAAACACTTCATTGTACGGGATCTGTGAGAGTCCGCTCACCATGCGGGTAGATATCATGTACGATTCCTGATTGAGGTAGTCGTCATTGTATTGGCGCAAGACGGACAAGGGTCGAATCGCTTCCTTGCGACCATTGGTCAAACGGCCACGACTGTCGATATTAAATTCCGTCTTGGCCGAGTAGCCAGCTGGCCAAGACCAGGTCTCTGTTTCTTCTGCGGATTCATCTTCCGTCGTGCCGGGAGGAAAAGCCGTGGGCAATTCAAAGACGACACCCACTGTGTACATGCTGGGTGATCCAAAGCAACGCATCTTCTCACCCGATTCGGGTAACATAGTCGTGGACGTGACGAAGCTGTTAAAATTAAGACTCGACTGTGCGGGTGGTACGTCCTTGTGTGAACTGGGGTGACGACTGTGCGATTCCACCGAAAAGCAAAAACGGCGCAAAAAGGCCGTCCAGTCAACATTCTTGACAGTCTTGACACAGGCTCGTTGTGTCTGGAGTGCTTGGACGACTCCTTTTTCTGCCTCCGTCCAGTCCGTCGGAAACGGGTCGTCCCTTTCGACATTGGGTGACCCCAAGAGCGGAACAAACATGTCGCAGGGCCCAAACTCCATGGGTGGTAACGGATCGAGACGAGGCCGAAATCCTGCAATCTGTGTCGGTGGGATACCAGCTTCCGATGGCATGACAGTGTCGTCATAATCGAGGATTTCCGATGCCATTTCAGCAATCGGAGTAATCATGCCCACCAATGGATCCCGGTGTTCCCCACCGTAAGCAGCAGCGGTCGTTTTCCGTCTAATAGTAGGTGGAGGAACGCTGTCCGAAACACTTCCCAGTGAGACGGAACGGGGACGTATACGCACGGCTTCAATGAAAGAAGTGCCGTTATCGGTGGTGCTTTTGCTGCCTACCGAAGAGTCGGATTGAGAGAAAGGCTCCGTCTCACATTCGGATTCAGTTCGTCGGACAGCACGACGCAAATGGTCTCGAAAGACAATACTTCGCGCTGATTCGTGATAGATTAGAACAGGTGGAGGGAGTCTGTCGTCGCCATGATGCGATTGACTCCCATCATCCGAGGCGTAAGAAAAGGAGTTACTTCGGGAATGCCGACTAGTCAGTCGTCGGGGCGTGGGAGTGACTTCCTTTTGGGCTTGGGGGGAAGCAAACTGCATGGCAGTGACGAGGCTGGAGATCCCTCTCTTTTTGTGTGGAAATAATTTTCTTCGGAGACCGTAGCGTCCAGTGTAACGGAAGTCTTTTTCAAGATGATGTGTATGAGGCTTGAGGCTCCGATGGATACGAGATACGAGCACTTGCTGTTTCTTGGTTGACGGCCGCAGAAATAGAGTAATACGAGCAGAGGAGCAAAGAATACCGTGAATACGATCCGGGCTGTACTCTCTAGCAAGCTATCTTTTCCTTGCTCTAGCCAATACTGGTAGTCTTGGTTGCTTTTCGTTTTGTGTCTTTTCTGTTACTCAAGACGGGGTTACACGTTTTGGTTTGGTCTTGAGGTTGTGGTTGTGGTCTGCGACAACGGAGGATGGAGTGATCAGGCGACTTCACGAATGGACAGAACACTTGTTGACACGGAGAGCAATATTGATCAGCTTTTTGGTGGGATACTAGCGATGGAACGGGGTAAATGCGAACGATCAACCAGCATGGTGTCCTTCGTCTTTGATGATTGGATCGCATTCGGTTCGATTCTCGCGCAAGATGTGAGTTGCATTTGTTCTACGGTTCCCTTTTCCCAATCGAGTTCGCATTTTACTTAGGCACTTCATGTCTGCTGCTAGTCGCGGTGTCAAGAAAGCGAACCAACCAGAAACAGGCTTGGATTGGGTCCCGTCTGAGGTCTATGCGGGAACAAAAAAGATTTTCAGAACTATCGAGATTCGCGAAGGCGCCATTTTCCATCTTCCCGTTATCCCATATCCCATATCAATCATCGTCGTTATTTGTTGATGCCTAGTGTTTGGCTCCTCCTTTCTTGGACGTCTTTACTACAACTACAACTATTACTGCTGATACTGCCAGCTTCTTCTTTAAACCCAATTTCCAGTAATACAATGGTCATGCACAACGTGTTTGGCGTCGAACGCAACATTGACATTCCTGTGCTTCCAACGGCATCGGAACTGCAGAGTATCGAAGATGCCATGCCCCCGTGCGAACACGGTTGGTTCGACTCGTGCTCTGAAGGCGCCAAACTCCACTACCGTAAGTGGGTACCTGCCAGTGGGAAGAAGCCAAAGGCGATTGTCGTCTTTACGCATGGCATTCAGACACACAGTGGCAACGCTGATGTATTGAAGGACGGTCGCAAGTACCAAATGGCGCTCAAGGCGCAGGGCTTGTTGGCGGAAGATTATGCCTTGTATGCTCACGATATGTACGGTCACGGATTCTCGGAAGGAACGCGCTGGTTCATTCCTGATTGGAGGGCCAGCGTGAAGGACTGTGTCGCCTTTTGCAACCTGGTGAGTTCGTTTCACGACAAGGACGTTCCTCTGTTCGTCATGGGCGAGTCGTGGGGAGGATGCTTGTCGTTGCATGTTGCCAGGCAGTTTCAGGATGATCCCAGTAGTGGTCCATCCAACTTTGACAGCCCCATTCTGGTTTGCCCAGCCATTATAGGCGACTTGCCACCGTATCCGGTTTACTTTGTCTTGCGATACATGCTCGCTCCCATGTATCCAAAGTGGGTACCCTTCTTCATGCCAAACCCTGTCTCTGCGGATCGAATCTGGCGTGACCCCGAAGTGTTGGCACGCAAGACAACGCCTCGTGTCAAGGAAATGATGGTGGACGGAAGTGGAAAACCCTTTCGTCTCGGATCGGCGGTCCAGATGCTTGGTGGTTTGGACGCGGCTAAGAAAGCCATTGTCGGGTTCACGTTGCCATTTTTGCTCATACACGGTACGGCAGACAATGCTGTGCCGTTTGCGGGATCTGTATTGATGGACGAAACAGTCTCGACTCCAGCGGACGACAAAGTGTTTTGTCGTCAAGAAGGAGGCTATCATGATTTGTTTAGCGACCCCGAGGGCGTTGCCGAGGATTGCATGAAGGTGACTATCGACTGGATCAAAAAGCGCATTTCCAAGAAGTAAGCGATTGTTTTGTTGTCAAGTGGAGTGGGGTGCTAGTGCTAGGTACATTAGCAGTTATATATAAGGTAGTATACTCGAGAGCAATAGGCTGCTCGTATGGACGACTGCAGTATCGTTCTTGTATTTGCATCGGGAACAGCCGCATGGGCACGGTCTCGCTTTGCATAGTACCGCATACAGCACACTTATTTTCCTGAAATTGCCCCTCCAAGACCTTGCCATGGTCGTAGTCTGCATACTGGTAACTTATCAGTATGGAAAATCGTCTCTCTCTGCAACGTGAAAGGACTCTATAATTAGATTGCTAAAAAAAGCAATCCTTGTGTCCCTGCTGAAGAATGCTGGGGTGCAATACTTATCACAGTAAGCTTTTCCGGCATTGGCATCACTCTGTTTTGCCACAATAGCGAAACGACGAACGACAAGAAGTGTCGTGAATCGTGATGGTATGATCTTCACGATGAAGATCCTCGCCCGAGCACCAAGCTGCATAGGTCAGAGCGGCGACTCACTGTTTCCGGGATAAGTGATTTGAAATACGGCAAGCGCTGCATTCGACTCGACTCACTCGGCTTTCAAGTTTTGCAGCTTATCGGAGCGATTGGTTCATTCTTATTCCTCCGTGCAGCATCCATCATGCGCACGTATCGTCGCGCAACGGGACCAGCAGCCATTTCTTTTCTGGATGATACCTGTGCGGTCTGGGGACTGGTCGACCGTTGCGGTTTATGTGTGAAGAGCAGAGATGTATATATCTGAATGGGTCGAAGCGAAGATGAAATGATCCAAGTCTGGTGGTGTGTATTGGTCTGCGCGAACAGTTTCAAGATCATCCAGCGAGTGTTGGTTTCGCAATCGTTTCTTATTGGTCTATTCATCAGTTGCAGGTTTTGTGCAAAGGCTTATCGTGGTAATAGTCGCCGTTTGTATCTTCCCATTATCTTCCATAAGATGACTTTTGCTTTTGGTACATAGGACATGGTCCTTGCCCCTATTGGCGAGGACTATGAAGTGATTGAAGACTTTGTCAGTGAAGACGAGGTAACGGCGACAAAGATGAAGACGGCGACGCTGGCTGCTGCCGCAAAAAGGGAACTCATGGAATTGAGTGCTCTCCTTGGCAAGCTGAACACTGGTACAGCTACCCGAAATGAAAAGGATCGAGTTGTATCTCTCAACGCAAAACTGAGTGTCATGAAGAAAGAAGTCGAGTTGGCGAAAGAACGCGAAAGCTTAACCGAGCTGAAGATGCTGCGATCGACCACGCGCATCAAGACGACGCAGCTGCAGGTTGCCGTCAAGCAAAAGAACATTCAGAGCGCTATTCGAGCGATTTGTGAGGCAGAGAGTGTGGATCTTGCATTTTTTATCGACTGCACAGGGTCCATGACGAAGTATATTAATTCAGTCAAGCAGAACATCCTGGATATCATTCGCAGGATCTCGAAAACAAGCGGAAACCTTAAACTGCGTCTTGCCATAGTAGGGTACCGAGGCGTACGCGACATGAGTCACCCTGGAAGCTTGGTTTTCACTTCGTATCCTCAGCTGACTAATTTGAAGGTTTCTTGGGAGCGATTTCTACATGGGGCGGAGATGGCTGGACTGCAGACATGGCTCGAGGCGTGAAAGAAGCCAACGACTTGAGTTGGAGTCATCCTACCCGCGTTGTTTTCATCATTGCGGACGTTCCCTGCCATGGTAGAGAGTTTCACTCGATGGACGACGACTATCCCTTGGGAACCCCGGGCGTGGATATCAAAGCTGAATTGAAAAAATGATTTCTAATGATAGCAACGGGACAATGACCGTGAACTTTGGGCGTATCACTTCCTACACTGATCTGATGATTCTCAACTTCCAAGAGTGTGGTATCCCGATTGATGCAGTTGGAATCGAAGACGTCAGTAAAGCCGTCACCAAGAGTGTCCGAAAGTCCGTTTTTAAAACCGTGACAGTTACTCACGGCGGTGGCCTTTGCGCCTGTTATAGACATGGCAGCGCTCTTGAAGAGCGGTCGCACGAGTTCAGGGACGGCGGTAAGTCTGAAAGACTATTGTATCCTGCCCAGCATACCTAGTGCGGATGAGTGGAAGAGGCTGGCCGCCGTATACGTCAAAGTGTATCGAAATCGTAGCATCAAATCCGTCAAAGAGTTGCAGGCTCCTATTGCGATCGGTATGCTTCGCTTTCTTGGGTTTCGCGATGATCCTTCCAGACGCGCTGATAAAACTCGCGAGTCGACCATGTTTATGCGTCGTGCGGCAGATCCCTTTGCCGAAGGAGAAATTCGTATCGCATACCACGCTCAGCTCAATCGAAAGAAACACGACCTGGGAGACGCGAACAAGAGTGCGATGGTCATGAAAGCTTTCAAACACATTGGGAAAGGCCCAAACGATCGCGACCAGTATTTGAAGCAAATGGAGGTCTCGAATATTGCTAAATTCTTGGCCGACGAGTACAACAAGTCGTCTCTTTGTCCTGCGCACTGTGCCCACATCCGTGTTTTGCAGGTTTGTGTGGTCGAGGAGGAAGATGAAACTAACGAGAAGGCTGGAGCCCGGCGTTTTTGTGCCGAAGAGCCTTTGCCGACCGATGGATCCGTCTTCATTAAGTTCAGCAACAACACGGGCCACTGGGAGGAGGACCATCTTGACGAGTCCCTACTCCGTTTTGCTGATTTCACGTACCAGATCACCAACAAGTACTTGATGGTGACAGACTTGCAGGGTGATAACAAAGGCAACCAGTTCCATCTGACGGACCCTGTCATCTTGTGCAAGGATATCCTTCGTTTCGGAAACACGAATCTCGGAGAAAAGTTTATGGAGAAGTGCATTGACTCGACGCGGGAGCTCATGAAAGAGAACGGATAGTACTGATTAACATATATTGGCGTAGAAGTTACGCCGTGCATAATATTTATAATAAGAGAGCTAAAATGAACTACAGCACTAAGCATATTATGACTTTGCCCCAGGAGAAATTACCGAAAGTGCGTACCGCGAAAGCTAGGATTGATAGCCACTTGGAAAGTTTACTCGATCATCCTACACGGCAGGCCGTGGAGGGTTGACAGACTTTCTTGTGCGTCTGCCATGCCTGTTTCTGGCAAACCGAGCTACAGTATCGTTCTTGCTTGCAGCGAGCACACTTGGACATGGACTTACGCTGCACGATCCCACATGCTGCGCACTCTCTCTCTTTGCGACTCGCATCATTGGTGTCTGGATATTGAATCTTCATTCCAGGTTGTTCCTCCAGAGCCTTGAGAATATCCGACATGTTATCCTGCTGCTTCGCAACGCGGAGGCGCGGAGCTCTCATCAGCAGGGCATAGGATACCCCCTTTTTAAGTCGAATGAACAACTTGGCTCATTCGGCAACCATGTCGGGTGCACTCCCAGCACAAATGGCTGTAGCGATGCCGTGTTCAGGAAGTCCTCGTGACCAGCAAGAAGGCACATAAGTTCCACCGCAAACGGCATGGAAACCAAAAATATTGGTTATTCAGACCAGATTATACGAAAGCGCATGGATTTGCGAACGTTCCTGCCGCTGCGGCTCAAGCGATCCATGAAAGCGTCGTCCGCAAGGAGCTCTTCTACCCCTTCAAAGGCTTGCAGATCCTCAGCCTTCGCCCATTCGGCTTCGTCCTCGGCAATGCCTAGATTACGTTCGTATTTCTCGTTCACCGAGACTCGAATAAGTACAGCATCTGATATCCCTTCCTTCAATCGAAAGAAAATCTTTTGTTCTTTGACGACCATTGGGGGCATGGGCATCTCGCAGTGAATAATGTTGGAGATGCCGCGGTCGGGATAAACTGCCTCCACAACCTCGGCTCCACTTTCAGCCGGTTCGCCATCATCAGTGGTCGCATACAAACACAGAAATCCCGTCATGAACGGACACGCGGTAATCTCAGTTGACGGTGCTCTTTGAGTGAGCAAGCAAAGGCGGATACGTTGCGAGTTTTTGTCGTTGCCGCCGTACAACGCGCGTATGAATTCCATACCAATCTTGGACGTTAGATGCTTTCGACAGTTTGGCTTAATCAATAGATGGATCAGTGACCTTACCCCATTTGGCCTTTTGGCCGCCCATGGCTCGGTTCTGCGTCTGGGGTTTGTCCATGGAGTCAATGGTGTATTCGTTGGGTATGATTATTTACAGTAGTCTACCTGGTAAGTCTGCCGACTGCCGACATGATTTTTTTTGTTCATTTTTCTTTGTCCGTTTAAGTAGGACACGTGCCAAAATCCTTGACACCGTTCGCAAAAGTGTGTTCGAGACGAGAGTATGGGTTTGTGTTACTAGCACTCACACTACTAACTACTATATCCACCACGACCATGCTACGCTCGAGTGGAACGAAACCTTCTCATCTGTTGCTACTGCTGCTGGGGCTCTCTACGGCTCCAACGACTGTCACAGCACAAAACGACACTGTCGCACCGACTGTTTCGCCTCTTGATATTCCAGAATGCTTTACCAATCTCACAAACCTTGAGCTCGCGTAAGCGACGACAGATCCCTTTGCGCAAAAAGTATGGACGCTCTGTCCGAATACTGTTTTTGATATTGGCTTTCCCTTTACCAATGGCGAGTGCTGTTTTGATGAAGGGCAACCGCCGCTGGCTGCCGTGGAGAACACACGCTTTCAGTGCGGAAACGATGGTTTATCGAGCAACAACTTTACGCTTCGTGGAGGCAGAAGCCATTTTGTCAGTTCGAGGAGCGTTGAAGAAACTGACAATACGAACGTACAAGTGGCTGGTATAACTTTTGAAGGTGCCAACTTCTTTACTGCTATTTTGGGAAACGCTGGTGATATTACCTTTACCGACTGTGTCTGGAAGGTAAGCAGAGAGAAAGGCGGGAAACGTTGGGCTAACTATTGTATCAACTTTGGTGAAGCGTCAACTTACCTACTACTTGCGTTCTCCATAACGCAGAACCATTGGAGTCGTTATCGTAGTCTACCGCTGCCCCGAGCGCCGGACCATCCGCTGACCCAAGTGCCTCGCCGAGTGCCGGACCCAGCGCCTCCCCGAGCGCATCTCCCAGTACTGCGACGTTGGCGGATAGCGCTGCTACTGCTACCATGGGTAGAACGAATTTCGTTACGACGCTGGTAACAACCACCGTCGTCTTGGTCCGTGTGCAGTGTTTGCACTAACCAAATTTTCTATCGAGGCGCATTATAACTCTCCTGCTGCGGCAAGAATCGGTGAATGCAGTTTTACTCCTGTATCTTCTACTATTTGTAATCAAGTTGTAAACCATCCTTTATCGTGGTGAAACAGATGAACCAAACTCGTAGATTTGGTTTTGGGGTGTCCCGATCCTTTGTCTAAAGTGGACTGCAACGTTGTAGGACACTGAAAGAGAGCCTTCATAAAGTATTTACTAGACATTGTATATCCCATGTTCCATCACTCGACGCCAACGCAAGGTTAACACATGTTTAGATAGAATGATGCAGTCTCGTTATACAGGTGAATGTCCACTTGAATTCAAATGTTTCTATGGTTGCATTGGAAAATGCGTGCAAGCCAAGCCCTCTATGCTGCCAACCAAACAGAGCCCACGATAGCAATGATAGCACCAACAACGACAGAGCTGCTGCGACAAGTACTGGAACTGGTAGTAATTTCGCGCAGACTAGTGGCTGGAGACAGCGTTTGCATGACGGGCGCAATGCTCAAAACACCCGAAGGTTGGAACGATGGTACCATAGATGGAACGCCGGAAGGAACTGTCGATGGACTAACGGTCGGTCCAAATGTGGGACCAGTCGACGGGTCGACAGAAGGCCCTAGACTGTCCGAGGGGGCCTCACTCGGCTGACCCGACGGGCTGCTCGAAGGGCTACTGGTGGGAGCCGTCGGTGAACTGGTAGGAGCCAAAGTCGGAGTGGATGTACTATCCGTCGCACACGTGTCGGCGTCAAAGGATGAACAAAGTGGAGCAGAATTGTCAAACTGGGAGGCCGTCTCGAATCGACTGGCAAAGGGGCAGAAGCGTCCTTCGCTCCGGTCGTTGTAGTTATTGACGAAAAAGTATTCCTCGTTGTAGACAGAGACAGGCGCATATCCAATTTGATTATTCTGGAAGCAATTGCCAATCATGCTAAGAGGTCCACTGGATTCCACGAGAAAGCTATTCTCTCGCCACTGCGGTAGCAAGTGTAGGGAATGAAACGGGCGAAAGTGAGAAACGTATGCAACACGCAACGAGCTCGACAACGTCATCATCGACAGGTTCGCATATTTCTTACATTGGTATTGTTGGCAACCATGTCATTGTCGGTAAACTGACATTTTTCAAAGATCAAGCGGTTCTGACGACTGTTCCCCACCACCAAGGCGGGTTGCGCCGGTTGTCCAGCAAACACATTCTGCTCGAAAAGACATTCGTAAAACGTCACCTCGAGTTCGTTGTTTACCGCTTTCGGATCAAAGAAATCCAAAAGCACGGGGGAGAGAGCCTCCATGCTGTCCTGCAAGAGTAAAAGTGAGGTTTGAGGGAGAATACATGGTGAGAGAGGCGGATACTACCAACATTCTATTAGTTGAGAATCCTTTCCACAAACGTACTCGAAAGACACAATCCTTAAACAAGACACTGCCGGGCTTGTTGAGCCAGGCCATGTGTCTACCCGCACTGATAAATGTCAACCCTTCCAGAGTAACATTGTCCAGCGTTCCGTCTCCCACGGTAAAGAGATTGGTGCCATCGACTTGGACATCGCCGCCGCTAATGAGGCACGAATTGTCGCGAGCGCCCGTTTCGCCACACTTGACGTGCATATTGGGTCGCAGCGACAGCATATCTTGACCATTGCCGAGCTGATAATCATAATCCAGAGTACCAATGGTATACAATCCCGAGCAAAGCGTGTATTCTCTCGCAAGCAAAATCTCGCTGCTGTCCAAGAGGCCTTCGCGCAGCGCAATGGTATTGAGATTGCCATAACAGCCAATGCCCCCGACGTTATTTTGACTTTCCGTTGGTTCGCACAACAACAGAGAGAGTAGCAGCAGTAGCTGTAGAGAGATTGCCATCGTATCACCGAGGGTAGGAACACAAAGAGCAAACCTGTGGAAATGACTGAAGCAAGGGGAAGCGCACCACGTCAAAGTAACAGAGTAGGGAGAAACCTCGTCTAGTATCGGAAGTCGGTAGATAGCGGCAAGAGTGAACTTGGACCTGGGACTTGGAACTTGCGAAATTTTAGTCCGGGCTGTTATCTGGTTAGGAACGCTTAGATATCCCTGACTCACAGCCAAGGGAGATAGAGGACCACGGCCTAAGTATTTACCTAAGTGGAGGGTTCGAATGATCGAACGCCGGGGGACGATCTAATTTACAGTTGACACGTCACAATTCAGTTCTCCCTCCAGATTCGTTCGTTCCCGAGAATGACGCAACGAAACACTTCTTGACTGTTGTTGACACCTCCGCCCGTCAGCGTTAGCTACAAAGACTACTCGTAGACATTGGAAGATAACGTAGTCATACTGTAGGTAATCCTCCAAATGTAAATTGATAATGCAGCTCTAATTTTGTAACACTCATTCATGCCTTGTAGCTAGCAAGCTCGCGTCCCGTAGTGCCGTTTCTCGTGCTGCTTGCTTCTTGGCTCTCGACCTCTTCGGTAACGACCGCTTGCGTCGCAGCTTCGTCCAGCACCTCGTCGGATGCGGATACGGCAGCCAGGTCTACCGACATGGCTTCCTCTGCCAGACTATCATCGTCGTGTGAAACACTGTATTTCTTGGCAGAACCTGCAGCCACCGACAGAATAAACGTCCACCCGAGTCCACAGACGGACAAGAATGGAATTTGCAAATCTTCTTGCACAAACCCAAACTGCACAAACTGCACTGGAATCCAAAACAAGAGGTTGCGCTTCATGAGTGGCACAAAGTTTTCCTTGGCGCGCTGAACAGCGCCATCCACGGACAATCCCTGCACGGCGCCCGTCAATGCGAAAAAGGCGGGATAATACAAAAAAGGGACAATGCCCAATTGACTCGCCAGCGTTTGTTCCATGGCGGCCGCCGCATGTGCATCCGATGCAACGCTCCCAAAGACTTGTCCCGTGCAGTATTGGGTAATAATGGGAAAGGCGACGTGTTGCAAGGCACGATACGCCATGTCAAATACAGCAAACGACGCGGCTCGTTGGACATCGTACGATTCCTCCTTGACGCGAGACTGGGCAATGGCGTCGCCGGCAACGGCCAGGGTGGCACCCGTGGCCATTTTGGTGGGCAGAGCGTGGTTTGCCAGCGCATTCTTGTAGGTTGCCAGCAGGTTGCCAGCCATGTCGGTCACGGCAGCATGCGTCGAGGCAGGGTGAGCAGCAGCAGTGCTGGTCAGTTTGGTGGCCGCGTGGATCGAGGCCAGGTGATGCAACGAGGCCAAGTGAAGGGCATCGGGTACACTAAAGCTGTATGCAACGGGTGATACGCAGAGCGCTGTCGCGACAATGGCTGCGAGTAGTCTGTTGGAGCTGGGCATGGTTATTTTTTGTTGTTGTCCAAGTAGTGAATGGTGTAGACTAGACTACTGTAGTCGTATGTCTCTGGTAAGTTGTGGGAAAGGAAAGGTGGCGTTTGTTGAAGCTTGAAGCTTGCTTCTGAATCTTTGTGTACTTTCGTGTTGGCAGTTGGCACTTCGAACTTCTCGAGGCGAATGATTGGTCAGCGTTGCCACGTGGGCTAGACTTCGAAAGACGAAGGAATCAATCAATCACGTTCGAGACCCAAGACAAAAATGAGCCTTCCCGGGAGTCGAGTCGACACCTCCTTTCCAGATTATCGCAACACCATGAGGATGACTTGTCATCCTTTCGTTCATCTTCTATTACAGTACCTGGTACTGTAGATTGGTTAGGGTCGTTACCGAGAACGTCTGGCAATGTTAGCACCGATTACTGCGTTTCTCTTATTTCTCTCCACGTCGTCAAATCGTTCATTCCAGCAAGAACGCCACCATTCCATCATTACTACTATGGATAACTCTAAAAAGAGCAACAACGGCGCCGACAGTGAGAACGATGATTCCGCGGATCCCAACACCGCCTGGGAGCGCATCCGAGCATCCCAAATCTTTGTCGAGCCCGTGGTGACGACCGCACGTTACAAATTCAGAACAGCAGCGTCAGCAGAGTGCGACTGCACTCGCCTGGTAATCATGAGCGACACGCACGGCAAGCATCGTCAAGTTCCACTGGCGGCGGGAGACGCGCTCATCCACGCGGGAGATTTTTCCAAAGCTGGCGAGACGGAAACGTTCAAAGACGTGTCTGCTTATTTTGCCGAATCGGGCTGTCCCGAGGTGGTTTCTATCGCTGGCAATCATGACATTACCTTGGACCCGAGCTTTTACAGTCGACACGGTCGCCGCTTTCACGGAGACGAATTGCTGGATTGTGAAGCAAGTCGTCGAGCTATGCAATATGGCACATATTTGCAAGATTCTGCCTGTACTCTGGATAGCGGACGGCTTTCAGTCTACGGATCGCCCTGGACACCCGCCTACTGTAACTGGGCCTTTAATTTACCCCGTGGTCAAGCAGAACTGCGGTCCGTGTGGTCTCGCATTCCTTCACAAACAGACATTCTGATTACCCACGGCCCACCCTTGGGTCACGGTGACTATACGACACACGCTGGTTATACTGGTGACGCGGATCTGTTGCACGAGGTGCAGACGCGTGTCAAGCCACGGTTGCACGTTTTTGGACACATTCACGAGGGGTACGGAGCAACCTTTGACGGACACACTCTCTTTGTCAATGCATCGTGTCTCAATGCGCGATACAAGTGCTCCAATCAATGCATAGTGGTGGATTTGCCTCGAGATGCGAGCCAACCCGCCCGGATTGTCGACCCAAAGACTCTTTTATACAGAATGGTTCCGCCAAAGAAGCAATGGCCAGAGTACAAGTGAGATAGCGACTGTCGCACTATTGTGTTCTCTATTGTACTACAGTATATGTATTCACTGTTACTTTCTAAATGATAGCATTATTGAAAGGACGCTGCCGCCAAGAGAGCAGCGCCGTAGCTAGCTTCGACATTCTCTGCTCTCGCAACAGTCACCGTATTGTCATCTCCAAAGGCCTCTCGCAATCGACGCTGACGCATTTGCGTCCATATTTCGTTTCGAGAACCGCCGCCACAGGTCCATACCTGCACAGGTGAGGCAGGCGAGGCTCCCAACTTGCCGAGTGCCACAAAGCCGTCTCGTTCCACGTCACTTATCCCTTGCAAAATCCCGTGAAGGTAGTCCTTTCGGTGGTCGGGGACCGGTTCCAAAACAGGTTCTTTGTTACTATCAGCGACAGGAAAGCGTTCTCCCTTTCGAGTCAATGGATAGTATACCAGTGGACTGTTGGTGGTTGGATCAATGTCCCGGCTGAGCAGATCCAGCTCGTCGTTGGAAAACTCGAGTTGTCGCAGGACGGCACAACCCACATTACTGGCACCTCCCACCAACCACGCTTCTTGTTCATTCGACAACAAGACGGAAGGAAAGCGATGACTGTACACACCCAACGTTGTATCCTCCACGTAGGTGGTCGATAGTTGCTTAATGGCCAGGGTGCTGCCCAGGGACGTGACTGCGGTGCCGGGTGGTTGGTGGGAGCCCGCCACCGCGGCAAAATAAGCCGCGTTGGAATCCGTCGTGCCGCCCACAATTTGGCAAGCCGCGGGCAATTTCCACTTGGCGGCCGCCGCGGCCGCAATGGTGCCCACTGGTTGGCCGGGAGAAACGACCGTGCCGGGCAAGACTTGATCGGAACGAATATGGACCGTCTGCAAACACTGTACGAGCCACGCGGGCCATTCTAGTTGGCGCACGTCGTAGCCGAGTTTCAGACAATTGTGCCAATCCGAGGATACGGCTGTGGTTGTGGTTGTGGTTGCTGTGGTTGTGGTTGTTGTGGTTGTTGTGGTTGGTGTGGTTGTGGTTGGTGTGGTTGTTGTGGTTGGTGTGGTTGTTGGTGGTGCAATCGCTGGTCCGACTAGGAATTGAAGGGCGACGTAGTCGGCCTGGTGACAAAGTCGCTCGTGCGGTTGGAGGGGCGCGGCCGCATTCCACGCCAAGAGCTTGGCCAAGGATCCGGTCGGACTGCGCGCCGTGTGGCGTGCGGGGGCGAACGCACCCAATGAATCGAGCGCTTGCTGGCCAAACGCCGCCGCCTCCTGGTTGGCAGCACTCTGTACGACGTCGTAGTTGTACATGCGGGGGGCGCGTGTGGCGCGTGCCGTGGTGCTGTCCACCAGCAGACAACTGGCCGAAGTGCCCGAAACGCAAATGGAAGCGACGGATTCCAAGCTGGTGGGCAGTTTGTCGGCGGCACCTTGCAGTAGCGTCGTGACGGCAGTCATCCAAGCAGTGGGGTCGTCGTAGGCGCCGTCGTCCCATTGGACCGCTTGGGTGTGGACCTGTTGGTACGACGGCGGTGAGTCCACGTTGTTGCTGTTTCTGTTTTTGTTGTTTGGATCCGTTTGAATGACCGATATGCGTGCTCCCGACGTTCCGAGATCAAAGCCAAGAAAGTGACGGGTATTCATTGCAGTGACAGCGGCAGACGACAACGCGGTTGTGCTCGAAGTGGTGAATAATAGCAGCAAGGTCAGTTCAACGATAATCCAGACGAGAGTGAAAGTAGTACAATTGGCAATGGCAAGAGGAGTAGTCTTGTTCTTCTTCATGTCGCTCTTGAAAGGCTGGGAGCGGCTTTTTTAGCAGTGGTACTGTTGTATCTAAAAGGTGCAAGGGGCTGCGATTACGATAGGAGCTTGGGACTTGGGAGTAGCCTCCGGTATAAGAATGATCCCATGCTGATGATGCTGCTGGTCGAACAACAACAA
>Ga0307978_1000685_pt1 | contig 27396 bp, 25 predicted proteins | sample OrgLakmetage1056_FD_203151 | JGI IMG/M metagenome (GOLD analysis project Ga0307978, IMG submission 203151) | Saline water microbial communities from Organic Lake, Antarctica - #1056 | ecosystem: Environmental > Aquatic > Non-marine Saline and Alkaline > Saline | place: Antarctica: Organic Lake...
ACCACTATAGAAGTCGGGTCTTCACTAGCTTCGACCAGATCGCGCGCGGCTTCAATCGACCGAACTGCGCTGCGTAAACTTTCCCCGTTGTTCCCGTTGTCGCCACCTTGGCTGACGAAGATGGTTCGGGCAACGGAGAAGTCAGGAATCCAGTCTTCATTGAACTCAAAGTCGAGCGAAGGGGTGTAGAGAGATTCGGCGCGCAGTCTCCCTGCTTCTTCGGCCCATTTGGGTGCAGCGCAGACCATAAGTAGGTCTGCGCCTGTGCTGTGGTCAATGCCGTAAAACTCTATGAGGGGGCGAACATACACCGTCCCCGAAGGCGGAATAACTGCCTCCGCTCCATAGATACTTGAGTCCCAAGTTATGACTCTGAAAACCTCTTGACGACCATCCGCCACGAGCAAACCGAGGTGCGTGACGAGGGTTCTAGATTCTATCAAGTTTTTCCCGGAGTCATAAAATAGGACTTTTACCTGCACGGCGTCGTTGTCTGGGTCTGCCGGATTGGTGTCCCTGAAATAGCTAACGCGAAACTCCAAAGATGTTGTTTCTTCGATGGCGACAAAAGACTCAGAAGAAACGGTTGTTGCTTCATTCGCAAGGACTACTCGACCGAGACTCGTTGTTGCGGGAGAGGTTATCCCAAGATCAAAAACCCACGGCACGTCCCCCGGACGGTAGCGCAGGTCTGCATTTTCCAAAGCGTTGTCCGAAGCACTCTGGGAAATCCAGTCCCATCGAGAAATACCAGAGTTCCAAGTATAGAACCCGGCGTTTGGGACTGTGGGCCCGTTGTAACCGGACGCCGTAGCGTCTTGGTGAGTCCCCGTGTCGTCCTCAATGACTATAGCGCCCTGCCCGTCAAACTGCCCCGTTTTGGCAGATAGTGCCGCCCACGAGACCGCGTAAAAAGTTGAGGTCGTTATCGAACTTTCAACTGCGCCCACGCGGTCTTCCAGAACACCCCCGTCCTGTGCTGAGTAAAATAGGTAGGAGCGAATTGCGACTGGCGTTCCATCAGACTCAGCCGCCGCTGGAATAAGATAGACCCTATTAAGGCTGGCGATCCGGGGCATGTCGCCCGCACGCATAATTTCCCTAGTGCCTCCGGGCATACCGAAACTCCTTTGTTAAACTATCGTTACAGTTATGGCGGTTCCCTGCCAAGAGGAAAAACCGTCCCGGGTGGACTCGACTCGAACCTCCAATACATCACCAAGGGCCAAACCCCAAGTGGCGGTATCAAAGGTCATGTCAGTTCCACCGACCGATGAGTCGGCAATCCAAGTGCCATTTTTGCGAACACGCAGCCGAGTCATTTGACCAATTTCAGGCGTGACCGTCCCGTCGGTCCAACTCAATACCTGCGAGGTCTCTGTGGTCCGGTTTCGATTTGACCAACTTACTGTGAAATCATCCAAGAGGCCCACGGTTGCCGTAGGTCCAAGTTGGCCTCTCACGCGGACGTTTGCAGGGCGCAATGGTAGGTATGGTCGATCAGATAGGGTAACGCTGCGCACGCTTGCTGCGCTGGGGATCAATCGCCCCAAAGAGGTGATCGGCAGTAGTTTGTACTTGGCAGTTTCGCCAACCGCGCGTTCCGTTTCCTCATACCCATCGAAATTGCGGGGCGTTACCCAAGTTGTTGTTCCCGCCGACCACGCATGGGGCACAGTATCAAGCACACCACGTTTCAAACTCACCGTCGCAATTGTCACGTCGGTTATAACACAAATTTCTTCAGCCTCACCGTTTGTGAAAATGAGAAAGCCGCCTATTTCCATTTTAGACGGGCGGTAGCTTATCGGAAGCAACATGGTGGACGTGCTTTCAACTACCATATCGTCGATGGTTGAAAACATATCTGCCTCATCGACAGTGCCGACCAGTTGATAGGACGGGCTTTGTTCCGGTCTGGGTAGTTCGCTGAGAACGTCAATATCGCGTAGGTCCGTCAGACCTGAATTTGCATAGATGTAAACCCCCACGCTAGGGTATTCGGCATCCCGTGCAGCCGTGTCACCGATCACGTTTGCCGCCACGAAGTATGGGGCCGAACCGATCCTGTAATTCGTTATATCGACGGCCCCTTGTGAGTTTGACTCCGCTTTATCGACCACGGCCACGGTGGGTGACACGCCGAACGCATAAATATCCTCCATCAAATACACGCGCCGGGAAGCCGCACCGCGCTCACCTTTCGTGATTTTGACAATCCGCATCACCGTAGGTCTCACTCGGAAATCCGAGTCCGATTCATACCACTCGAATACCACCACATCGCCAACTCGGTTTTTGAGCATCCCGGACGAGACTTCAATTTCGACCGAGGATAGGGGCGCGGCGGCTTGGCGCAAGTCACGCTCTGCGAGTTTGAGGGCAAGTTCTCTGTTTCGCGCACCCGTATATTTTCCCGATGAGTCTGCGATAGCGCGCCCTTGAACCTCAAACCCTGAAAGGTCTTGAACGACAACGGTTTCCGTTTTCTCGTTTTCAGGGTTGGTCCACGTAACTGTGACTTGGTTTACCGTTTCGCCCCATGCGCGGCGCTGGAAGTTGATCAAGGAAACTTCGTCAGGACCATAGTAATTCAGATCGGCAACCACGTAGTCACCGCGAAGCGGTTTCATGAACCAGCGGTCTTCGACAAAATCAAAAGTCAGACTCGCGTTTGCATGTCGAATGATGTTGTTGAGGAAGTCCTCAACCGACTGCTCACCTGTCCACCGCATCGAAAGACCAAGTTCCTCATCACGAAACGTGCTTGCGGAATAGAGGAATGACTCCATGTCGATCTGATCAGGACGGTAAGATGATCCCCACACGTCCGAAACAAGGCACTCAGCTACCATGTGGGCAGGGTTGGCATCTGGACCTATCATGGAGTCGTTGTCCAGTGCCGCAGGGGCGCGTGAGGCGGTTACTTCAATCTCAGGGATGTAGGGGTTATTGGTCCCCCACGTGAAACCCGCTGGCCCACCGGGATTGCCCGTGAAGAACAAGGATGTGAACCCCCGATAACCCGTCATAGTGGTGGGTGTGCGCTCCATTTTGGATGCAAGGAACGGGGAAAGGATTTGATCTGCTGCACCGAAAAGATAATGGATTGTTCCGAAAACACCGCCACCTTTTTTGGGGCCACCGAAAAGGTTTTTCTTGTCCACGGCGATTGTTTGGTTGGAAGTAATTTCACCTATGCCAATGTCTTTGTCTGCGATCACAATTTTCTTGATACTATCAACCGGACCAAGGAAAATTCCGTAGTGCAAAGACATGAGGTAGTCGGTGACTTCCATCTCGCCACCTTTCTTACTTCCCCCCATCTGCCAACTCCGATTCTATCGCAATCTTGATCATATCTTGAATGTAGGCTTCTTCAATGTGAGCAACTTCTTCAACTGGAATACCTTCGTTCACAAGCCGCCGCATGTCGATATTGTGAAGCGCACACATCTCCCGAACACCAGAAACACAGTGTCCCGATTTGCGGATGGTGTCTGAATTGATCAGTGTTATCATTTCACTTTATACTTTCGAGTGTTCTTTTCGCCTGAAAATATGATGTTCGGGTCTTTGATTGTCATTGTCCCGAACAAGACTGGAATCGGTTTACCTGCGTCAACGGTTGGGCTTTCAAACTCAGGTTGTTCCTGTTTTGGAATCACAGGTTTCGGCATGATCAAATACGCAATTGCAAACAGCGCAAGTCCTATACCGATTTGAGTGAGTATTGGCAGGGCCATATCACAAATACTCCGTGATTGAGTTAATCGGGTTGGTGAAAGGAATCCAAAGCTGACCACCATAATTCAGGATGTTGTTGTGCCAGTCTATGCAGGATTCTTCGGTATGCTGACACCCCCTCAACATGGTCGCAGCAATTCCAGAATTTACAGGGCCGGGGCCAGACATTATTAGATCAGCATTTGAGTTTGAAAATTCAGCGGTCAGGATCGTTCGTATTTGTTTCCGACCTTCTTCAACCCATTCAATCAGACCACCAGAGAACGCCCCTTGGGGGTCACTCATTGGTGGAAAGTTCACCCTCCCGGTAAAACCACCGGAGGATTGAAAGGTGACTGCCACGGGAACCCGAACGGCCCTGCACTCAGAACCGTAAAGCATATGAGGGCACTGTTTCTGGTAGTTGCGACGAAGACCAAGACTCCGAACAGACGCCGAGCCGGGGCGACAGACAAACTCAGCTTCATAATCGGTCACTTCTAAATTCAGGATCGACCCTGACCAGTGGAGTTGAAACTCACGGTCTATATCGTGGAAGTGACCTTCGTAAACTTGAATACCAACCACGGCACTTGGGGGGAAATCGACAAACCGTAGTGCGACAGGAGAATCCCGCGCCACTTGGATTTTTACTTCTTGGCTACTGGCCTCACCGTTTTCTTCAATTGTTGAAATAGTGATCGCTTCTTTAGTGAATTTTTGAAAATTGTGAAACACATCCTCGTCAGCATCAGTCAAAAACAGTTCATCACCTTCCCCAAACATAAATGCGAACAAGCGAACCGGGGCTTGATCAATTGCATCCCGTTGGTGCATGGAAAAACTCATTGTGTGTAATCCCCTGAAATCATAATGCGGTCATTGCTTGCAGAAATTGGAATCAGTAGACCCCGTTGAGGGGGTGAGATTGTCACAAAATCGCCCTCAATGCTAGTCCGTTGGCCCCCTATCGTCAGTTCGTAGAAGGATTCATGGAGCACCACGAACGCAACCTTGAATTGACACACTTCCTCGGTCAACCAATTGACGATCAAGTTGTCTGATGCAAAGCGAACCTGATACAACCACGACCCGGCGGTGTTCGCGGGAAGGTCCGATGGTAAACTCCGATGCAAAGTGACGCGCAAATTCTCGCCCTCGCTGACCACGTTATCAATTTCAGAGAAGAACATACCGCCCGGTAGTTTGATTGATATATTTCGGTGTGCTGAAAATTTGGTGAGGGGATTTCCTTCACTTTTCGCCATAAGAAGCTCAGTCGCACCGATTGGGTAGCTCCCGACTACGGCGAAATCCTCAACATAAGACGGTAGGTAAAATGGCTTCCACCGACCTTTGCGCCTATTGAAAAAGTTGATCATTGAAAGGCCCAACAGACGAGTTTTTGCCAGTGCTGTGAAAGCAATACTGATTTCCGGTGCGGCGTATCTGGTGGCAGTTGATACTTTTCCCCAGCCCGTGTCGAAATCTAAGAAGTCACGACCGAAGGTTTCATCCCAACTGTCTTTGAAATTTGGAACAAAGGGGAACACGCCTTGGTTATGGTATATCAGCTCACCCAGCGGGTCTTCAGGATCGAAAGGTAACACAAAACTTGTGGGAACTTCCTCAAAAGTAACTTTGAAATTAGCCACTTGCGAAGTAATCATCGAGACATTCATGTCTTTTCGCACTCGGCACAGACGAACCGGGGCAATAAACATATTTTCAGACGTGGTCAGTGGAACAGTGAGGGTGATGACACCATCAAAAAATGAAACTACCTTTGCAAAAGTCCATTTACCCGTAGAAAAAATACCAATGTCAGCACTTGAGAACAACCACAAAGGAGTCTCATTACACAAAAGCGTTGTCTGCAAACCCCCATCGCCCGTCACGGCCCTCTTGTCCGTGAAGTCAATCTTTTGGATCACGCCCCCATGGGACAATACAGCACTGGCCCTCAGTTCGCGCAAAGGCTTTCCCCAAAGGGATACCTTCTCTGTAATATCCAGTCGGGGCTTTTCCCTACATGCGACTCGTGTTTCTTTCCCGCTACCTGCGCGAAATATATTGGTCTTGTAGGTCCAACTATACGAAACTGAGTCTTCCCAATTCGGCCTTGATGTCCATTGTTCCATAAATTTAGCCTGTTATTGATTTGACCGTGCTCCGGTTCTTTCGGATGATGTTCATAACTGAGCGTTCTCCGGCTTGAGTTGACAAACCTTCGGAAACAACCTCACCAGAGTCAAAAGAATTTACGATTTTTATACTTTGGGGTTGCTGCGGCCCACCCGACGGGGTGCTTTTTCCGCCGTTCAGAGCGTGCCGTGGGTCGTCTCTCGTAAGCATCTCTTCCCCCTGCTTTGCGATGATGGGAACCTCGCCGGGGCGCAGGCCGATCATGCCACCTGTGTGATAGCGTGAGGCTCCGGCGAACACTGCCGGGTTCACCTGACGAGTCTGGTTCCCGCTGCCGACGCGAGAGCTGCCCACCATGCCGCCTGTGTGGCCCGCACCGATGCCGATCAAGTCTCCGAAGCCCGTGCCGCCGAAGGCTGCCTTCAGGGCGTTCAGGATCGCCTGCTGGATAATCATCTTGGCGATCTGGAGCAGGAAGTCCGAGGCGAACTGAAGAAACGCTTCTCGGGCAGCCTTGCCTGCGTCCTCACCGTTTGCCACGGCCTGCGCGAACTTGTCGAAAGCGCCCGTCAGGCCGTTGACAAGAAGGTCTCCAACGCGCGACCAGTCGAGGTAGTTCTTGACCGCCTCTTGGCCGAACCGTGCTGCGCTCGCCGTGGCTGCGTTCAGCTTCTCGATTGCTACGTCCGCGTCCGCGCCCCCGACGGCTTCCCAGAGGGCCTTGGCCGTCTCGATTGCCGCCATCATCTCGGCGTTGATCTCGGTCATCTTCACGCGCAGCTCTTCTTGGAGCTCCGTGTCACCAGCCTCTTTCGCGAGGTTGAACTGTTCTTCCAACGCATTGCGCTGGGCGAGCAGTTGGTTCACCCGGTCTTCAGCTTCCTTTGTCGCTTCCGTCGAGGCGTTGGCCGCGTCCTTTGCGGCTTTGAGGTCTTCGACGGCCCCCACCTGCTCCCGAATTTTGGCAATCTCGGCTTCGGTGATGTTGGGGTTCTCAGCCCGGGCATCTCGGATCGCGGCTTGGATCGCGGCTTCTTTTTCTTGCTCTGCGTTCTTGAGTCGCTGCTGTTCGATCTCAAACGCACCGTCCGCAATACGGGACTCAGTCGCGGCTCGCTCTCGTTCAGCCTGCCGTACTGCATCCTCTTCAGCCTGCCGGGCAGCTTCTTCTCTCCGTGCGTCTTCGGCCATGCTGCGGCGTGCTGCGTCTTCGTTGGGTGTGGTCGCGACAAACAGACCAGCTTCTTGGTTTCTTCGATTCTGGTTTACGCCTCCGTTATCACCCCCAAGGCCTCGGATCGCAGCCGCGATCTGGGCGTCAGAGCCTGTCCGAAGGGCTTCTACGATCCGGTCAGGAATGTCACCATAGTTGTAGGCTATAGATGTCAGCGCGGCCTGCTGCTGCGGGTTGAAGCTGTCAAAGCGATCCGCACCGGCTGCGGCTCGGGCCTTCGGCATGAACTCAGTCGTGATCCGGCGGATGAGGTCGCGGTTGGCGTCTGCCACCGAGACGGACATGCCTTGGGTGACTTTCTTGATCGTGCCGTCTGACAAGGTGACCGTGTCCGACCCGTAGCCCGCCCGGTAGATGTTCGGGCCGACTTGGTTCCCGTTCCGGTCTGTCCGAGGGTCGTTGTAGGGTGTGCCCCGGAAACCTTCAGACTGACGCAGGAGGGCTGCTGCGGCCTCGACTCCTGTGCTGCCCGGGGCCAACCCGGCGACGTTGTTGCCATACTCCACGTCCAGCGCGTCTTGCGCGGCCTTGGTGCGTTCCAGAGCTGCCGTGAGCTGGTCTACGTTCGTGGCGTTCTCGATAGCCTGCTGGCCGAGCTTGGCGATGGCCTCAGAGGCTTCGATGTATTCCAGCTCGCGGTTGACCGATTCGATCCCCTCGCCCATTTTCCGCATGGCTTCGTTGAACTTCTCGGCCTTGTCTGCCGCGATGTCTTCTAGGCTCTGGCCCGCCTCGTCCACGGAGTTGCCCAGCGCGTCGAAACCATCTTGGGCCTCGTCGAGATCATCGCTCGTTGCCCGAACGGCGTTCCGGGCGTCCTCTACTGCATCTCGGGCCGAGAGCATTGCCCGACCGGCCTTGATGACGGCTTCCCCGTAACGGACAGACTCGTCGCTGCCGTCGCCCATCTCTTTGATTACGTCGTCGAGGGCGTCGATGAAATCTTCAGCCTCCACGTCGCCGTCTTTGAACCCCTGAACGACGCCCTCGATGGCGTCCTTAATCTGTGCGGACACGCTGTAAATCTCAGCCCCGGCAGAGAGGTTGTAGCCAAAGAAGTTGGTCCATAAGGAGTCGTTCCCGGCTGCTGTCATCTCCAAGGTGGACATGAGGTCTGCGGCAGCTTGTTCGACCCGGCGCAGGTTCGCTACGGCCTCAGCTTCCGTGAGGTTGGCGAGAGTGTTCTTCCACTCTTCGACCGAACCACCCACTGCGTCGTAGGCATCTTTTACCTCGTCGATGATGGCTCGGTGGTCCGTCAGGGCTTCCGACGATTCGTCTGCGCGTGTGGCCCATAGGCCGATGCCAGCGGAGATGGCCGTGATGATGAGGCCGATCCCGGTGGACGACATGAGGGCGCGGACGGCCAGCGTGAGGCGTCCCACACTCGCTGCGGCTGCCCCCGCCGTCCCGGCCACTGCGGAAGTCCCTCGGGCAAAGTTCGCCATGCCGACCGCAGAGCTCGCGAGAACCCCCGGCAGCTTGGCAAAGCTGGAGACCAACAGGACGATCGAAGGGGTCAGCTTCAAGCCGAGGAACCCGGTTGCCGCCGCGACCACCAGATCGAAGTTGTCTGCCAGCACGCCGAGTGTGTTCAGGAGAACCGCAAACGCTGCCGAGGCTTTCCCGAGGAAGGCCGCGAAGTCCGCGCTTTGCAAAACCGCCGTGAGCTTGTTCGCCAGATCAACAAAGGCGTCGATGAACCCGCCCTCTCCGAACTGGATCAGGGCTTGGAAGGCTGCGTTCTTCAGGCGGCCCAAGGCGACCGACGTGGATGCGAGGGCTTCCGCCAGACCCGGGCCGAACCGCTTGGAGAGCTCTTCCGCGAACGGGACCAGCGCGTCTGCTGTGACTTCGCCAGCTTCCATCATTTTGATGAGCTCTGCCGTGCCAACCCCAAGGCCATCGGCCATGATCTGAATCGCACCCGGCAAACGATCCCCGAGCTGCTGCCTGAGCTCTTCCATCTGGACCGCGCCCTTGCTGACGATCTGAGTCAGGGCTACGAAAACGCCAGACATCTCTGCCGTGGTGCTCCGGTTCACTCGGGCCGCTTCAGCTACCGCAAGGAAAATCTTGCGTGTGTTCGCCCCGGCAAGGTTCGTGCCCTGCGTCGCGACGGCGAACTTGGAATACTCTGTGGCAAGCGTGCCGAGATCAACGCCGAGCCGGGCCGCCGTCCTACGCAGGAAGTCCATCTCCTTGGCAGAGGCTTCGACACCGCCACCCAGCGCCACGTTCAGGCGGGCCTGAGCACCTTCGAGCGTCTGGTAGGCGTCCACTACCTGCCGGAGCAAGTTGACCACACCATAGAAGCCGCCATATGCCGCGATCAGTGAGAGGACTTCACCCCGGAGGCGCTGCGTGTAGCTCAGGGACTTCCGGGACTCACCGTAGAGGCGACGGTAGGCGTCGGCCAAGCGGCCCGTCTCCGTGGCCCCTCGTCGCGCTGCGTTCGCTTGATTGCTGCTGGCTCTTGCCAACTTGCCGACCGACCCTGCGGCCTTGCCTGCCTCTTGGTGGACGCCCCGGATCGCCTGACGTTCTCGGAACCCTTCTCCGGCAACCTCTTTCATGGATGCAGCCAGCTTGTCCTGCTGGGCGATAAACCGGGCTTGGCCGTTCGTTACCGAATCCATGTCCGTGGACACGTCCCGGTAGGCCATCCCCATAGCCTTCAGTGTGTCCTGCTGAACCATGAGCTTCAGGTGTGCCTCGTTCGCCCGCTGGGCGAGGAACTGCATCTGCTGGGACATCTCGCGCGTCGGCGGCCCGGCGATGGTTGCCGCCTGCGCATACTCCCGGGCGCTGTTCTGAAGCAGCTCAAAATCTTCGCGTGCCTTCTTGGCGGCGAGACCTTGGCTCACGAGCTGTTGTTCTAGGTTCCCCTTCGAGACAGATGAGGCCTCCTTCATCGCCGCGTCAAACTTGCCTGCCGCCTGCGCCAGCTCGACGTAAGACCCCTCAGCCCGTTCGAGCTGGCTGATCTGGCTGTTCAGGGCTGACGATGTTCTGCTCAGGCTGCCTTCAAGCCGATTCTGGTCGGCTGACGCGACTTTAGACTTCGTGCCCAGCTCCGAGACGTTCGCGGAAATCTTCTTCAGAACGGTCTCTTGCCGGACGAGGTTCTGCGCAGCTTGCCCAGACTGACCGGCGAAGATTGTCACTGCCGATCCGGCGGCTTTCACCTCGGACTCAATAGCTGAATACTCGCCGCGCAGCTTTGCCAACTTCCCGGACTGCGTAGTCAGGTTCCGCTCGGCAGCCGCCAGTTGGTTCGTCAACGTCTTGGTGGGCGTGACCGTGGATTCCATCTGGCCGCGCAGCTCTGAAACCCGGGCGCTGGCCTTGTCGAAAGCCCCTTGGACTTTGTTTATCTTGGTCGGCAGCTCATTGTATTTCGCGGAAAGTCGTTCAACCGCTCCGGCGGATTCCTCGTAGGCCCGGGAGAGCTCTTTGCTGTCCTTCTTGGCCTTGCCGACGACTGCCGACTGGCGCTGTTGCGCGGCTGTCGCCCCGTCCAATTTCTGCTGGTATCGTTCCGTCGTCGTCCCGGCCTGCTTCACGCGCCGGTCGAGATCGGTGAACTCTGCCTGTGACGAGGACACCTGCTTTTCGAGCCGGGCCACTGCTCCTGCGGCCCGGTCCATGTCTTTCGTGAGGGAGTTGCCTACGTCGAGCCCCTTCAGGCTCTTATCCAAAAGGCCGATGGCCGCCCCAAGACTTTGGAGCGAACCTTCAGTTCCTTCGGATTTACTTTGGAGACCCGACTGTGCGTCGGTGAAGCCGTTAAGCGCCTTCGTGATTTTCTTGACGACGTTCTCGGCTTCGTCTTTGGCCCGGATAACGAGGTCTACATCTTTCCGCGCCATTGGCAGCTCCTTATTCTTCCTCGAAGAGCCCCATGCTCGCTGTGCTCTCCCCGAACAGACCCTCTATTGGTTTCGATTCAACAGCAAGGGCCTGCACCTGCTTTGTAAACGCAGTCCGAGCTTTTGGCGACAAGATTCCAGCAATACAGAGCTGAAGGAGATTCGCCTCTGTCGTAATCCGCCCATTCTCCCGCGAGACAATGAAAGCCGATTCGTCAGACAACCGCCCCAAGGGGTAGTCGAAAGCGTCGATGTGATTGTGGCTCAGGCAGAGGTTGGCTTGACGCCTTACTCCCCAATACCACTCTCCGAAGGAAGGACCGCGCTGTTCGTCAGAGCCCCAGATACCCCCACCAGCATCCGCGTCAGGGACTCCATGAACTTTTTTACGTCGCCCTCCGAAGCAAAGGTCAGGTGGAAGACCTTCTCGATTGCGAGGACTTGCGTGGTGACCGGGAGATCGCGAGCCATTGCCACGCCCTCTTCGTCGTAAGCGTCTGCGGCCAGAGCGATGACCTCTGCGGCCAACATCGGGAACTCCTGGGCCAGATCGAAAATGAGCTGCTGCACCGTGTCGTTCGTCAGTGAGCCGGGTTCACGACTCCCGGAAGTCAACTTGGCGAAGAGCAGGCCGAGGGTTGGCCCGTGTTCAGACACCATCGTCATGAGGTCGTTCGTGGAGATGGCCCGAACGTCGAAGCTCTGGCCGTCCGAAAGTTCGATAGCCTCCCGCGTAATGCGGATGGATTTGAGGTTTCCCATAGTGTGTTCCTTGGTCAAAATTGGAGAGGGTTGGAGACGGGGGCCGAAACCCCCGTCCAGTGGTTTACGGAGTCCTCGTCGGCACGCCGTCACGGTAGATCGCTTCGCCGCTCAGGGGCTTCAGGATTTCCATCGAAAGCGGAATCTGCTGCCACTCATCGCCCTTCAAAGCATAGTCACCGTTGGGCGTCAACTTCACGTAGGGGAAGAAGAACTGGCAGTCTTCGCCTTTGGGGTTCTTCGTGGTGTAGCGGATCGCACACTCGACGGGCTCCGAACCGGAGATGACGCGCGAACGAGTCGATGCAGCAACCGCGTAAGTCACTTCAATGTCCGTGCCGTCCGTCGCGATAAGCGAACCTTCGATGAACTGGATCATGCCATTAGCAAAGTCCATCGTGTAGTCCACGCCCTCGACCAGTGCCGTGCCGCCGGGCGCTACCGCCACGGCAAAGCCGGTCTCGTCGATGCCGAAGTAGCCCACCGGGTTCGACTGCGTGACGCCGAGCTTGTAGGAGCTGCCGTCCTTGATGCCCGTCAAGGTTTCCGTTGCCGAAGCGACGGACGCCTGCGTCAGCGTGCTCTCCGAACCGAAGAAGAACAGAGCGACGTTTTTGGGGTTGATGTTGTCCGTGGTCATGGAGCCGGTGCGGTTCACTTCCAGCGGCACGGAGTCATCCTTTTCACGGATGCCTTCGTCCGAGCTGTAATGGTCCAGCGTTTCGGATTCGATGTTCAGCGAGAACTCCGGCGTGTTGCCGATGTAATCGTATGCCCCGGAGGCTACGCCATTCACGTAGCGAGAGACAAAGACTTTGCCTCGACCGAGAGTGTAGTTCTGTTTTGCCATGACGTGTTCCTTTCAGTGGCTTCTGCGTTCAATCTTCATAAGGGTCTTCCATGTTTTCCACCAAGTCCAGTGTGATCGTCAGCCAGAAATAGGCTTTAGCAGAAACCTCTTCAGGCGGTCGGACAACCCCTGCCCCGATATACATGCCTGTGACGTTGCGGCCAAGTCCCAAGATTCCGTCCTCGGGCTTGTCCCAATCCATCTTCCGCCGCTCTTTCGCGAGGCAGCGTTTCACGTCCGCCATAAGAAGGTGCGCCGGGTCGGTTGGATTCTCTTTGTCGTCGTTGACCCACCCCTGCACCATGAGCTCCCACGCCCCGGTCGCCACGGGCGATGTCGAGGGCGACGGGGGTTGGTCTAGCGGGATCGGGACTTCTAAGATCGCCAGCGCCGGGAGTGGGGTCTCCGAACCGAAGACGATCCGGCCCCGGTAGACATGCTCTTCGAGATCGACCGCATAACCGTTCGCCGGGTTGATCTGCTTCAGGGCGTCTGTCAGGCGCTTGTGGACTTCCAATCTGATCGGGTTCGCTAAGGGCATGTCATCGGTCCAATAATCGGAGAAATTCGTCGGCTACGTCTTTGGCTACTTCAGGCGTCATGGATGAGGCAACCCCGGAGCCGTCGTTGGACCGGAAAACCTGCGATACGGACGGGCCGTAAAGCAAGTATAGCCCACTTTCCACCCGCTTGGCGAACATCTTGTTATTCAAGGTCTCGCCGGGCCGGAGCCGGATCGCCAATCCAAGGTTATACTGCGTGTCTGTCAGGACGTTTCCGGCCCGGAGTGGGATCACGAAAGCCTTCTTCATGAGGCGGGCTTTGCCGGGCGCGACTTCGACATAGACGCCCCTTTGGCCGCGTCGCCCGCCGCCTACGATAAACTGCGCCAGAGAAGTCGCCCGCCCCTGCGCCGTGATCCGGGCTTCCAGACTGCGGCTGTTGGCCTTTTTGGAGACATACAGGCGCTTCTGCGAGGGGGAGACGTAGCGGGCCGGGAGGTTTACCTGATCTCGGATTTTGCGGGCGGCCTCAGCTCGGGCGTCCCGGGCTGCTTTGTTCAGAGCTCGTGTGGCCGCCAGCTTCCGGCTCTTCGAGTCCAGCCCGTCGAGAAGATCGACTTCCAGCCCGTCCATGAAGACCGCGAACTGTTCAGCCATATCAGGGTGCTCCGGGTGCAGTCTTTCCGACGAGCTCTGCCGTCGTGGCTGGCGTGACCTCTGCCGTGACCGTCTGTCCGTATCTCGGGCGCGTGTTGTCTACCCAATAGCCCTCTGTCGCGGACAACACGACCAAGGCCCCACGTGGGGGGGAGGCGGGCTCTCCGATGATCGGCGCGAGCTCGTCGCACCAGAAGACTATGGTTTCTTCGTCGTCGTGATTCTCTGCGTAGCTGAGGTTCGTCCCGGCTAGGTCGCCCACCAGCCCCGGCTTCTCGTGGTGGCGAATAGTGATCGGGGCTGGTGGTTCGATGTTGGGATCAAGATACAGCGTCGCTGGCCGCGCCATGAAGTTGTGGAGCGTCTTGCGGGCCGATTTCCTGATCCCTTCAATCGACATGCTTAGACCAAGTTATCCTTGGCGTCGGCTTTGTCGTCAGCCTTCTTGTCGTCAGCCTTTGCTGCGGCCTTCTTGGCAGGAGCTTTCTTCGGGCTCTTGTCTTCCTTGGCTGCGTTCATGCCGATCAGCTCTTCAGCTTCTTCAGCAGAGGCCGAGAACGATTCGCCAACGGCAATGGTCTCGGTCTTCGGGGGAACGCCCTTGGTGTTGTCGGTGGCCGCTTTGCCGGGTTTGACGCAGCGTTGGATGGTGGTCAGTGCGATGAGGTCCATGATTTTCTCCGTGGAACAGGTTCAAAGGGAAACCCAGCCCCCGGGGGAGCTGGGTCAGTCCTCAGCTTAGGTCGCGACGACCCGTACGCGAGCGGTGCAGTTCGGGTTCGTCGGGATCATGAGCGGAGCCGACTGCGACATGATGAAGCGAGCCGAGGGGTCATCCTGATCCCACATCTTCGTGAAGATGTCCGCGACTTCGAGGTTCGCCGCGTTGTCGAGGATCGCACCGAACGCTTTCACGCCGTCCACCGCAGGGCTCACGAACAGCGCGTCGCGTGGGTCCATGATGTTGGTGAACGAGCCGTCGTTCGACTGGAACTTCGAGCCGGGGCCTGCATAGCGCCACACACGAACACCAGAACCCAGCGTGCCCAGAAGGGTGAACGGGTTCATCGGATCGGTGCGGACCAAGCCACGGTTCACGTCCACGCCGGTCATATTCGTGTAATCCGAGTTCATCTTCTTGTCGATGTCATCGGACGCCATGAACGGAACCGCAGCTTTTGAGCCGAGGATGATGTCGGTGACGGAACCGCCGAACTCTGCGTTTGCCACCAAGTCGATGTAGGTCTGGCAAGAATCGAAAATGTTGACCCCAGCCTCGCCCCAGCGTGCGCCTGCGCCGAGTGCGACGGTGTGCGCAGTCTCGCGGCCAAAGTCCAAAACCACTTCCTGACCGGGGCCGCCGGTGGGGCCTTGGTAAGTGATGGTGATCTTGCCGTCGAGGATGACCTTGGCAGCCATGTAGTCCCAGAGACGGTGGATCGCGTCGCGCTGGTAGTTGGTGATGCGAATCACTTCCGAGTTGTAGCGAGCTGCGGGAGACATGAGTGCCTGACGGCGGCTCAGTTCGCCGGGCTGAAGTGCCAGCATCTCGGACGGACGGATCGCGTCTTTCGGCTTGGTGTAAGCCGGTTTGAACGATTCGACCCGTTCGCCTTCACGACGGTAGATCGGTTTGCCGGGCTCGTTCGGAAGCATGAACGGCGCGATGGGGCGGCTGGCGTTGATCTTCGAGAACGCGATCTGCTCCTGTGTGGAGAAGAACGAGTTCGGGAAAAACATTTCCTGCCACTGGCTCGTCTTGATGGTCTGGCGCGGGTCAAACATGACCCGGTAGAGATCAAGCGGTGTGTAGATGTCGAGGGTCATGTCGGTTTCTCTTCCTTTTTGAACTGACTAGGCCGCTCGCAGTCCGATCCTTAGATCGGGGCTGCGGGAGACATGGTTGTGGGCTTGCGGATGATGATGTTCGTCGGGGTCGGAGCCCCACGGAACGCGGCACGCTTCTCAGCGTCGTCGGTGTAGGTTGCATCCCAAACCAGAAGATCGGGGTTGAACACGCCGCCTCGGACGACTTCAACCTCGACATCACCTGCGGTCGCGCCAGTAGTGTCGGTGGCATACATGACAAAACCGATAGCCTCTGTCGTTCCCAGAACTGCCGGGATGAGGTTATCCGATGCGTCAAAACCGACAACTTCCCGGGCTTCGAGAACCATGTCTGCGGCTACGGGCAGCGGCTCGGTGTAGAGCTGCGGCGCGTCACCAGTTACCAGCGGGTCAGGGCTGGCGTTGATTGTGTCCGAAGACTGACCGGCGACGCCTGCCGTGAGGTCGCCGTTTTTCGGGTTGATGGTAGCCATGTTGGTTTACCTCTTTGGCTTAGGGTTGACTGACGCCCCGTTATTGGGCCGCCGGTTTGGAACTCAGTTGACCTTGGCGGGCGCGTAGCCTGCCGAGGCGAAAATGCCGTCAGAGATCGACATCTTGTCTTTCTCTTCGTCGCCACCTTCTGCACCCACTTCGGGGTTGCCATTTTCCATCGCGGCCTCAAAGCCGGATTTCTTGCCTTTGGCTTCTTCCTTGCCCTTGGGGGCAGAGGCTTTTTCCTCGGGCAGCTTGGCGAGCTGTTCGCTGGCCTTGTCAGCAGGGACACCCAGATCGACCATCATCTGCGCTGCTGCGGGGCGGTTCTTCGCCTCGTCGGAGCCCATGATTGCGGTGACGCGGGTGCGTTCTGCTGTGGAGCCTTCTACGCGGCCTGCTTCCAGACCGGCTGCGGTGCCTTCAGCAACGCCTTCGACCTTGGCAGCAGCGACCGCCTTGTCCATCTGTTCTTGAGTGATGCTCATTTGTTCGTCCTCTGCTTCGGCCACTTCGTTAGTGAAGATAACCATTTCTTCTTCCAGCGCACCGATCCTATCCGCGAACCCCTGCGCCGTGGAGTCCTGCGCGTCGAAAGTTAAAGCCTCTGTGGCTCTGACCGCATTGTCGTCGATCCCCCGGTTACGGGCAACCGTCGAAGTGAACACGCCGTAGATACGGTCGATTCTCTCCTGAATACGGCCTTTTACCGAATCAGGCAACTTCTCGTAGGCATTGCCGTCAACCTTGTGCTTCCCAGCGTAGATCAAGGTCAACTTAATTCCCATCTTTTCAAGCTGCTCGCTCTGGTCAATGTGCGCCGTGACGACACCGATTGACCCCGTGCCGCCGGATCGCGTGACCACGAAGTCCGAGGCCGAGCTGGCGAGTGCATAGGCTGCCGAGTAGGCGTGGTCCGAGGCGAACGCCCGGATGGGCTTCGCGTCCCGGCCAGCAAAAATCTTGTCGCCCAGCTCGAAGCATCCCGCGACCTCACCGCCGGGGCTGTCCACGATCAGTGCAATGGCCTTTACCTGCGGGTCTGCGAGACCCCGGGCGAGCGCCATTTCGATGTAGCGGTATCCTGTTGCCCAACGACCGAACTGGTAGCTGAAGCGGTTCAGCAGAGTCCCTTGGATGGGAATCTGCAAGACGCCGTTGTGGACGACATAGGGGCGGTAGGGGTGTTCGTCCCGGCCCCAGAACTCGTCGGCTCCCGGAGCTGACATGCCCTCGTTCAACATCTTGACGGCCTCGGGATCGGTCGAGAGGTATTGGATCGTCGAACCGACGACATCTACCTTCCCGGGCTCGATCAGCAGAGGCTCGCCGGAGAACGCTTGGGCCAGTGGGTGTAGGTTACTCATCGGCGGCATCTTTGTCTCCCGTTCCGTCGTCTTCTTGCTCACGGGGGGTTCCCGAAGCCGCGTTGACGCTGTTGTCTTCCAAGAGCTCGATATTTCGGGCTTCTCGTTCCAGCTTCTCGCGCTCTAGCTGGGCGTATGTCTTCCGCCAGTCCTTGCCAAGTCTAGCCAGCTCGTCCTCGTGCGTCGAGAGGCCATATTTGATCCGAAGAACCGCAGCTTGGGTTTCCTTCAGCTCGTCAATCTGGCCGCGAGCTGCACCGATCCAGTCGGCCTCTGCGAGTGCGTCGAACATAATGTTCTGATAGCCGTTGGTGTAGAGCTTGTCTGCCTCGGATGCCGGGAAGCTGTCGATCATGTCCTTGTTGATCGCCTCTTCCAGCCAGAGCCGGTAGATCGAGTTCGCCATCGCGTCGGCTATGATTCGCTTCCGCGACTGCATGAACTTCCACGTGTTCGCCATCGCAGCTCGTGCGGACGAATAGTTGGTCTTGGTGTAGTCCTTGCTCAGTTCCTCGTAAGACACGCCGAGAGAGACCGCCACGTAGCGCAGCAGCGATTGCTCGAAGTCTTGGCCGACGCCCTGTGGGGCTCCGGCGTTCTGGAAGTTGAGCTTGGTTCCCGGGAACAGGTGGGGGATTTTCACCCCATCCACCAGCATGTTTTTCGATGCCCCGGAATACTCGTTGATCGCTTCGAGATAGCGACCGGCATAGTCCACGGCCCCATCCCCAAAAGACGTTCCGCCTGCACCTGCGCCAAGCTGCTCGTAGACCGCCTGTGCCGGGAGCTCCGACTCGATGGTGGCAGCATAGGTCGCGGCCAAGACGGCCTTCTGCAAGGTCACGTCCCGGAACTTCCGGGTGATCGCGATCTCGCGCAGACCGGCTGTCATGTCGGCCACGGCGCGGGTCTGATCCACACGCTTCTGCTCGCGGAAATAAAGCACCTGAGCGCGGCCCCAAGGCTTGCGCCATTTTACCTCTTTCCACCACTGCTCGTAGTTGTTCGCGAGCCGGTAGTCCGTCGGGTGCTGCGTGCGGATGAAGGCAGAGACGGGGGCTCCATAGGAGTCCATCTTGATCCCGCCTCGGATGCGCGTGTCGTGCTGCATGGTGTTGGGCGTCGAGAGCCTGTCCGTGTCGATCATCTGGATCGCCGTGTTGAACTCTCGATTCTGTTGCTTGGGCCACTCGACCGTCGCCAAGACCTCGCCGCCGAAGACGGTGACGCCCACGGCCAGTCGGATCAGGCCGGTGAAATCGTTTTGCCGAGAGGCGTCCACCCAATTCTGGGGGCTCTCGGCCCAGAGCGTGAACTTCTGCTCGACCTCTTTCTGGAAGGCTTCAGCCCATTCTTCTGTCCTGCCGAGCACTTCCCAAGAGGGCTTGGCGTTCAGCATGTAGAAGGCCCCGACGATGGAGTCCTTGTGGAGCTGTGCCCCACCTTGGACGTATCCGTCGTTCCGGCCCAGATCGCGTGATCGGGAATCCAGCAGCTCCTTGTCCGGGAGCATGTCGAGGTCTGCTGACTGAAGGGCTGGACGCCACCCGGCGATCTGCTTCTCCATCCGGGATGCACCATCATACCCGCCTCGGCCAAGCGATGCGGATACTGTCGGCGTCGTGCCCACTAGGGCGTCAATCTCGCGTAGTTCGCGGGTCGAGAAATCATTCATCTCAAAGCATCCATGCGTTAAGCGGCCCGGTCAGCCCCGTGGGTAAGCCCAAGAGAGCCTTCAATTCCACAATATATGCCTGAAGTCGGCCCGCATTGGCAACCGCGAACTCCACGCGCTCGCCATTCTGGTCTACGAAGACCCGGGCTTGCTTGCCGAGGCGCAGCTCGTGGTAGGCGTTTTCCGCGTCGAGAAGGCGGCCCTGATAGACGGCCTTCAGTTCTGGCGATAATTTGGTCATGCGAGGCTCCCGGCTAGGTCTTTGAACGAGCGGCGTTTCTTCGTGGCCTCGAAAGGCTTGGCATCTAGCCCCGGATTGAAGACCAGATCGTTGTCATCCCACTCGGCGGCCCAGAGCGGGGGTTCCCCCACGAGATCAAGCCGTTCGAGGTTAATCATCGGGGTCAAAGTAGCCGCCATACAGTATGCGAGCAAGTCCCAGCTTTCGTTCCGATACTTTTTCGGGTTGATCCAACCTTTGTTCGCGTCTTTGACCTCGACCGTCAGCTCCGTGTAGAAGTTGTCGCCCAGCCAATTCGGGAACACAAAGCGCCCCCCGGGTTCGTTGCGGTCCAGCCGGTGATCGACCATATCCTTGACAAAATTCGTGTTGATGAAGAGCACCGGGATTTCCCCGCGAGCGCCCGCGTGACGGTCCTTACGCTGCGAGTCCGGGTAGTCGATCTTGACCCGGGGGGCGGTCTTCGTGGATGCACCTTTCAGGAGCATGAAGCGACCAGCCATCCCGGCCTCCCACTCGTAGGTTCCCAGCTCGGCGTTCTCCCCGTCGGGCGCGTCTTCTGATTCGCCTCCCCGGAGCCAGCGCACGAAGTCGTAGGCGTTCGCCGTGAAACCCTCACTACCGGCAGAGTCACAGATCGTCTGGCGGACGGCCATGCGGCGTCCCGAGCCGTCGCCCAGCTCGTAGCTTTTCTGGATCACCTGCTCGGCCACCAGCTTCCAGTCCTCGGGATACGCCCCGGGGTTGACCCAGAGAACCTGATCCGCCCGCTCGGCGTCAGGCCGCTTCGAGTGCCGAATGTCATAGCGGTCGATCACATAGATGTCGCCGTTGGCCGCGATGCCGTGAACTTGCACGACGAAGCGGTTCTTCTGAACGTCGATGCAGGCGATCAGGAAGCGCACGCCCATCGGAACCACGCGGTCTCCGATGTCCCGGGCCTTGGCTTTGATCGTCTCGGGCACGCGGTCGTTGGCGAGCCGCTTGGGCGTATAGGCTTCCCCCTGATCGGTGTTGACCGTCGCCTTCAGGGCTTCTTCTGACCCTGTGCTCTCGTATTCGGCCTCAGCCGTCAGGTGGCGGTGGACCAGAGTTTTCCAGTCTGAGAACGCCGCCGCCACACCCTTCAGCCAGAACGAGGCGATGGTGGACCGCGATGACGCCCCGACGATCAAACCGTCAGGCGTCCAGACTTGCCCGTCCTTCACCCACCGGCCTGCGCGGTTCATCTCGTTCTTGCCGGGGCCGTGGCCGGGGTCGTGGTGGTAGCGGTGATTGCAGTGAGGGCAAAGCAGGGTCGCGGCTTCGGCGGCCTCCATCTTGTCCTCTGTGTCCGGGTAATCCAGCAGCTCGAAGGCAGGCTCGAAGGCGTTCTTGCACTCGACGCAACGCCAATACCAGCGCCGCCGGTCGCCACGGTTGTAGAGGGCGAGGATGCCGCGCGTGGGGGGGGCTTCGTGCCGGGACTTCCTGATCCACTTAGGATTCTCCACGGCATAGCCGGGCGATGATTCGGCAGCACACATCGCATACCGGCGGAAGGTCGTCGCTCGCTTGCGTGCAAGGTCAAAGGCGTTGCCCTCGCCGTCCACGTCCTCTGGCATCCGGTCGTAGTCCGTCAGCCAGAGGTGCGGGATCGGCTTACCCGAGAGCTCGTTTATGGTCGGCCACGAGAGCGTCAGGAGCATCCCGGAGCGGTAGTGTTTGTCAAAGGTGTTGTCCGCCCCCTTGCCCGGGACCAGCTTCTCTCCGATGTCGCGCGAGTGCCGGTGCAGGCGGTCGATCCGGCGCATGGAGAAGTCGCGGGCCGTGACGTTCGATGTTTGGATCACCATCATGTCGGCGGGGTCGCAGATCGCAGAATACCCGATCCAGTTCATCGCCATGTCGGTCTTCCCGCACTGCGCTGGGCCTGCGAAGATCATGCCGTCGAAGTTCAGCGATTGCAGCTCATCCATCGGCTCGACGAGGTATGGCGTCGTGTCGTTAATCCACGGGCCGACGTAGGCTCCGGGGTTGTTCAGCTTGCGATACTTTTCCGCTGCCTGCGAAACCGTCAGGCGCTCTGGTGGCCGAGCGGCTGCCGCCGAATCGACGATCAGAGACTCCAAGGTGTTCAGAAAGATGGGGTTCCCTTTGAGGGGTTTGCGGCCTGCGATCTTCATATCAGTTGCTCGATTTCATCGTCTTCACTTTCGACGAGGTAGATGGTTTCCCCAACAGTCCCGGACTCTCCCACGAGCTCGTCCATCTCGTCGAGCTGGGGGCCTGTCTCCGTGCTGTTCATGTTGTCCACGAGCGCGTCATAGAGATCGGCCTGAAGGGCGTCCACGAGGCCGACGACGACCTCTCGCTGCTCGTCGGTTATCTCGACTTGGCGTTCGAGCGTGTCGGTCCAGAGCTGCATGGTGAACTTGATCGTTTGGAAGGTGGAGCCGAGGACCGAGCGAATCTTCTCAGTCCGCCAGAGCTGCCCGGCGTTCTCTTCCCACTTCTGGCGCTTCAGCAGGGCGTCCCAGATCGTCTGTTGTAGGGCCGGGGGTAGGTCGCCCCGGCGAACAGCTCGCATATACTCTGCGGTCGAGAACGCGGGCGTCACGAGGAACGGGGCCGCCGTCGGCAGATCGTAGAGAACCGTCGTCATCTTGTCGCCCCGGCGACGCTTGGTCTTCACGGGGCAGTTCCCCAGCTTCCGCTTCACGGTCGCCTGATCCATGCGGAAGACGTGCGCCAGCCAAGCCACGGAAACGCCCCGGTTCAGGGGGTCTGCGTAGAGGCTGTTCGTCGTCGGCATCTGCCGCTTGGTCTCTGCCAGCCGTTCCAGCCGTGCATCTAGTTCGCTGCTCATATCAAGTTCCTCAATCTCACGCGCACGTGGTCTGTTATTCCGTCCTGCGTCTGCCCACGTGCCGTGAGGGCTGGGAGCATGGTTTCATCCACGGTTCCCTTCGCCATGATCCGGTGGAGGATTACGTGCTCCCCCTTCTGCCCGGATCGGTGCAGTCGTTTGATGAACTGCCGATATAATTCCAAGCTCCAAGTTAAGCCATACCACACGGCGATGTTGGAGCCGAACTGGAAGTTCAGACCGTGGCCCGCGCTGGCCGGGTGCGTCAAGAGCATCCTTATTTTACCTGCGTTCCAGTCGCGCATGTCGTTGGGGCTGCCTCCGAAGACCCGGCAATATGGGAACTTCTTCAGGATGGCTGCCTTGTCGAACTGGAAGCTATACGCCACGAGGACTGGCTGGCCCATCGCCTCTTCCATGATGGACTCCAAGACCTTCAGCTTTTCGTCGTGGACCTTGACCGATTCCCTCGGCAGCTTTTTGTCGGTCTCTTCGTCGAACTTGTCTCCGAGGTAGAGCGACCCGTTGGCGAGCTGCAAGAGCTTGCCGGTCAGCACGCCATTGTTGACGGCCCGGATCAGCTCTTTGTCGCCAGCCCGGTTCCTGATGTCGATTGCCATCTCTTCTTCGAGCTCCCGGTAGAGCTTCATCGCCTTCTTCGGGAGCGTGATGTAGTGGTCGCGCGGGATCAGGGGTGGGAGCGTCAGGTAGTCTTCTTCCCGGAGGCTGAAGAACACGTCGCTGATGGCGTCCATGATCTGCTTCTCTGAGTGCTCGAACGGCTCCACCCGGCGCGTCCTAGTGTTCTCCCGGAACCACCGATTCTTGTAGGCCGTCATGGACGTGCCGAGGCGCTTCCCCTTATCGAGCGCGTAGATCGGACCCCAGAGGTCGATCAGGCCGTTGGGGCTGGGCGTCCCGGAGAGCTCCACGAACCGAGAGGTCTTGTGCCGCGCACGTTGGATCACACCGAGCTCGGTCAGGCGCTTCGGGGGCATGGAGCCGTCGGCCCTCTCCTTGGGCTTCGACCGCTTGCGTCCGCTCTTCAGGCGCGAGGCTTCGTCATAGACGATCATCTCGAACTTCCATTTGCAGATGCCGAGCGTCTGGTAGAGCCAGAGCAGGTTTTCCCGGTTCACGATGGTCACTTCGCAGGGGCCATACCGGAGGGCGGCCATCCGCTCCTGTTCGTTCCCGGTGACGACCCGGTAGCGCAGGTGGCGGCTGAAGTCCCACTTGGCGATCTCTTCCGGCCACGTTTCCTCTGCCACCCGAAGGGGGGCGATCACGAGGACGTTCTTGACCTCCCCGGACTCGATTAGCTCCACCATCGCCCGCAGGGTTGCGCCAGTCTTACCAAGGCCCATCTCTGCGCCCAGCAGAAGTGCCGGGAGCTCCATGATTTTGTCTTTCATCCAATCTTGGTAGGGGCGGAAATCCTCATATTGGAGGGTCCGTTCCGGCGGGCCGTGGATCAGTTCGATAGACTCGATGTCGGTCAGGTGCTTCGGGAGGACTACCTTCATATCAGGCTTCTCCACGTCTCGACGACGGGGCCGCCGTTGGAGCCGGGCAGGAGCCAGAGGATGCGCAGCGCGTCACTCACATTGTCGCACACGTGGACCTCTATTCCTGCCTGCCGCATTTCCTTGTGCTCTTCCCGTTGCGACCGCCGGGGCTCTGCGCCGGGGGCCTTAAATTCGATGTAGACTTGCCCGCGATCCTTGCGAGCAAAGAGCCGGTCGGGTGCTCCGATCCGACCGACCCATTGAACCTTGCGCACGAAGTATCCCGCACGCTGGGCTCGTTTTACGACTGGATTTTCAACGCCTGATTCAAGCACCCGTTTCCTCGTCTATCTTCACCATCTCTATCGCCACCTTATAGGTGACGACCCGGACGGGGAAGCCGAATGTTCTCCCTGACAAGGCTCCTTGCCGGAGCATACCCTCGTTCATGGTCAGCAGGAGGGTGCTGGGCATGATCTCGTCTAAGCCGCCTGTCCACTCGCGGTTGATCGCTGCGCAACCGTAAGCCTTGGCGATCTTGGTGGCTTCGTCCAGCGGCAGGACGCCGGGGGCGACGACGATTGTGGCGGTTTTATTGAATGTGGTCATTTCTCTTCTCCAAAATTGTGTTTGATCGTCTTGCCGGTAGAATACTCGATCACGCAGGTTTCCTTGCGGTTCCGGTGGGCCGCCCGGTGCGACATGATGCCAAGGTGGTGGAAATCCCGCTCGCACGTGTGGCAGTAGCAATCCGGTTCCCGGGTCTTCCCGGAGCTCTTCTCCATCCCCTCAAACATGGTTACAGCCTTTGTTCCGCGCCGCAGCGTGTGCAGAATATCTCTTGAAAATCATCTGCCTGTTTCCGAAGTTCCCATGCGTGCTCGACGCAGGGTGCGGGCTCATTGTGCTGGCCGAGGTCTACCTCCGCAACGGTCCCGTCAGCTAAGTGAAATCTCTCGATAGCCATTGGTCAATCCTTCATGAATACTTTGGTGGTGAAGCCTTCCGAACCGAGCGGCAGACCTTCGGCCCACCAAGGCGATTCTTCCATGCAGTCGATCAGAATTTGCAGCTCCTTGTCTGCGAGATGGTCGAACGATAGGCCGACCAGTTGGTCATGCACGTGCAGGCGCAAGTCAATGCCACGCTTGACGGCCAGCTTCAGGCCGTGGACCAGCAGATCGCGTGAGATGGCTTGGTCGGCGTTCTCCGTCACCTTGCCGGGCGTCGTGTGCTGGCGGACCCACTGCTTGCGGTCGTTCAGGCCCTCGTAGGTGATCTGCATCCGCTTCTCGCCCCAAGGTGTGTCGGTCATCTCGATCCGGGGGCGCAGGTAGTAGAGCGGGCGCTTGGACGGCAGGATCATCTTCAGGAACGGGCCGTCCATCTCGAAGCGAACCTCCGGGCCGCCCGCGACTTGGTGTGCGGTGGTCTTCCCAGTCTTGATGCAGCGGCGCATGGCCCGTTCGAGGGCATACCAGTAATCCTTGACCTCGAAGAACTCTGACCGGAAAGTATCGACCGAGTGCTTGGCATCTTCGGGCGTGAAGTCCATGACACCCATGCCCCAAGCGTAGCCGAGCAGGCCGGTCGCTTCGATCTCCCCGGTCTTCCGGTTGATCCTCTTTTCACCTGCCCCCATGCCGTAGCCGCAGCCCAGCGTGCCGGGCTTCGCGATGGACCGCTTGGCGCTGTTACGCTCGACCTTATACTCGTGGTAGATCTCGTCGTAGGGCATGTCGTAGAGGTAGGTCGCGAACGAGATGTAGGGGTCGAGCTTCAGGCGGAACACGTCGAGGATTTTGTCGCACCCGGCGATCCAGCCCAGCACACGGTTTTCAATCGCTGACAAGTCGGCGTCGATCAGGGTCAGGCCCTCGGGCGCTTGCGCTGCCGGGCGGATGGCCGAGGCCAGCACGTCGAACACGTTGCCGTGGATCAGCTTCAGCGACTCGTAGTCCAGCTCTTCGACGCTCTTGGCGATCAACGGCTGCATGTTCTCGAATCGCTTCTCCGGGCGCGGGAGGTTCTGCGGCTGGAAGATGCGCCCAGCCCACCGGCCTGTCCGTGCAGCGCCGTTCATCTGAAGCGTGCCGCGCAGGTTGCCGTCGTCGTCGGTCGAGCGTTCCAGCGCGTAATACTTTTTGATCGAAGTCCGGGAGGTCTCCAACCGGAGGTCTAGGACCGACTTCAGGTCCGTGTTCTGGCGGTATTCGGTCCACTGCTCGTCGGTCCAGTGGTCAGGCTGCTCTTTGAAGTATTGGGCCGCCGTCTTGACGTGGGCCTTTTGCAGATCGTCGAACATATAGCCTTGGCTTTGGAGCCACGGCAAGAGCTGGGGAATCGAGTTGGGATTGGCGAGGCCAGTGGTCTCGCGCATTTCTGCGAAGCTCTCTTCCAAGGCTTGCTCGTAGATGCGGATCGCGTTGCGGACCATGCGGACGTTGATCGGCAGGCCAGCCTGATTGATCCTCTGGTCAATGTGCCAGAGCTCCCATTCCTCGTCGGACATGAGGTAGTTGCTCAGTTTGATGAGCACACCGCGCTCGGCCACCACGTCGCCCCGGTTGTAGGACTTGTAGCCCTCCCACTCTTCCGGCTCTTCGTGCCAGAAGCGCCGTGTGGACGGGTCTTTCTTCGTGGGTTTGCGGGGGAACGAGAACTTCCGCATGAGGGCCTTGCCCTTGCGGTCTTTCTGCATCTCCATCGGCAGGCCGACGACTTCCCCAGCTTTCGCCAGAGCGCCGGGCAACGAGCAGTGCAAGGCTTGGACCATCGTGTCGCGCCACTGCGGGATCGAAACCTCGGCCACCAGATTGTCTGTGATCGCCATCTCGAAGGGGGCGTTCCATGCCCACTTTTGGCAGTCTGGGGAGATCAGGGCTTCCGCCAGCTCGGCAGGTATCTTTTCCCCTTCCGCTGGAACCCATTGCTGAACAGGGCCTCGATCAAAAGCGTAAGCACACATGAGAACTTCGGTGCTAGGGTGGCGTGCATATACGCTCCCACCCACGTCGGGCAGGGAGACATCGCTATAGGTTTCAAAATCAAGATTAAGCCTAGTCTTAGCCATAATACTCCCCTGACAATGCGTAATACATCGTGCTTTTCGACACGCCGAACTCACCCGCAAGTGTGGTTCCAGTTTCCCCGGATTTTTGTCGCTCTTGCGCGGACTTGACTTGTTCTCTCGTGAGTAGATTCTGGCCGTGGGTAGTTCGGTCTCTATTATTCTCTGAGCGTGTTCCCCAACATAGGTTCCACTTTTTATTATTCCCCGAATCTCCGTCGCGGTGTCGGCTCTCTTGGCCTTCGGGGCGCGGCCCCACAAAAGCCTCTAATACAAGGTGGTGGACCAGCCGTTTGCTCTCCCGGCCACAACTAAGTTGCTTGTGTCCACTAACCATAGCCGTCTGTTTAAGAATGGTCCCTCGCGGAGACCGAACTTGCCCGTGACTGCTCACTTCGTAGCCGGGCTGGCTCGGTATCAATTTCCAGATTTCACGGGTCATCGGCAGGGCTTTCTATCAGGAGTTCGGGTGGGGTAGGCCGGGCAGAGATGCCCGGCCACGACCCCCTGACAGGTCAGACGAGGCTGTCGTCGTCGCCCTCGTCATCGTCGTTGACATCATCGTCTCCGATGTCGCCCTCTTCTCCGACCATATCGTCGTCGAAGTCGTCATTCG
>Ga0307978_1000697_pt1 | contig 27172 bp, 21 predicted proteins | sample OrgLakmetage1056_FD_203151 | JGI IMG/M metagenome (GOLD analysis project Ga0307978, IMG submission 203151) | Saline water microbial communities from Organic Lake, Antarctica - #1056 | ecosystem: Environmental > Aquatic > Non-marine Saline and Alkaline > Saline | place: Antarctica: Organic Lake...
GGACCGAGGATACTCCATCACTCAACGAGTCCAATGCGAATGAAACTGTTGCAGATCGTGGAACCGTTTCATCGGAGTTGGAGCAAACGTGACTCTTTCCCGGGACTCCACTCGGATTCCCGACAACGTACGTATTTATTGAACATCAACGTGGGAAACGAATACAGTATAGTATCTACGTAAAGTACAGCGCTGCGACTACAAAAATCTATCAATACAGTCATACAGTAAGCAGCAAACCCAAATTTTTATGTTGCTTTTTGTCTTTGGATTTTTACTGTGTGATGCAACCTTGGACGACGGATGGAGGGAATACAACAGGAAACGGATGAATGAATACTTATTACTTGATTCCTATGTGGGGGAATGCCAGGAATGGTGGGATACGTCCCACCAGGAGCCGCAGACTCGAGCAAGGATGGCAAATCCAATGGCGGCGGCCTTGTTGGTGTCTGGCAGCTTTGAACCGGTTTGTGTGGCTCGTCAAGGTAACAACTTGGCCGAGGAAACTCGGTAGACAACGCAGCAGAAATGCTGGCAGTTCCGACACCATGTTGAGCTTGAATGATGTGGAGAGACGAGTCCAGGGAGACCACACTGTAGGGTCCTGTGGAAATCCCGGTTCCCGCGCGAAAGCGCCCGTCTCACATGCCCTCTTCTCCGGCTACTATTAGCGCTATGACGGTATTGACGAGTCCTTCGGCGTGGTCTTGGAGAGAAGACCCGAGCTTATTACTACTAAAAACTAAACTAAAGTAAACAAAACACACACACACACACATACACACATACACACTCACACACATACATACACACATACACACACACACACACACTCACACACAGTACCACTACGATAGCGAACGTTAATACCGGTTTATAAAGATTGACGAAAAATGGACGCAAGCCGTGTATTGTGGCCGCAAACGCATGCATACTGTAGTACGTACCCACAAACAGATCGAGGAACCCGCATTCACATACAACACTACCAGTACACTCTGCCAATATGGACGCCCTCTATTCCAATGGGTTTACCACGTTGGCAAGCGTCAATGTTGATGTATCCGTCGATGGAGTCTGGGATGTCATTGCTGATATCGAAGTTGCTCCAATCGATTTGACAATGGCGAGCTCAGTGCATCGATTAAGCGGTAGAGACACTAACAAAGGGAAGAAGGAACTTGTTGGCGCGAGACAAGACTGTGGGGGGGCAAAGCGCACATTCTCCGCAAATCAATTACCACCATGTCAAAAGGCGACCCTCGTTCGGTAAGTATCAACGTTAGTTTCCCTGCATCGGGCGCAGATTTCGAAAAGGCTGTCAACACAAGCACGCTGTTGGTCTACGATTGTGGCCACAACAAGCAGTGTGAGCTCATGGGGATAATGGCATGGATATCGTTTGGAGTTCTTGAACAAATTTATGACGTGCTTTGTAGCTACTGCATTAAGAAAGTTCTCCAGCGTGCCTTTCAGACTGAGATGGACGAGATTGCTGCCGAGGTAGATATGCGAGCCGAGGCCCCGAAAGTCAAGAAGAAGAAAACATTGGTCAGCATCCCGAGAAGTTGCAGTACCTCGGATACCGAGACCACGTTACCAAACTTGTTCCTACCGAACTAAACCTTGCATCCAAGTGTGTGAAGTGGACCACACGGATTTGAGGAAACACTAAATTCTGGAGTCTGAGCGAGTACACTAAATTCTACAGTCCGTTTCGCTTCGCTTCTGACAGTCCCGTTAAGTCGTGAATGAATTGAATAGTGGCCGTTCGTATTTCGTATGTACCAGATCTATTGCAGTACATAGACTGTAGAACAATATCTTCACTTTTTCAGTAACGACGATGGTGATTGTGTAATGCTTCTGGATCTTCTCTGCCGCTAACGTTGCGCATTATGGATTACCCTGACTTTTCTGCACTCATGGGTCAGGCTGTGACAGCGATAATACTGCTGAGTGACTACGACAAGTACGATCTTTCCGAGCGCGTCTGTTATCATTTCGATTTGACCGAAGCTCTGACAGCCGAACGAACTCTAACCGAAGATGCTACTGCAGCTCCAGCTGATGATCGGCCCGTCCTACAATTTCAAGAATCGGCATGCGGAGTAGCGTCCCTACTAGAATGCGTTCCGACGACACCGTGGCATCGCCTAACGAGAAAGCAAAAGCGTGCTTTAAAGACCGCAATCCAGACTTTTAACATTCAAGCCAGTGCCGTCCGGCAAGATCCAAGCGTGTATTGTCATCAGCCGCCGCAGCTTCCATTGCGTCTGAATCCTTCCACTCGTGTTTACTTTGCATATGAGACGACGCGTATCGCATTTTGCTTGGACGCCTCTCCCACCCTGACGAGTACCTTTGGTTTTAGTAGTGGTGCTAACGACAGCGAGAATGATAGTGCCTGCTGTCCCATGGATCGCCTCGCCGATATGGTCCGGACCTTCTTCGCCTCCCTTGTCGAACCCGAACAAGTACCTGCTACTACTAATAAGGGTGTGTGGCGTCCCTGTCTAGCAGTGACTGTCTTGGCAGTCTACCCACGAGGAACAGGAACTTCGCATCGAACAAGCTTGCTCGTTCGCGATTTTCGTGTCACGGACGCAGATTCTGCTGATCTACTGAGCAGCAAAATTGGACAGTGGGCCCTCTCCGAGGTAGAGACGGAAATCGCGCGACGTTTGTCGGGAGGAAGTGGGATGGGCAATGTTCCGGGAGCTTCATACGATGCCTGGACCGTGCCGATGTATTCGTCGTCGCTTCGCGACTTGCTCGACGCGGGTGATACCGCCTTGAGTACCTTGTCATCCGCTGCTCGACCCTGTGTTGTTATTGCTACTGATGGTCGGTCGGTTGCTTGTGATGGCATTATCGATGTTCTCTCCGACAAAGATCGTGTTGACATTCCATTGATTGTCTTAGACCTTTCAAGTCCGTCGTCTCATGATATGGCGTCATCCGTGCAACCCGAGAAGGGCGTAGGTGATAACTACTTTCAAGTGGTGAATTATGATCCGATTGGTGCCATGTTTCCACTGCATCTGTCTGACGATACGGAAGCGTTGTACGCGATATGTAAGGCGACGGCTGGCTGCTTTTTCGATCAAAAGTTGCTCGAGGTGGCAGCGAAGACCAGTGCTGGACAAGTAAGCCCGGAATCTCCTTTGTCGGCCGATCAGTTTTTTACTTTCAAGGGCCACACCTTTCGTCCCAATGCAGTTCAGTGGTATACGCTATTTTCGTTATCACCTCTTTCGGAAACTTCGCACTCGACGTGGGGAACTCTGCCGCCACCGGAATACATTTTACGCAGACTTGGATTGAGTGGCAAGAATGAGCTGGCAACTACAGTGCCCAGTCATCTCGAGCGACGCCCGTCGCTGCTTTCAACGAGGACAAAAATGTCATCTGGTAGCATCGACACATCACGAGCCTATGCACCAAGTGAAAGCAGTCAGGTGCTCCGTAAGGCCCAGGTGCGGTCAACGTTTTCCACATATACCATGAATCCGGTGAGGATCAAAGTTCTGCTGTTGATGAGGGTCCGGGAGGGATATCGGTCTAAGCAGTATGGTCAAAGTACAAATGATCCGGACAAGGTGTTCATCCATTTCACGTTGCAGCTCGAAAATGCTTCTACATTACACTATGAACTCTCGTACCGAGGTCTTTCTAATTACAATTACATGCTTGGTTCTGCACATGTCAAGATACAGCTATCGGGTGAAGCGAGCTTCATCCAAGCCGTCAAACACGATTTTCTGCATCAAGGGCACCGGGTCCGCACGTTTACAATGGCACAGCAAGTATCGGCAAGGCTTTGTACGATGCTGCGCTGGATTCGAAAAGAGGATGCGCAACAGTCGTATCTGACTCCTTTGAAGTGGTCGGATCAGCTTACAAACCCAAATACTCCTTTTGTAAAACGTTTGCAGCTCCTGACCCCACTCCAACGAAAACACCACTTCCGTGCCGGCGAGTTTGATTGTGTTTGCCTGCACCGGTTCCCGTATGCTCCGGAAGAGTTTCTAAAAGAGTTCAGGGATGACGACGATGGGGAGGAAGAATTGATTGCTGAGGTATCGAAATGGTCAACTCAGACGATTGAGGAAGGGAGACGGTATGTTAGGCAGATACAGGCGTCGGACAGTGGTATCGCGACTTATTGCGTTGTTGAACTCGTCCGTAGCGCCGTTGCGTCCAGTGTATTTTCAGTTTCTGTGGAGACGTTCGGAGGAACCGAGGCCAAAGATCGCCTGGCCCTTATTGCTTCGCTCAAGCGTCTTCTCGGCAAATTAAAATCTGTTGAAGTGCTATCGAAACAGATGGGCAAGTTCTTAGTCGGTGTCAGAATGCGGCAAGCTCGACACCCGGTTTCGGGGAAAGAAAGGTTACTTGAAAGCCACCACAATCATGCCACGTGGGACCTTATCAAGGATCCCGAGCTACTCCCCCTGTTGATGAAGCGCCGAATTGAAATCGGTAATTTCCTTGTCCTTGATTCCAGTGATAACCACGCTCTTTTTGCCAAATTGGTGAGAGAAGATATGGGGCCTGTCGAATCAAACGATCCCGGCGATCTCGTCCAGTATCAGCTGGCCATACTTTCTGGCAGGAGAGTGGTCGTTGACCTTCACATGGAGAGTGAAAGCGGAGAGTTTTTTCCTTTCCGACCGATCCAGGATGATCTAGTGAGACAAAGTAAATCAAAGTTTCACAAAATGGTGAGGACTTTAAAGAAAAGAGACCAGGAGTGTGGACGAGCTCTACGGTGTCGCACAACGTTGCTGCGAGTGCTCAGTGAAGAGATTCCAGTGACGAACTCGCCAGAGGAGAGCCAACTCTTTTGCGTTGAAAAGCTTCTCCCTTATGCATCATCTGCGACGCTCCGGCTCAGGTTCTTTCACACAGGTTGCGGTGCCGCTAACAGCATCCTTCAGTCACTTACGGGTCAGCTTCTACTCTCTGGAACTTCTACTGCTAAGGTTGCTAGGCTTCCCATAGACGCGGACGCCGACATTGGAGAGTTGGGTCCTGGAGACTGGTTTCTGGTGGAATTTGACAGACAGACGATAAGCTTTGTTCACCTCGCGGGGAATGAAAAAAACAATGTTCCTCAAACAGATGGCCAGGACTTTGCCTATCGTGAGCTCAGCTTCTTGACGATCGGGATCAGTGACGTACGTATGCAGATCTTCTTATCTCATGCTCTTCACTCGTTCCTCTTATCTAACCCAAAGCGCAAAACCATCTTCTTGCTCGGCAGCTCTACAGTCGTAGAGACGATATTGCTGACGATGACTCGTCCAATGATCATATAAGTGAGTATCTATGTGTTTCAGAGTTATCTGACTTGATCAAAGGGGCGCACAACGAAAACTATTCCTCTGCTGCTTACGCCGCTTTAAAGTGGGACTCGCTACCCGCTTTCGAATACTTTCACTCGGATGATTATGCCGAGATCATGCGCCCTCTTGAATACGTCGAAGTCGCAAAGGTCCTCATCGCGGGTGCGGGCGCTGCATGTGAAGGTGGAGTCTCCAAGCTCCTTCACTTGATTCAAACGGTACTACAGCCGGTACGGGACGACAAGTACTGCTTTTTCTACACAGGTACAGTTAGTAACGAACGATTCCTCCCGCTTGACGATGTGTCAGATACTGGGGGTAGCTTCGATGGAGCGTCAGGGGAGCTCTCCGTCGACAACGACGAGTTCACGATTCGCTCCCTAGAATCGGTGCATTCTCAAACACACGCTAACGATAAGGACTCTTTGCAGCACTCTTTGCAAGGTAGTTTGGAAACTTCTCCGCCATCTGGCAGGATAGCGGCCGCGCCCATCTTTATGCGATTTTCACTCAACAATGTCCCCGCAAGTATCGATGACTTGGCAGGAAACATCAATAAGAGCTCTGGTCTTTCAGCTCTGGTCTCTACCTTTCGTGACTCTGAATTGTCCAACAGTCAGCGAGAACTCCGAAAAGCAGACCTGTCTCAACTTCCTATTTCGCATCTAAATCCAGCGAATGAGTTGTCGCTGTTACTTAATGCATATGTTGCCGAGCAGACTCTTGAAAGACTCCGCCACCACGGAATCGCGATAGAAGAGGCTGACCTTCGTCTCGCGAAAGCATGTCTTCGAAAGGCCCGGGGAGTGGTCACATCAGCTGTCGATGTATTCTTTTACATCCGGCAGAAAGATTCCATGGTGCCTGCATCCGCTTCTACTGGCGCTGACTTAGAAATTGAAGAAGGATTTAAACTGGTGCTGAACGAGTTACAGAAACACAGTGCAGACCATTTGAAGCCGTACGGAGAAAACGGTTTTCTCTTTACTGAGGCAGAGTCGGACGACGATCTACTGCCGTACTGGTGTTTCGTTAGCATTCGAAAGCTGCGGGGTATATCGGTTGAAGTACACCACCCAGCTGGAACGGACAGGGCGTCGCTAGTGATGGCTAATGTCCACGTGCTTATCTCCATGTGCTGCCATCGAGTCAATCAGATGCTGTTACTGCGCCACCTTCATAGGAACCGAACCGCGAGCGCTCTGTTGATTGCGCCGGAAACGGAAATGTCGGTTGCAATAATCGAATCTAGCCCCGACGAAGACGTAGGCCCCTTCCACCCTGGACTTTTTGGTTGCCCTATTGTTTTCAGAACGTCATTTGATTTATTCCACCGGTGTGCAACAAACCCTGCTCATGTAGCCAGGTCGCTCGAAGCGACTGTCCTTCAGATCTTCGCAGTATCCAACAGGAGACATGTGTTTGTCTACAAGGATGAAACTGGCGGTATATTTTATATGAGTCTTCTTACGACGGGAGGGGGAGTTGAAACCGATGGAACGATAGAGCTGCTGGTGCACGGTGTGTATGAACCAGGGCCTTCGGTGACGAGGCAGTTGAAACGACTACTTCAAAAGCGGCTTATGATCATTGCAATTGATATGCTGTCCTCGGTTCTCACAAAGAATCCACATTACAACTGGAGAGATGCCGATTTCGCTTTCGTTCGCTCCTTTGAGGCGGAGTGGCAGAGTGTGGTAGAGGATGAGAAATCGCCCGGCTGTGCCGAGAGTGAGCGTTTTTACGATTTCCCTACCGAAGTGTTTGATCCAGGAATGGTTCTCCTCTATTTCCGCCAAAATATTTGTGGGTCTACGTATTTCCATCGGCTCCAAGGTACAGAGAATGATAACAGGGCTGGAAAGACGTTTTCGGGCCAGAAAGAATGCGATTCTGTTGAAGACGACACGACAGAGAAACCTGTTGCTGTATCTGAGGATTCGAGACTCTTCATCGACTGGACTAATTTTGCGTTCTACTATAATAATGCGCCTTCGAAGCTGGACCCGAAGCTGCAGGCGCAAAGTACCTTGACTCTGAGAGGGAGGCAGCTTTCCCGAGCAGCTGGTACAGGCATTGCAATGATTGAATTGTCGCTCGTCGGTGAAGACGGGATGGAGGTCAGCGAGATGAATCTGGCAATCCCCCCAACAGAGACAGACAGCGCTTTAGATATTCCAATGGGGGCTTATCGTTTCTTGGAAAGCAAGTCTCCACACAGGAAATATACTGAAACTGATCGACCCCGACACAGGCTCTGTATAAAGATCACGGACACTGCTCTAAATCGTGATGTACTTCACGAATGGATCTTGCTGACGCTAAACCAGGTGCTTGTTGCGTGGACAATCGAACGACATGTCGAGCGAGAACAATGCGGTCTGCTACGTCTGGGTCCAGATATCGCAGCTATGCCGTTAACTACCGAGCTCGGAAGAACGCTGGTCGTCGATCAGCTATGTCCTGGGCTACCTGCATTGACGGCTGTTCTCCAAACTTCTCACGAGCTACCTCACCCTGCGATTCTGAAATTGGAAAATGAGGGTAATATTAGGTCGTCTGCGGTAGCAACAGTGGCGCTCAAACTTCTCGACGACACTCTCTTGAGTCAGCTACGAGCCGAGACGAGAGGCAAACTTGAATTGGACGTGTCCTCTGACTTTTGCGTGATCCGCTTGTCGAGGTCAGAGCGACCCCGGCGGGTGAATCTGAGCTGGGAAACAAGTCGACACGAAAAAGCCGTCGTCCACGCCGTCTCTGATTCTGGAGAGCGATCTGAAGTCATCCAGGACGCCCCGATCGATTGTCCCGAATACATTTGCTTCTATCGCTTCGCTGAATATTCTAGAATAGAAGGGGAAGATGGAGTCTCGCCTCCCAAGCTTTTTGAGCATGTCGTGGTCGACGATGGAACCGGTTATGATAGCTTGCTACTTTCATCACTCGAGGCCTTAAAGAAGCGTCAGCCTCGGCCATTTTTCCGATCGTTTGTCTTTGTATTCTCGATCAAAAGAAAGCGAAGAAAGCTTCTAACCTACAACTGGAGTCCACAGCTATTCAAGAGTGTCGCGTCGCGATTGACGGAAGAAGACAAAACATTCCTTATCTCTACTGGCCGTTCGACGGATCTGCTGCAACGACACTCGCTTCAACTACTGTCCCCGAAAACTGATGCGAAAGAGGAAAAGCCAAGAATCGGCTCAATCGAAAGATCGGGCTCGGGTTCCCTGGGACTCAACGTCGCACCTCGTCGTTTCGCAAATGCTGAATCAAGCGCTGCGTCGCTACCAGAACCCTTCGATCCAGCATCCGTGGCTAGCCAAAAGGATCGAGACAGGGGTCCTCTTCGACCTGCACCAGTACGAAGAATTGCCAGGCCTACTATAATGCGTCGACCCAAATTAATTGGCAAATCAGTGGAAGGTGCAGCTATGCATGCCGTTGCGGCTTCACGAGCTCGGGCGAAGTCCAATGCTTTCAAGGGAAGCAGTACAGGAGGATCTGCCACCGCTCCATCACCAAAGGGGCAACATACTGAATCTAAGCCAGCAGCTCCGAGCACCCCAACTAAGCAGTCAAGCAAGACGACAAGACCTGTTCGAGGCCGTGAGACTCTTGCCACGACAGTCCAAGATGACAAACAATTAGGTCGGGTACGAAAGGACTTGAATTCTCTCTCGCAAGTCGGGGTGGGGTCTCTCATACGAGAGCACACGATTCAGGCAGAGGCGGTGCGGTCTGTGACAATGCTCTGGTGGTCTATCAAACGGAAGCAAAGCATGCCTCTCTCTGTTGCAGACTTCATTTTATCACATTGTTCCCAAGTGTGGAGTGACGCGTCCGAGCTCTTGCGGCTACCAACTACAGTACTGAAATCATTTCCAATCTCGTTTGGTCAGGCCCTTTCGGCATGGACGCCGGGGCTTCGTCTCATGACGCTCACCCCGAACAATTCAGATCCGACAGTTTCGTTGCAGGGCAGCCCTGTTCTGTTGATGGGAGCTATTAGGAGCGTGCGCAACTGCAAATGTTTTGGGATTGTGAAGGTTTCCACCGTGACAAGGAGAATTGCCGGGAAAAGAAAGACAATGGTAACCTGCGGCGGCTGGGTCCTCACACTCCCTCGCCGAACCAAGAAAAGTGACGATATCCGACAGAAGACAGGTCCCATGTCCAATGCTCGATTAACACTCGAGAGAGACGCGACGGGCATGGACAAACTAGCGACTGATCTAAGAAAGACACTGCCACTTGAAAGCATGGTATTCGACTACGTTGCTTGGGTTGTCGAACGCGCGCTCAAGTCAGTGGACGGAAAGTTAGAATACAGCGAAGCTCATCAACTAGTCCGCGAGCTAATCACCTCGCACTCACTCGTTCGACAGCTGAGGGTAATGAAATCGAACTACAAAGCGTTCGAAACGAACATCATACTTAAGTCATACAGGAATCGACTCATTGACATGCACGAAGGCCCGCTTCTGTTCCAATGGCTTGTCTCTCATTCGAAAGAAAGAAATGTGATTCTTACCGGTCCTGGTGGACTCTGTTTCAAGCGGGAAGTTATCGTACAGGGGACTCAGTCAATTTGCTTCCTTACTTGTGACGGGTCCGTGAAAGACAAGATGAAGATTCAGATATTGAGTCGGACACAAGGGCGGAACCTGCGTGACTTCATGTTTCGCGAAGGATCGGATGTAGCCATATCGATAGCCGATAATATTGCGGTGGAAGCTGCTGGACTGGCTTTTGAGGAGTTTCGTGCAGCGTCAGCGAGTCTTTACCGGGACGCTCTCTGGAGTAGAGTCTCTCTTTCGTCTCCTGTCCGCAAGTCCGTTGACGTACCCATCGGAGAAGAGATTGACGAGCTTTTGCAGCTAACCATGGTCACGCCCATCGAGCAATACGTGAGGAACAAGACTGATTTTCAACAGCTTGCCCTCGCGCTTGACGGGGAGCTTGGTACTTTTTGCGATGTATTGGCCAAAGAGCCTTCTTTTTCGCCTGCTTGGGAACTAATGAACGATAACGCGCAGCGAGCGCGTCGTTTGTTCTACATGAGCTCTGAAGATATATTTCTACTTGCCAAACTGTCTGCCAGCGGAACTGTCCAATTCTCGCTCGTAGAACGAGAGCATGGTGCTTTGGTTGGACCAGGAAGTGGGGCCGTTACGCAAAAGCTAACCAACTTCCTCTTGCATTATTTCTGGAGTGAATGCCATTAACAGTTGTCCCCTTAAAAGTACCAATCTATCGACTATCATAAAAACGATCAGGTAACAAACTTACACTTTCTTTAGCTTTAATAGAATAAAAGGCAGAGCTGTCATAGACTCGAGACTTCAAATTGGAATGACTCTTCTTCCCCCGGTATAATAGCCACTTGCAACGCTTTCAGCTCGCTCAGTAGCATGCTGGCGACGTTTCCAGAAACTCCTGTCTGACATACCGTTTGAATTTCCAAGCTATCCTCTGGCTTCGAATCGGACGAGTTCACTGATGATTCGACTTTCGCTACCTCGATCTCATCGCTAGGGGGCATAGCCTGAAGGTGAGTTTGCAGTTCTTGAATCAACATGAACGGGTCGTATCGAGCAGGAGCAGGCTTTTCTCTGGCCGATACGGCCTTCTCAACGCATTTAAGCCTTGGGGAAACCGCGCCGTCGCCAGAGAACACGTACGTTTTCCTTCCTTGCACTTGATGCTGGGATGAATTTAGATGAGAACTCGGTTGAAGAGCATCGACACTATATTCTTCACGTGTCATTGTCGATCGGTCATCGAATTGCTGGTCGCAGGCATCACTTTCCAGATCTACTCCCCCTGAATCTCCTGGGTCTTCCAATGGAAAGAGCTCCCGCTCTACAGTATGCCTCGCCGAGTCTACCGAAGCGAGTAGATTGCTCACATGCACCCACCATTGTGCAGCTTCCATTCTCGTTGTCTCATCTGTATACAAATCCACGGACTCCTGGCACCCGAGCACAGCCACCCCCAAAGCGCTAACTCGAGAACGCAAGTCTGATAAGTGATCCTGCAGCAAGTAAGATTCCCCATTTATTACTTGCGCAGGAAAAAATGACAAGGACGCTAAGAGGTGCTGGCTTGCCTCGTTGGTAAGCACGATGGATCTCTCCAGCTTGGACCTGACCGTTTCTGGTGGACTTTGATCCGACGAGCTGCAACGATCTAGAATGATGGATAAGAGATCCACCACTTTATTGCGACCGATCCGAAGTGAGGCTAGGGTAATGATATTCCCCATCGCATCGTCATGTTCATTCAAACCATCCATGTCTTGTACCACTGTTCGGAGCAGCTTGCCTTGTCTCGCAATCACTCGATCTAAAGTAGCGCGTAACCTCGGAAGTGACAATACAAGTCCATTAGCAGTACTGCCACCACTACCTTGCCGATTGCGTCGTAGAGAGCGCCCAATAGCAGCCTTTTCAACACGTTCGACACTGGCGGACGCTATTACTCCGAGACCCAGGCGCAGACTGGTGGCTTGTTTCAAAGTAGATAGTGCCTCGTCTACCGTACCCATGAGATGGACATGGGTCTCTGCGAGTTGTTCCAACAACAACAGATCCGACGACTGCATTGGATTCGTATTGACAGAGTCTGGCGAGTAACTTTCGAGCAGGAATGCGTCACTGCCTTGCAACAGGGGTGCACCAATCGTCCCGAGCAGTGCTGCTATTCGAAGGCGAGACTCGTTCTGTAGTCGCAAGAGATCGTCCTGGCTGGCTTTTGCAAAAGTAGGTTTCTCCTCCAAAATAATATTTTGACGAAGAGATCCCAAAGCTACGAATCCAAGTATCAAAGACAAGACTCTCAACATGGGGCCTTCCAAGGCAAGGACCACGCTGACGAGACCCACACCGACGGAAACACGAAGCGCATATTGCTCTCTGAAAAGATATTTCAAATTCCTCATGCTCCAGCCTGAAATTTTCTTTGAATCTTGCATAGTCATAGCTAGCCCCTGTGTTCTCTTCCTGTCTGCAGCCTTCCTCCTTGGTGCATCATTCTGGCTGCCAGTGGTATTCGCTGAGGCTGCTACTTCTTCTTCTTCCTCCTGCTCATCGGCTGCCCGAGCCAAATGCTGGGCGAGCTGCGGGTTCATCATGGGCCGCCTCACGAGATTTACTCTCTCTATTAATCAGTCTACAGTGACCATGCAAGTGCAGGACTCGGGACAGAAAGGTTGGTTAGCGGAGCGGCATGGATTCTCCGCGCCACCATGGTGGTTTTGAAAAAACAAACAAATACATTTTCGGTATTCGTTCCGCTGGTGTTGCCTCTCTAAAATGGCGCGAACTATTTCCGTTTCACTATTCTCTTCCGCACAACAAACAACAACAACTAGACTAACACCGACCTTGCGGCTTGCTCATACGTCTCCCACCATGCCGTCCATGCAAGAGCCCGCCCCGGGCTCCAAGTCGACCAAGTTTGTCCAAGCGAACCCGCTGGACCCCATGGTCCGACCCTTTGACAATGAACTGGTAAGTCTGACCCTTTTGGGATTCGTTCGACGGAACGCCGCCGTATGTACCATACACCATACGCGCACCAATCTCACGGACCTTCCCCACTGCTGTATCCCTACTTTTTGATCTCTCTTGCCAACTCAGAATGACGAACAAAAGGATGTTCAGCAAGCGCTGTCCGAAAACGTGAACGAACGGCTTGTAAAGGCCATGGAAGACCTTAAAGAAAAGCACCGAACGGGTGCCAACGACGTGGACGATCCGGACCGGGCACCCACCGGTCCAGTGTACCGTGCCATTTCCCAGCAGCAGGCTGCTCTCCAGCACCAGCAAGAGCAGAGACAGCAACTGAAATCGGAACGAGAACGCCAAATCACAGCCCATCGGGTTGAAAGTGTGCAACGGCACATGAAGCAACAAGAGCTCAACCCTGACAATGTCAATGACGATGACGATGACGACTCGGATTACGACGATCTGCTGGACGATCCGGTCCTCGATACGATTCGTCAAAAGCGCATGCAAGAAATGCGCAACATTCAAATGAAAAAGGTGGAAAACTTGGCAAGAGGCCACGGCCAGTATCGTACCATTCGGCAGGACGACTTTTTGCCAGAATGCAGTGGCAGTTCCGAGTGGGTCGCTGTGCACTTTTTCCATCAAGAGTTTGAGCGCTGCAAGATTTTGGACCACCACTTGCAAATGATTGCATTGCAGCACACAACGTGCAAATTTCTGCGCATTGACGCAGAAAAGGCTCCCTTTTTTGTGGCCAAGCTCCAAATCAAAACGTTGCCCACGCTCTTGGTGTTTCGAGACGGCAAGACAACGGACCGCTTGATGGGATTCGAGGGATTGTCCAAGGATCCGAAAAATCCGGACAAGTGGGAGACTCGGAGACTGCAAGAGTGGCTAGCAGGGACCGGTGCCATCGAGTACATGCCATCCAAGGAGGAGCTCTTGCAGGAAATGAGGTCTCTGGGCATGGGTCCAAAGACAACTGTGAGGCGCGGCGGAGTAGACTATTATGACGAAGAATACTAGCTAGCTAAGTAGTAGCTCGTGATCTTATTACGTTCAATGCTGTAGGATACCGGTACGCAGTTTATGTATATGAATTCAAAAGACTCTCCGAAAGGTGTTTTACACCTCCTCTTCATCGTCATCAATAACCAAAATATTATGATCCTTTGCTCCCGACACAGTACCCTCGCCGTATCCCTCATCGTAACCCACCTTGCGCCCGTGTTGAAACGCGCGATTCATGTGCTTGTTGTATTTCTGTTTAAAATCACTAATCTGGCTATTGGCTTGCTCGAGCATTGCGAGTGTCTCATCCAAGAACAAGTCAAAGGCCTCCGATACCATGAATTCCGGTGCCCGTGCACCCTCCATCTTGGCTCCCTTGGGACGGCCGAAAACGTAGCCGCCATGACCGCAGCCCTCATAAAGTTCTTTCAAGAAGTGCTTGAGGTGCATGTGCTCCGCCATGTTGAGATCGATAGGGACATCTTCGTTCTTGATGCTGTGCATTCCAATATACCGAAGCAGATAGACCATCAAGTGACGATAACGAATCTTTCTTCCGTGCGAATAGGAGAGCGACAAGTAAACTGTCGGAAGATTCTTCACCTCTCTCAAGGATTCTTTGAGACTTCTCGCACCCGCCATCTTGTTCACAGCAGTGTCCACAATTGCCGAGTTGACCTGACCAAGCATGGTTCGGCTGAGAAACAAGGGCCAGAATCTCTTTCCAACGTTAATTTCTTCGAGCTTTTTCAATATAGTACTGCCCTGTTCAAACTTCATGTCGTCGGTCCACTTGATATCTTCCCGCTGCATTTGATCTATATTGGTTGCAATAATGCAAACAGGATTGGTGAGAACACGAATCATCATGCGCGCTGTCGGTATGTAACAATTCAAAGGCCCATTAAAACAATAATCACGAGTCCACCGTCGACTTACCAAATACCTCTCCGGCAACCTTGCCCCATTTCGCCACAAGATCCTCTCTCACCGTTGCAAATAAAGGAGAGACAACCTCCAACGGGTAAATCTCAGAGTCGGAAGTAACAGTCGACTCGTAGAGACGCTCACGATAGGGTCCGAGTGGATTCTTCACGGCCGGCATCTTTGCGTCCTCGTCGTCCATTCTCAATTTTTTCACGACAGGAGCACCTTCCTCGTCATCCTCTTCGGTACTACCTGCTCGTTTCGCAGCAGCATGGTTATCAGGAGTATCGAGCCGAAGTACCTCGCCTGCAAGCTCTTTCAATTTTGAAAAGAGCTTGTCGCTCTCCTTTTCTGCCATCTCCGCAATAAGCGGGTTCACCTTGGTCGCAATCTTGCGTTTCGTAGTACAGTCCGAGATATCAATGCCCAAGACGGTGGCGACCAGCAACAGCTCCTCCATCAAGAAAAGTTCATTCACTTGGAGGGAAGTCCTTGATTCTCTTGCTTCTCTCAAGAAAGTAGCGTAAGCTGTCGATTTTTTGCCGGCCATCGCAATCATGGTAATTTGGGATCAAGACAATGATATGGTATCAACGAAAGGGATAGGTTGTACAATGAACAGAACAACACATGGGCAGTATGCACTCTCGACATTGAACACACGCTCCGATCTGCGAGCCTCAACGCATGCGTAATCGTATGTACCAGGGCTCTACACAAACGAACGAAGGGAAGGACAGACCGCCACCGAGGACGACGACCGCCACCGATGAAGACGCACGGACCACGGACACAGCCGGAGAGATTATTCGGCCCGCCGCCCTTGACGTCACTCGTTGGTCGTATGGCGACATGGTAGAGCAATTCTTCTTTCCACGAAACGCAAGATACAGAGCTCGATTGCTTAGATCGACTGGTAGAAGAGCAAGGGAAGGATGAAGGATGCTAGCTAGCACACTAAGTAGCAGGACGAGTTTGCGTGTCTTCCTGCGGCGTCGTCCCGGCTACAGCATATCATCATACTACACTTTGGAAAAAGTCTAAAGATTAGCTATGATGTAGTAGTACAGTATCTAGATTCATAAAAGAGCAACGGCAGATCCTTGCTCCAAGTCTAAACAGCTGCTCCTTGAATCGGCGAGAAAAATACAATCGCTACCGTCCGAATAATGAGCAGCCGTGTCTGACAATAATGGTCTCTTTGCTTCAAACAGAGCAATCAACAGTTTGGCTAGTTTCGCCTCTCCATCAAAACAGTACTGAAAACACAGACAAAAGGCTCCCACGTTCAGCCACATGTCGCAATTGTGAAAGATTCCGCCTCCTAAGCCAAAGAACCGATCCATTAGTACCGAGAGTCCCAAGACACCAATCACGGTACCCATGCAGAAGCGTCTCTCCACTGGTAGACCAATAGAATGTTTTTCATCTGTGGCATTTGGTCGTTCATCTGCTACTACACCCCGGGCAATATTTACAAAGATGGACAGACAAAAGCTCGTCCAGCCGTTCCATGCCGCCAAAAACGCGACTACTCGTACGCTTGGTTCTTGGCCGTTACCCCCGCCGCCTGCTGAAATCAAGCCACGCCCGGTAATAGCACTGCACTCGATATAGCAGCCAATCATGATACCCAGCAAGAGGCTGTAGGCTGGAACGTTCCACGAGCCGATTGATACTCGTGGCTGTCGTTTATTTAGCGGGAACGGCGCAACAGATTGCTCATCATCGACTTGTTGCTCCTGCGACGACAGCAAACTGGAAGAGCTTTCGTCGTTCAAATCGAGGCAATCGAATCCAATCTGTTCGTTTATTTGTTCTGCTGGGGAATATCCCGGCAGGGGCTTGTTCAACGCTGTTTTCACTTTCACTGCCATGGTTGTCTCTGCCTACATACTGTATGTTCCTTAGTTTTAGGTTTCAGGTTGTGGTTTTTCGGTTTGAGAGAGAAGCAAGAGAGAAGTCAAAAAGGTCTTGTTTTGGGTCATTATTCGGTATGTTCCAGGAATTGCATGCTCGACTACGACTAAGTATTCGTGACGTGGCGGAAAAATGGTGCCCTCCGAAATGTACTATAGATTTTAATGTACAGAGCTATACCTTCAAATGACCTAAAATGGTCATAATGACTTTGCGCCCTCATATATACGTATGTACTGTAATACCGTATAGTACTGTAGGACAGAGGACAGAGGCCCCGTGCGAAAAGAACAAAGAAACAAACCTTATCCTTATCGGCGATCGGCGTCGGGGTCGGCGACGATGGACGATGGGCGACCATCGATCCTGCATGCAAACATGCTACTCTCGCGACAGTTGTGGTTAGTCAAGGACGGGGCTAGTAGTAGAGATCTCAAGTCTACTTTAGCTAGCTAGCTCCAAGAAACGACCGAACAGTCAACGATTGGAATGCTGCAACATGACGCCAACAACGACGAAAGCAACGTTGACGAGACACACCACGAGCACGGCAGTGCAGTCGCTCCAGCCATACTACGATTGGTGCCTCGACCGTTTCGGTTCGATCATGCCCCGATTGAAGCTTCGGGGCTCGCCCTCGACATATACGGCCGAGGTGCCGTCATTATGAGCTCACTCTTTTTGGGTCCAGCGCTGCTCGAACTGGCTTACGACGCGGCCGGATGTAAGCAGAATGACGACGAAGTAGAATGTGAGGCGAAAATCTACGGCTTTCGGCCATCTTCGTTACTCAGCAACATTGCAATCGTGGCGGGGCTGTTGGCGTCGGTTTTGCTGCCACTATTTGGAGCCATTGTCGATCATACCCAGTATCGTCGTCCAGTCGGCGCCTACACGGCAGCAGCTTTGACTGTAGTAAAGGGAGTCGAAATGATGGTGGGTGCCACAACTTGGTTTTACGTGGCTATGCTACAAGTCGTCTCGAGTCTTTTGTATAACTTCCATATTACCGCGACCTATGCTTACACTTCAGAACTGAGCAGCGACGGTAGCAAGCAGTCGGAATACAACTCGGCGTTCTTTGTGATTCTCTATGTTTCGTGTTTGTTGTTCATGATCGAAGTTTTGACTGTCGCTGGTATTGCGGGCACAGATGATATTGGCACGGCTCGAATATCACAAGGAATAACGGCAACCACTGCAGCTATATGTTTCTCCTTGGCCTGGAAGTATCTCTTTCGAGATCGACCCGCATTGAGCCAGGTTCCACACGGAATGAATTTAGTTACCTGTGGGTTTCGAAAGATTTTACAAACGTTCACGCAGATTCATAGGGAACACAGGGCACTCCAAAGGCTAATGCTATCAGTAATGTTTGCCGAAGCTGCCTCTGGCGCTCTCATTACAATCGCCACCACATACATGAAAGACGTACTAAGGCTGGATTCAACCGAGATTGGTTCCGTGCTATTGGTGGTCCTGCTGATGGGTGTACCTGGCAGTAAACTTGGAGGATATCTTGCAGTCAAGCTTCGCAATCCAGTTGCGAGTGCTCAAATGTGCAATGCTGTTTTCATCGGAACGACAAGTCTGGCATCCTACTTTCTGACTGGACCGGAGGACAAGGGCACGCTTTTCATCTTTGGGGCCTTTTGGGGACTGTGCATCTCGTGGCAAGGCCCAGTGCATGTGGCGTCGTATATATCTATCATTCCAGCGGGACAGCAAGCAGAACTCATGGGAATATATCTGCTCTGCGGGCAGGTCTTGGCGTGGCTCCCACCTCTTTTGTTCACCGTCTTAAATGAATACGAGTTTCCCATGGCATGGGGACTGGCCTCACTCAACATTTTCTTTGGCTTGGCTTTGGCCTGCTTGTTCTGCCTAGGCGACTACAATAGTGCTGTCGCTCACGTTCGGGATGGGATCGAGTTGTCCGCTCCGCATGACAACGCATCCGAGCATCCCATTATCGCTGTCCAAGAAGAAACTGGCGTGTTTACCTAATCGCTATCATAGAGCTACTAGACTACACCATCTTATACTTCTGGTCTTCTTTTTGACCTCCACGCAATCTGCAGCTCCAAGATAGATTAGGGGACTAGAGTAATCAACACCAAGAATCACTTACTGTGGCGAGCCTGTCGAAATCGCTAGATTTTGCCATTCACTAGCAGCAGTGGACTACTGCCCGCACGATCTGCGATGAGACTGCTCTTTCCAGCCTTCGACGGACCCAACACACCACATACTTGCCCATTGAGCAGCATCCCAGAGATTGTCAAGTACAATTGTTATCTCATCGCCATAATCCTCGTCGCCAGTCAGAACTTGCAAATCCTTCCAGAACAAGCCGCCTGTGTCGTCGTCTGAAAGCAAGACGTCGTTGTTGCTGTTATTATATCCACCGCAGGGGTGCAGGCGTCTCGGTACCACCGAGGAATTTGAAGCCCAGCAGTACCTTCGGGTGGAGAAACAGAGGAAGCAAGGGCGCATGGTCCGATTTCTGCAATGTCCGTTCAAATCTGCTTAGAATTACTAGCTACTAGACGTCGCTAGGCGACTGCATTACGGTTCGACGATTTACTAGCTACCGTAGTTTAAGGCTATCCATATGCACTATATCTTGCTGACATTCTTCGCTCCGCCCAGTAAAATATTAAGCTGTTGGAGGTAGCTAAAGTTTATGCCATTGTTAGAAAGCAGGGCCCAAAATTGCAGCCCGAGCTTTATCCTTAGCCTCGACTGCACTTACATTACCAGTTCGAATGACAGCGACAGGATCGATGCCATCATTTTCGCAGATCGGCCGAATACGTTTTACTAGTCTACGCTAGCCATGGCTTCGTATTCCATTCAGGGTCTCCGATGAATGGCCCCGTCTCCTCGTACCGGTAGTTAGCATTGTGTGTGTAAGCAAATGCAAGGTGCAGCAACGACGCAAGCAAGCCAAATAATAGACTAGTACAGGTTGTTAGACAATTCCGTGTTTGCACGCTTCGTTTTCCGCAATATCTGGAGGATTCTGGATTCCAGGGTATCGTTGGAAAGCTGGAAGGAAGGCGCAAGCGCCTATGTTCCTACTTTTTAGACTTTTTTGGTTGCTTTCGAGTAATGGGCTTGGACAGTATTCTACATTTTGACTGCCTCTAAAATTACTTAAAAGGTCGCGAAAAAAAGAATTTGGCGCGAGAGTGAAAATGTCCCTTCTACCTAAATTGCTAGCTTTTGCTTAAGACGTGCAACGTGGTCGATGTTTGCCTCAAAAGTCGCCAAAAAGGTTGGAACTCTAGTAGCTAGGAGGGGGACAGCAACGGGAGCAACATGTTTTTTTAACAATTTCAATTACTGGACCTATATCGACTACACGTAGGGAGCCTGTATGTAAAATTTCAGGACAAAAGGAAGGAATCCTGAGATCCGCTATGGGCGAAATTCCTGAAACTGTAGGTTTGACTAGACTACATAGACTACGACGTAGAGAAGGCAAAAAGAAGTTCGTTATGTTGGTTGCAAGAGCCCAAAATACATGTGACATGTGACGTCAGCAGTTTTCGATAGCCATCTTTCAACTTTCAACGAGAGACGAGAGCAGGGTAGGGAGAGAACAGAGAGCAGTGCACTAGCTAGTTACCTCGTACAGTTCGTCCCGGCAATAGGATAGCAAGTCGGTGCGAGACTCGCGCGAATGTTCAGACGCCATAGTTTGCCTTTTAGATCGGTCCTATCAGGCGTCTTTGCAAGCTGTCGAGCTATGTCCTCTTCGTCCGTCAACACGGCGAGCTCTCCTTGCATCGTCGCTGTCGCCCAGTTGCAATCAACTTCTAACAAGTTGACCAACTTGATCGATATTGCCAAGTGTGCAGGATGGGCTAAACGCGACGGTGCTTGCATGTTGTTTCTCCCTGAAAATTTCGGGATGTTCGGAGATAGTACCGAGCAGACACTGGAACAAGCTGAACCACCGTTGACAGATGACGCCAGGGAAAACCCCTCCTCAGTGAGCCAACTACTCCGAGAAACTATTAGAGCCAGCTCGGGCGGAGACGATACCCCCTCATCAGATAAATCGGTCGACTTCATCTCACTTTTGGAAGGAATCAAGACCATTGCAGGGGAGAGCAACGTGTGGATCTCAGGCGGTGGAATGCATGTTTCTGGAGCACCTCCGGCGGATCAATCCGCAATACCAAGAGTCTACAACACTCACATAGTCGTTGATAACGAGGGAACCTTGAAATGCTTCTACAGAAAAGCTCACCTGTTTGACGTTTCGATTCCGGGAAAAGTCAATCTCCGAGAAAGCACCACAACGGCACCAGGTACAGAACTGGTGATGTGCGATTCACCCATTGGTACGTGTGCATGTATATCTTAGATCATGTATTTCAATACGTTCGGTAGATACGACCTGCTCACAAGCCACTACTCCATCGCAGGTAGCCTGGGGTTGACCATTTGCTACGACCTTCGGTTTCCAGAAATGTACCTGGAGCTAACGAAACGAGGAGCACATATTTTGCTCGTTCCATCGGCATTTACGGCTCCTACAGGTAGCGCCCACTGGCATATACTGTTACGTGGTAAGTTACAGTGATTTTTCCTGCCTTTCCGACGAATATGATACGTGATCTGTAGTCTATTTCTCACTTGTTTTTATGTACGTACCGTATACCATGCAGCCCGTGCTATCGAAACACAGTGCTACGTCATTGCTGCGGCTCAGTTTGGACAGCACAATGCCAAACGACAAAGCTATGGGCACTCTTTGGTGGTTGATCCATGGGGAGCAATTCTGGCTGACGCCGGAGGATGCGACGGTCCTGGTACCCTTTCCAACGATGCACCCACAGCTGTCTCTACACCAAGTATCATTACCTGCCCGATTGACCTTGAACTCGTCGCTTCGGTTCGCAAGCGAATGCCGGTGCAGCTCCATCGAGAAAGCTCATCCTTTAGTTAGAAATGGATTGTTATAGAACGATTAAGATGGAGACCTCTAGTTAGCGAACGAAGCTTCGGGCTACTAGTAGTAGTTGCCGCTGGTGTGGCACTAAAGACTAAAGCCGGTACATCACGAGGAAGACAGGTAGTAGCATTACTTCGGCCGTACTATTGGGGAATGCTTCAAATCCATCGTTGCATGATTGGCTTCAACAGAAGCAAGGCACCAAGCAGGAAAAGGAAAAGAGAGACGCCCTTTAATCCGCGAACTTATCGAGTCGTGAATCGCGCCAAAAAGTAAGTGCGACTTGCGAACTGGATGACAGCAGAACGTGCGTGGAACGGCAAACGGCAAGAGACAACGACATCACAAGCTGCCATCGGTCTGCTACACAGGAAGGCACGGGATCAACGAAGGTACTTCCGGATATGAAGTCACAGAAGCCTTTACCTAACTTGTTCTCGAAACTGCCATGGAAGAGAAAGAAGAATGACAGCGATGACGACAAGAGTCGCAGGCCTCCATTGGATAGTACCATCTGGAACGTGACAGCAGCAGCACTTCCAAGCTGGACAGCGCTGTGTCTAAAGACGGCGCTTGGAACGACCGTCGCCCTCTATGTTCTAAATCAGAAGCATCTACTTCCGAAACCACTATCAGCTGTTGTTAGCGAGACCCTCTTCTGGCCAACCCTACCAATTACAGTCGGAAGAAGAATCGGAAAATGGAGTACTGTCATCGACGATGTCGTTGTCATGGGCGGTGCCCCCTTTGGCTTCGCACAGATCCCAGAGAAATTACATAGGAGCTTTGGAGTAAGTCTAGACTTTGCATTGTGACGGAAAGCTGACATGTGACAGCCGCTCAATCTCACTCTGGCCTCTCCACTACTAGGTTCGAGGTGTCGTTAATCTTTGCAAAGAGTACAGAGGACCAGTTCAAAAGTACAAGAGACTAGGGATAGACGAGCTTTATATACCAACAGTTGACCATTTTGAGCCCACAGTGGAAGATCTCGAAAGCGCAGTCATGTTTATCAAAAAGCACCATGCGGAGGGAAAGAAAGTCTACGTCCATTGCCGAGCAGGTCACGGAAGATCAGCTGCCGTAGTCTTGGCGTGGCTGATGACCAAAGATCCCAGCATAGATGTCAAGGTGCTGAACGAAGAGCTCTGTGGTCTTCGTGACATCAGGTCGACCCTCTGGAAGCAGACGAATATAAAGGAGTTTCACTTTCGAATGCAACGGGGGCTGATTACAACCGATGCTAAACATAAATGATTACGACGCTTTAGTTAGCAGCTTGACTTTTGGTCAGCTTTGCTACTACTGGAATAGGAATAGGAATCGAAATAGAACTCTGGTAGAATAGTACGTGTAGTGACAATTGGACAAGAGCGAAATTGTGTAGCCGCATTCCCACGAGCCTCGTTCACGAGTAGAAGAGAGAAGGAAGCATCGGCGTTCGGCGTCAGTGGCACTTTTAACATTTCACCAGCACAAACGCACTGCAAGTCCAGTACAACTACTTGTGACAACCAAGCTTGGTTAGCTTGACGACCATTTTGCTAGACAGAAGGAAGAGAAGAGAAGAATCAAGCTACCAAGAATCAACATGAAGTTTTGGACCGTGATCACTTTTCTCCAGGTTTTTGAAATCTTGAAATCTGAAGCATGGGCACCTGCATCATCCTGTTATCGGCCAAAGAAGGCGTTCACGCTGTTCTCAGCTCTACCGACTGCGCCAGACATATCGTTGAACATTCTCGTATCAAATGGAGACGAGCAATCCATGTCTAAAGCTGCCAGCTTTATGGTCAACTCATTTTGGCTCGGTACGGGACGGCTCTTGATCCCAGTGCAAGACGAGCAGGAGGTCTCCGTATCTGATGCCACTCGACGAATTCTCTTTGACGAGCAAGTATTCGATCTAACTGCAAAGTACGGCGAACGCATGGGTAAACGACTCTTGCAATCCTGCTTGCTGGCAGCTTTCGATTCAGAATCAGGCGACATTCTTGGTATGGTTGGATTGGAGACTTCGTTGCTCGATAAGAGCAAGGAAGACATTCTCAGCCCAGAGCTAGCCGAGAGTACGTTAAAGAATGCAGTTGCATCTCTTGGTCCCAAACAAAGGCGACAGTACAAAGATAGCAGCGTCAAGGAGATTGCTCAAGAACTTCTTCCTCCTGACTTGCAGCTAATCTGCTGTCTATCGAACCTCGCTGTGTCACCGAGTGCCCGACGAAGAGGCATCGCAGTAAAGCTCTGTAATGAGGTTGAACGGATTGCATCCAGTGAGTGGGAGTTTGACTCGCTTTTTCTAAAGGTAGAGAGTGAAAACTGTGCGGCGCGCTATCTCTACGAGCAAAAGCTCGGCTACAAGCTGAAGTACACGATCGAGTCTGCAACCGCAATCCGGATCGATCTTGGTGCCGGTTGCTTTGTCGAGAGCGAAGCCTCCACCATTATTCTAGCTAAAGCTATAACACTCTAGTGTCTAAACTAATAAAATTTGCCTAGTCTAACTGGTTTTTTTCTAATCTACCACGGGGCTCGAGCGACATTTGAAGAAATGCTTTGTTGCTCTTTGAGACGATCCGACCGTTGCTCTTGGAGGAGTTCCGCCTGCCAGCGGAATAAGTCATCAAAGCTAAAGCCCAAGCCAACTCCACCAGATCCACAGCCGGAACCAGAGCCCTCGTCAAGTGGGCCCACTACACGGCAGACTGGACAAAGAACAAAACTAGCATCTTGTATACAGCAGACTTCTGATGTACAGCTAAAACAAGTTGCTGGTACGAAAAAATCCTGTTTGATGCATTCCCACGTTTCGACAGCACCACGCAGTGGCAGGATCACACCAGGGCTGATTTCAATTGTCTGGCCAACGATGTTTGACGAGGAGAAACGTGGGGGTAGCTGTGGTGGTGGTGGTGGTGCAGCAATGCTCCTCGTATCAGGCTCATTGTTTTGCACCATGCTTAAAAACGACGGAGAGATGCATCGAGCAGCCGGCTTGAGATTCGGATAGCTGTTGCTCGACACGGATGGGACGCTAAGGTGGGATCTTTCAGAGACTGCGGCGGGCATGATTGCTATGGGAGTCGGGGAGACGGAACGGGTTGCCGGTTTTTGATCAAACGAGGCAGACCTCTCCAGGGTGGTAGTACCTTTTTCAACAAAAGCAGCTGTACGCTGTCGGGCGGAACCACTTGAAAGCGAGGAGGACGCCGAGTCACAGGAAGTGCGTCTTAACCCTCGTAGAGAAAGCTGTGAGCGCAAAGGGCGTTGCCGATTGGGGCGATTTGGGGTTCGTTGACGTAAAGCATCGTTCATACCGACGATGGCGGGTCGGAGGGGGGAAGCTAGATCTGCGCCGTGGAGGTTGCGAATGTGAGACAACCACGAGGGATCCGCCGGGTCAACGCCTTCATTCCAACTACTCTCGCGCTTTTGTCTTCGACCGTTTTCTTGCTCTTGCATCATGGTTTCTTTTTTTAATGAGACGTGTTGAAAATACAGTGTTGATAGGGCGCCCTGCGAGGACGCGCTCGCTGTAACTGTAAGCTGTAAGCAGTCTTCGAATATTATCTTTCAAGACCAGACCAGCTTTACGATCAAATAAAAGAGCTCGAAGCTGACAAGTGACCCGAAACATGACCAAATGCCGCCTAAGTATTGTTATTTAGGAGAACCTGTATCGTACTTAAATTTCTAGCATTTAAATAAGTCTGAAAGAATATGACTGTACGATTGAACTTGTTACTGAAATTCTGGAACTTACGCAAACGTCGGTCTTGGGTGCTCTCGTCGCCGAAACGCCCAATGTCCAAGTGAGGGTTCGTGGATGTTCCTTATGCTTACAGTACGTACCAGCACCAGGATACCGGTACTATACCGCTCTAGAAGGACATCGAAAGGCTCTTTGACAAAGGGAACCCCTTGCTCTTTGCTTCTTTGCGAAGCAAGCGCAGCGTTCTGCACGGACGACTGGGGGTGCAGAGAGTGCTACAGTAGCGCTATCTTAGTTGCTCTCTCTCTCTACCACATCTAATTCGTAGTACTGGAACAGTAAACGTAGCAGTAGACTACTAGAGAGTGAAGCAACCTAGCTAGTAGTACGATAGGACTACAATAAATACTACTGTTAGTATTGGACCTTGTAACAACGGACTGGACTCACCCCCCGCCCCTTCCCTGGTGCTGGTGAGCCATCTCGCTGTACCATTTTCGAAGAACAATACTAGCTACCAGTCTAGTAGACGGAGTGGCAACTTGAGTGTAGTGAGTAGATGATGATCAGTGATCAGTCCATTCGGAGTTCGGAGGGTCCTTGGAACGTGGAAGTGTGGAAGTGGAACGGAGAACAAAAAGATAACACGACGCACCACAAAACTGTACAGTAGTACGTACAGTAGTACTAAAGAGTCGACAGTAAACGACCCAAGACTAAATGTGCTGCAACTGTTTACGAGGTACAGTACAGTACATACCGTTTCAGGTAATTCAGATAAGCCTGTGACTTGAGCTGTTTTCGAAGTGCAACCCGCCCCGCTTCTTACGATCGATTTGGTTCATTCATTCGTGCTCTATCTCCAGAAACTCCGGATCTTCGAACAGTAAAAACTCCGAAAAAGAAGAGAATGGCCTCTATCCAAGATTAAGGACGGACATCGTAAAAATGAGCCCAAAGTAAGACTAGACCTTACCGGTAGGTCTAGGAGGTGCGTGCGCATGCGTGCTCTGAGCATAACATACTGTACGTCGTACGGTGATCTATTTCATACGCTGAGAGAAAAGTGTAGACTACTGGTACTAGTTAAAAACCGAACCGTCTCACTTGGTCCGAACTGTCTCATTCTGACACGATCTCTGTAATTAGGTTACAACACGACCAAAAATAGAGCGATCGGAACCATACCACTTTTCATCACCCTCTACGATCAACTATCTAGAGGATTGACGGCGGCCTCGTCTCGCCTCTCACCTCGACGACCATGGTATTGCCTGCTTCCATCTACAGCAGTCCAGTACAAGGGCGCCCAAGGAAATCTCGTGGCGTCTCATTCTCAGCACCAGCAAAGAAGCTTGCCCCGTTGCGTGCTTTCCTTGACGTGACAAGTCAACTGCAATCCGAGAACTTGGTCAAAGCCATCAACATGTTCGAAGCCAACAGAGCGGGTAATTCCAATGGTAGAACAACGAGAGGCTTTGTCCCAGGTGTCTGCACTAATCTTAACATTAACATTGACACAGTGTATTGTGCATTAAAGAAAAGGAAAGTGTCGGCTTCTTCAAGCAGTGAGTTCCTGCAGCCGTTGGTTGACAGTAGTGTTGAAACTATGTTCTATCACTAGGATGCTCGAAAGAGGCTGTGCTTCGTACCTCTATTCCAAAGGTGTTGACTTCTAATCTGTTGTCTACTAGATTAAACCATAAAAGTGAGAGGACCAAGTCCGCTGTTCCCATTGAAGTTATTCAGCGTCTTTCCACTCAAG
>Ga0307978_1000699_pt1 | contig 27163 bp, 30 predicted proteins | sample OrgLakmetage1056_FD_203151 | JGI IMG/M metagenome (GOLD analysis project Ga0307978, IMG submission 203151) | Saline water microbial communities from Organic Lake, Antarctica - #1056 | ecosystem: Environmental > Aquatic > Non-marine Saline and Alkaline > Saline | place: Antarctica: Organic Lake...
CGTACCTAGTCCGGTACCCAGCGTTGCACCGACCAGCGTCCCGAGTGATATTCCCAGTGTAACACCGACCCGTGTCCCCACTACCAGCCCGAGCAGCGTCCCCAGTGATAATCCCAGTATCCTACCCAGCGTGGCACCCAGTAGCGCACCTTCCACGCCTCCCTCCGGCATGCCGTCGATTCTGGCTTCCTCGGCTCCTTCCTTTGAACGAGAATACGTGGCGGTGGATGCCTTGAATCTTATTGTGTCGCAGCAAGAAGTCATGAACGCCACAACCATTCAAATTTTTGAAGCGACTTGCAGCGAGTTCTTGCCCACCTTTCTGCCGGCCGTGTACCAAAACGACTACCAGTTTGTGGAATGCCAACTCTTGTCACAATCGCTGGTCAATTTGAACAATCGCTTCTTTCAACCCAACGCCGAGGGCGATGCCAACGCTCGTACCTTGGCCATTTTGGTGCGTGTTTCAGCTCGCACCAACTTGCCCGACAGCATTAAATTCAACGATTTGGTGGGACAAGTATTTGGCACCTTCAGTCGCAACCTTGAAAGCCAATTGGCTGTCGCTTCCAACTATTTCATAGCGTCGTCCTCACTGGTGCCGTCCAATATTGAAGGAGGCACACAAGGTCGATCCGCCGCTGGTGACGGCAACGACGACGATACGGACGACGTGCCTCTAATTCCCATTGTGGCGGCCGCTGTGGGCGGTGCCGTTCTTGCGGTAGGTGTGGCAGCCTTTTTGTTGATTCGTCGTGACAATGACGAAGAAGAATCGTTGCCAACGCACCAGGAGCAGCCGTTTCAAGCAGCGGACAGCAACTCCATGGGTTCCATGCTGTTTGACGATGATTATGATTATGAGGAACAAAAGACGGGCACGCAAATGTCCGAGTCCACGACGGGTCCCTTTTTACCACCAACACCGATTGGTTTGGATGCCATTCCTTCACCGCATGGCTTTGGAGGAACACCGCGCTCGGATCACGATAGCACCGACCCGCAGTTGGATTCGGCCGTGGATCAATTGCTGCCGACCGTCAACTCCAAAGATCGTTCCTTATTGTCGGAAGTGTCGAGAGGCAGTCATATGGCAGTCATGGGAACGGAGATCTTACTGAAGCAATACAAAGTGCCTCGAAATGCCAAGAATGCCAAGAGTAATCCCCACACTTCCACAAGGAGCAGTCCGCGACGTGGAAAAAGGCAAGACAGTGGCGGGTCAAACAATGAGAGCATCAGCAGCAAAAAGGCGGTCGACGCACCCGAGACCATCGATCAGGCGGAAAAGGCCAAGTTTTTGTTTGTGGCCCCAGTAGTTGTCACGGGTGGTACCAGTGTATCCGGGACGGACCGGTCTCTGCAGGCCATGAAGCGCCAATCGTTGGACGAAGACGATTGTGAAATTGACGCATTGAAACTGATTGGTAATCACAAGGATAACCCAAAGGAGATAGCCGGTAGCAGTAATCGCTCGCAAAAGATGGATGCGCCAGACTCTCGTGAAGCAAGTGACGGCGGCGAAGCCCAGGAGTTTGTTGTGAATCCAAGTCCCCGACAAACTTTCTTTGGCTTTGGAATGGGCTTCCGCAAGAAGCAAAACACCAAACACCAACAAATGATTCTTCCTGCAACCTCGGACGTGAGCATTGACCCGAGACGAGCGGCTGGTACACCGCGTACATCGACGACGAACAAGACATCGCAGCACGCAACGATTGAAGAATGCCACGCGCGTTCTCCCAAAGGACGCTTTGTTCGGAAGAACGAGACCCCTTCCGGCAGCAAGTTCCTTCAGATGAATCTCAACAGCGCCGAACACACTGGTAGTGTGCTGGATGACCTAGGAAAGTCAGAGCGACAGTGGAAAGGCCATTTGAACTCGGTAGCGTCTTGCACAGCCGACACGCCAAGGGTTGGAAACACTCAGACCGCCAACACGCACCGGAGTCGTCGCTCAATCTACAGAGACGAGTAATAAAATGTTACGTGTCCACCAAGTATAGTTATAATTTTCGTTTATATATGATGCAACTTGGATCACTCCCTAATTATTGACTCTCATTAGTTAATACCGTCAACCTTCTTTGCTGATTTGCTGTTTGTACCATGAGAGCAGTGATTGCCGATGCACTCATCGCTCTCGTGTCAGTAGCATCAATAGCGGCAATGATATCTCCAGGGAACAACACTCCCTCCAGCGGGCTGCTTTTGTTCACTTTGTGTACCACAGGCCCTTCAGGCGTCGTATCAATGATGATACCCAGTTTTCCGGGCGGAGCAATGACTTCTCGAGTGATTTGGTTCGCCCTCTTGGAAACCTGGAACTCACCCGCAGCGCCAATGGTTGTTCCCACCATGCTAGCGGCTGGTGGTACATCCAGAGCGGACGGTTGCCCAGATGCCAGACTAGGATCCACGTTTCCTGCGTCCAAGCTGTAGGCGTAGCTCATTGTATCTGCTCCACCTAGATCTGTATCTGTAAGACTTCCCACAATGCTCTGGGTACCCGGATGGCTTTGATTCTCACTGGCTGTGACCTCCACTTCCGAGCCGGGTGTACGCCAGGACGGCGAAGCCACGGAGGAGACATTACGACCACTTGCTGGTGGCCCAGTTGAATCCATGCTGCCAACAGGTAGTGCAGCACCAGCACCGCCTCTGCCAACACCACTCGACCGGATAAAGAAAATGGCTCCAACCATGAGAGCAAGACCACACGCGCCGCCAACGGCGATACCTGCGATAGCACCTGTTGCGAGCCCATCATCACCCTCCCTCGGTGCTGCTGTCGGTGCATCCGTCGGTGTGAAATCATCCTGAGCAATGATACTCTGGACAGTTTGGAAGAACACCACAGGTGGCTCTTGAAGGAGATCAATGAGTTCATTCTCGTTTGAGTTCACAATGTCCATGAGAATTTTACCAAAGTCAATAGGTGCTCCAGCGAGCTTTCCCGTAACCATTACGCGGGCCTCCAAGGGTTGAAGCTTGAGAGAAGAACCTTGCAAGCGTCGAAGGCGCTGCCCTTCTTCCGGAAGCAAGGATTGTGAGTCCAAGACGGCTTCCGTGATTATAACGGGGGGGTCCATCGCCGCCAACTTTTCTTGAAAGAACGTTGTGAACTGCTGGTTAAAAAATTCCACCGTATCATCTCTCATTGTAGTGACCACGTTACGAAGCACCATGAATACGTCTCCCACTACGATCACGGTTGGTGTAGCAGTAGGCGGGACCGTCGGGACAGCTGTAGGAGCGACAGAGGGCATCCCAGTTGGGACATAACTTGGTGTAGAGCTCGGCACAGCGATGGGGCTTCCACTCGGCATTGCAGATGGACCAAAGGACGAAGTTGGAGCGAGGGATGGGGCAATCGAGGGAGTCAACGATATGGTAGGCACCGTAGAGGGCACAAGCGATACACTTGGAGCAGCCGAAGGAAGTGCCGATGGAACTAACGACGGTGGAACCGATGGCTCATTCGTTGGCACGGTAGAGGGCATATTACTGGGTACGAGAGAGGGAAAGTCGGATGGAGCTGAAGAAAGAGCCTGCGACGGAAGCATTGAGGGCTGATCCGAAGGTACGAGGCTCTCTTGAGCCGACGTGAATGAAACGGATAGAACTAGACCTAGTGCGAACATGATCATTCTGGCTAGGTACGACGAGGACGAAGAAGGCGATCGCTTCGGGCCGCCGATTCTTGTTGAGACGGGCATCATTCTCATGTTCATGTTGTCCGAATTCTCTTGTGCAATGGTTTAGTAATTGCGTGAGGTGCACGAGGTGCCGATAAAGCCAAACGCACTCATTTTTGGGGCGGAGTGCACCATCTTTCATGTTCAACGGTTCAAATTTCGAATTTTTCAACTTTCAATTAGACTTCCGTTGATTTGCGTTTTCGGCCACAAAATAAGTACACACGCCTAAATACAAATTCATTTTGGGTAACTAACCCGGAGCTTGTTTACTGTTGGGAGTCAGTTGATGAGTCTACTAAAGCTCCTCTTTCGACTTGAATCACAAGGAAGCATACTATAAGGAATCAGAGCCTGAGCCTGTTCTATTGACAACTTTTATCCATTGAATCCAGGGAAAGCGTTCGAAAGAGCAGTTTAAGCATGGTTGTCTCTCTACTCATCCGTCTGTATTCGTAGTTATAAATACGTAGGCACTTTCAACACTACAAATCTATCTTGCTGCATTGGCCATGACTTTAGCTAGATATTCGAACCTGATGTCTAAAGTTAAACAACCCGAGCTGCTTGATATATAGTAAACCAAAAACATTAGGCTTAAGATTAATACATAACTCTATAAAAGTAGGGAGAGTATGGTGGTATCGAACCAAAAAACATGAATGCGCTCCACGAGTATTCAGTTTCAAGTTCTTTCACCGGTGAATGAAACGCAAATAGCTTGGGCATTCAATACAAAAATGATACATCATCGTTCTCTATCCATTTGTGCGTCGACAACAATTGGATCGATGATTTGAACTTCATCCGACGCCCGACGGCCAAACAGAGTGAATACGAACTCGTCCTTTAAATCCTCAAACGTCATTCTCTCGGCACCTTCTGGTTCATCATCCTCGTCCAAGAGTGAGGATTTAGTCATGTTGGAATTACAACTCCAGCTATCACGTCTAGACGTGGTGGATCCCGTGGAAGCTGTGTCATCGGTGGTTGTCGAGCCTTCGGTATCGTACCCCTCCTTTGCAAGCGAATACGTCCGATTCAAGCCAAGCTTAGAAGTCATGACTGGGTTCGTATCCATAAGATGTTTTGCCTCCGAAGCACTCATTCCACTATTCACACTGATAATACCAAAGATGTCTGCGAGAGCGCCCGGGTCGAACGCAACATCCGATACTGAAATGTCAACGTCATTATAGTCGTCATAGTCGTCATAGTCCTTCTTCACTGGTTCCAAGATGGCTTCAAACCCTTCATCACCCTTGCAATTAAGGTGCGACTTGAATGGTACAAATACTTGATAGTATTTCAGAATTGCGTTTTTCGTTCCATCATCGTTTCTGGTAGTAATCTTGGCGTTGTCATCAACGGTCTGCTCGCCATTGCTCCCAGAAAATGAGTCGACATCTTCCGCCTCAGAAGAAAAATCGTCAGAAATTGAAGTGCAATCGATCACTTCTTGCACATCATTGCCTAAGGAGACCACTGCGGGCATTCCTAGTGCAGATACTGCGGTATCTGCAATAGGAGCGGGTAGTTCCGGCATAACCGAGGGTTCTTCAACATCCTGCTCGCTACTCTCAGAGTAGGATAGACCCAGGTCTTCAGGTGCCTCGACCGGGGATGCACTCACGTTGTCCTGTTGAGTCTCCAGTTGGACTTGTTGTCGTTGGCCAAAGTTGTAGGTACACAGGAGGTTGCGACAGGCTGCATTCAATGCACAACTGTACGCTTTCCTGTCCGAATCTTGAGCGCCAGCTTCCATCAAAAGCTCGACGACACGCGCGTGGCCACACAGACACGCGTAGTAGAGCGGCGTTCTTCCGTCTTGCTCATGATTAATCAAGCTAGGATCAGAAGATAGTGTCGCTTGGACAAAGCATTCATCTCCAATCTTGCAAGCCGACCAGATTTCTTCCGCAAGGAATGGCATCCTCGTTACTTGTAGTTTCTCAGCTACTTGGGAAGTATCGTTTTCAAACAAATCAAAAGACGTCAGCAAGAAATCATGGTCTTGCTCCTTGTTAGAAATCGTCTCTTCTTCAGTGACGACTTCCTTTTCGGATAGGAATGCTTCTTCCGTCGAATCTACATCACCGGAAAGAGTGGCTGCTTTAGCGCCTTGTAGCTTGAAACCAAACATTCTCTTGGGTACAGTCGTCTGCTGCAACCGCCGAAGTGAGCGAGAATATCGCTTTCCAGAATCCTTTTGAAGGTCTGTCAAGGGCTCCATCTTATCTTCACGCCCCTTCTCCTTCACGGCAACCTCGTCTTGTTCTTTCACGGCAACCTCGTCTTGCTCTTCCAACCGATCAATGACGACATCGTCTTGCTTGTCCACCCGATCAATGGCGACCTCTTCTAGACCCTGTGCTTCGTCTTTGTCGTCTTCTTCATCATCGGACTGAGAGATCATGAGTTCATCGTCGAGAAGGTGACTTAGCAAGGTATCCACGTCCATGTCGTCGAATAGAGGAACAGTGACAATCGTGTTTCCTTCATCGTCCGTCTCTTGCGAAGAAATAGCAGTGATGCGTAGCTTGCGATAACGCGGCGTGCCGTTGCTCGCTACTGGAGACTTCATGGCTGTAAGTGCCTTCTTGAGAAGTGGATATTGGGTGACTCCTCTTTATCTGACGTGTGGTATCACTCGGTCTTTCCTGTTGGGTACGCGGTGTACGGTAGGCGGCAGATACGTGCTGCAGAGCGCAAAACGATGCGTTTTGTGAGCTCGTCGGTTGAAACGGCAGGGAGCCTATCTAAAAACACGTGGCGGTTCATTTTTTGTCCGTTACCCACATTTTTTCGTCGACGGTTTCAACTTTTGACCTCACAAACTTTACTGAACAGCAAGTCTACCATGTTCAAGAGAAAGGAGAAGAAATCGTTTTGCGACGACGAAACAACGCTATGGACTCTCATCAAAGATGAAGTCGATACTTTGACTGGTACACAGAAGGAAGAGTCGTTTGACGGAGAGAAAAGTAGGGGTCGTAATCAGTTTCGTAAAGCAAACAAGGCACAAGAGTCTCGTGCTGAGGGTGGTACCCAGTCGCGCTTGGACGACTCAGAGAGAGAAGACGCCGTACGCACCCGCCGCAAAAAAAAGATCACGGGCCAACTTAAGGCTGGAAAGCACGCGAAGGTTGTCTACCGTCAGTTCTCTGGAGAGTCTGCGAGAGGCATGTTGAAAGTTGAAGGGGAAAGTAGTCCGCCCACTGTAAACTCGGAAACGGAGGTACTGCTTCGTGTCGAGGTACGAGCTTTCCTTGTGCAATCAAATCATTTCCTTTAACATGATCGTGATAACGAAACTAACTTACTAACTAACTTACTCACTCTCTGCTGCGGCTACCCATTTATCCACCATTCCTTCACAGGCTTCAACTGTCACTGTGAACGACTGCATTGCACGTCGCGGCCACGACTTTAACCTGCTCGACCCCATCTGCCTACCTGTGACTCCAGGCATGGATGTTGTTGGACAAGTTGTTGAGGTCGGAGATCAGGTGACAGAATTCGGCCCGGGTGATCGTGTAGCTACCTTGGTTAAGAGTGGAGGCAACGCGCGCTATATCAGCGTGCCCGCCTCCAGTCTGGTCAAGGTCCCCAGGAATTTGAGCTCCGATGAGGCCGTCTGCATGGTCTCAGTCTATATGACGGCATATAAGTGTCTCCGAATGATATCCACCGCCGAAAATGGTTCGGGACTTTCTTTGAAAGGCAAGAAAGTGTTTGTCGTTGGTGGCGGCGATCCGGTGGCCCAAGCGTTGGTTCACTTATGCAACAAAGCCAAGGCTTCCAAGATTTATGTTTCGGCTCCATCTTCTCTCCACAACTTTGTCAAATCATCTCTCAGAGCCACCCCAGTGCTCCTCGAAGAATCGGAGTGGCCAGATAAGGTCAAGGGGGAGATGGACTTTGTCTTTGATGGTCGCTGTGCCAATGTGAGCGCTTCCAAGGCGTGTCTCAACAACGAGGGAAAGCTCGTCATTTTTGGCATGGCTTCCATGCTCAATGATCGTGAAATGGGGGTATTGGGAGCACCAATGTCGGCTCGCATGACAAAGATGAATAACGGCTTGCGGTGGAGTACGCAGTCGTTGGATCTCTGGGAAAGCTTTCAGAAAGACCCGAAGGCATACAAGACTAATCTTGCCGATCTCTTTCAGCTCTTGAAATGGCAAAAGATCAAGCCACCCATCGCGGGACGTGTTGGCTTATCTCAAGTCGCGGGCGCTCAAGATATCATTGAAAGCATGGAAGTGAGAGGTGTCATTGTCTGTCTGCCGTGGAAACGTACTTTGCCTGGGCGGAACAAGAACAAGAATCGTAGTTGAGAATCTACGCGTGGTTAGTTGAGGCATAAATAATTAAGTAAAGAAACGAGATGTATGCATACGACGCTTACTATTCTTCTCTAGCTTGATTATGATACGAGCACTCTCTCTACTACAGTAGTACTGTAGAACGCCGTGAGGTTAACGTAGGCATCGACGGTCAGATCCGAAGCAGAAAATCATGGTGGTCCGCAGCTCGCCGACTTACGGAGCATCGCACCGTGATGGGCTAAAGGAGCAACACCGGGCAGTCTATTGCATCATAAGGGTATTATACTGTAGTAGGTAGTAGTTTTACTGGTACAGTAGCTAGACCTCGAATCATCACTCTTGCTCCGCGCAACGGCTGATGTGGGCTTACTGTACGGTAGGGCAGACGTTGAAACGGATCAGAGATCCGTTAGTTATTTAAGTATTTGCAGAGTGGTAATAGGCTTCATAGTGGACAAATTTCCTGCCTCACTTTTTCAATCTCTCAATCACGGAGAGGCAAAAGGCAAGCTGTTGTGGTCATCTCACTTGTCACTTGCTGATTGCTCATACGACTATCAAATAGCTCCTCAACGATCACACCATGACAGACTGCATGCGCGAAGAACTCGATATCCTCAGGCAATTCCTACGTTTAGAAGACCCCGAGTGTAAGATTGGATCCCCGCATTTTGGATCCCCACTTTGTGGCCTTGGCGAAGCTGAATTCTTTAGGGATCCGCTCTCTCCTTTGTTGGCACTTGAAGATGTTGATGGCGAGCTTCGACTACATGAGTATGTCCAGCCACCTTCACGCAGTCATCAAGTTGCTGCTGAGACTCGAAATGAGATTGAGACTCGTCAGGACGAACAGCCTTGGCCAGCTGCTAGAGTAGAACCAGTGCCAACGCTTGTTGTGACGGCTGTACAGAAACCTGTTGCGACGGCTGTACAGAGACGTTTTGCGACGGCTGTACAGAAACCTTTTGCGACGGCTATAAAGAAACCTGTTGCGACTGCTGTTAAGAAACCTGTTGCAGCTGCTGTAAAGAAACCTGTTGCGACTGCTGAAAAAAAACCTGCTGCGACTGCGGTAAAGACTATCCATGTGTCGAAACCCAAGGACATATCCGTGCCAATGAACCCAGCGCTGATGAGAGACATTCAAGAGTGGGCCGAGAACAAGGACAAGCGTCAGATCAAGGCTGTCTACCATCAATTTGGAATCAACCCGAAAGAAGTCATTCGAATGGAGGGCGATGCCGCCATTCCCGATCCAGAAAAGGACGATCATGTACTCCTCAAAGTGCAGGTACGTTGGAAGGGTTGACGATCGCGATCCACTTCCTCTATTGTGCTCCTGAGGATGTACTCACACCATCTACTTTCTTTAAAGGCCTCGACAGTTTCGGCGAACGATTGCCTTTTGCGACGTGCGGTTTCCTTTGATATGCTTTTACACCCCGTCGCATTGCCGACCACACCTGGATACGACGTGGTTGGGTATGTTGTCAAGTCCGGTTTACTGGTGGACGAGAATGAATACAAGTATGGCGACCGCGTGGCCGCGCTTGTTCGGACGGGCGGTAACGCTCGTTACGTGAGTGTGCCAGCGTCAAGTTTGGTTCGTGTGCCCCGCTCTTGCGATTCGGCAGAGGCAGCGTGTATGATTTCCATCTATACTACTGCGTATCAGAGTCTCAAATCGGTTTCTGGCAAGAGCAAAACCTTTTCACTTGAAGGCAAGAGAGTGTTAGTCGTGGGTGCCATGGATCCGGTAGGGCAGGCTCTCGTCCAGTTGTGCGTCAAGGCCAAGGCCGAAATGGTTTATGCTACGGCGCCTATCCATCGCCATGGATATGTACAAGCTGTACTGGGCGCTACACCGCTTCCAATGGAAATAAAGGGCTGGGCAAAATACCTGGATGGAAAAATGGATGTCGTTTTCGACGGTGAATACGAAAATGGCATGAGGGAATCCCAGGATGCACTCGCCAATCATGGTCGACTGGTGTGCTTTGGTAAGCGTTCTTTACTAAACGAGAAGGAATTGGGCATCTTTGGAGCTCCTCTGCATGCGCACTTTGACAAGTGGCAGGCTGGCCAAAGGTCAAACATTACAAACGTTGACATCTGGGAATGCTTCCAAGAGGATCCGGTCGTATATAAGGTACGTGTTATGGATTGTTATACTTTTTCTGATTTCATCTTTAAGTACTCGATCCGCGCTCACATACTCTGTTTGTTTTGATTCACAGCGGAACTTGCAAGCACTCTTTCAGCTCTTGAAGTGGCAAAAGATTAGGCCTCACATTACCCGCCGTATCGGCCTTAGCGAAGTGCCAGATGCTCAGCTTCGATTGGAGCAAGGCGAATACCGTGGAGCCGTTGTTTGTCTCCCTTGGAAACGTAGCACAGCAGGTCGTTTCTTCTTGGGAGGAGACAAAAACTAAGTTTGAGTAGCGGTCGAGATGAAGCTTTGTAAGAATTGGAAGTAAAGAAACGAAGATCATTGGTGTATAAGTGTGCATTTAGAAAACAAGCAACGTTGGTAGTCTATTATCATGAAATATTATGTACGAGTAGGAGTGATGTAAAACGGTGCGTTTCGCTCTTGTACTCTTTCATGAGCGATGTCTGATGGCATCAGTGAGCGCAATGTTACTCTTGTGCTCATGGAGATCACGCGAAAGTCGACATACACAGCAAAATTAGCAAGCCTGACCCCAAGACAGGCTTGATCCAGTTCCTTACTGACAAAGCACGCGTTATGGAGTGGCCCTCCGTATTACCTGACGGTACACGAGAGAGAAGACTTTAACGTTGCGTCGAGGACCGAAGCCGGTGTCCAAAATCTCTGCCGTATAAGCCTGTGAAGGCCCTGTTGCTATGGGGTAGACCACCAACTAGTGCGTTTAGTTGTGGACTCTACCGCACCAGCTAGCTAGAGCACGGTAGAGGTCTAGTTGGAGCTAGAATTGAAACGCGATACCGCGGGAATGCAAGTCTCGCCAGAGTGCCGTTGCGTGCTTGGTGACCCGGCCGTATGCGTTTGCCACGGCCGTTCCGTTCCGTTCTGGTGCGCTTGTTTTGGCGGTGGCGATACCCCCACGGAAAGCGAGCTTGATCGGGAACTTAGGGTTTCGCTTGGACTGTCCCGTTCTGGAGTATTAACTGGAGGTGGCTTGGTGGTCGTTGTGTGTATTTCCATTTAGTCGGGTCAGTCGGATGCATTTTGACGGCTATCGAAACTACCGGTACGGTAGACTACGTACTGCGAGTACTGAACTACGATCCGTCTCGCCACCCGCCACCCGCCACCCGCCACCCGCCACCCGCCACCCGCCACCTACCACCCGCCACCTGCCACCCGCCACCCGCCACCCGCCACCCGCCACCCGCCACCCGCCACCCGCCACCCGCCACCCGCCACCCGCCACCCGCCACCCGCCACCCGCCACCCGCCACCCGCCACCCGCCACCCGCCACCTGCCGCCCATGTCTGCTAGAGGTCAGAAATATCTTTCACCACACCAACGTTGGTGTCTATCTGCATTCATGTTGTTGGTTGCCATGTTGGCTTCCACCCTTTTATGTTTTGGTCTTTGCTCGTCATGTCTCGGTCTAGCATGATCCCTTGGCGATACAGTAGCACATTTAGGTCCGGTACCGTAGTGAATATTATGGAAATGATCTATTTATTTTTATCGGCCAAAAGACCTCGAAGATAAATTCGCTTTTTCATCGTGAGCGTGGAAATATTCACGGGCACTGAGTGAATATTTTCACTCTCACGTGAATAAGTCAACGTAGAAATGTTCCAGCCCTCTACGTCTCTCACGCTCACCATGAAAATATTCACTCATTCAGTGCGTGAATATTTTCACGCTCACCATGAAAAAATTCTTCGAGCTCCCGAGGGTCGAAAATAATAGTGACCTCACACACGTGGGCGGCAAAACAATACTTATAAAGCATTCGGAAGTGGTCATCTGTGGTCTCTGTGGGTCTCATACTAGTTAAAAACCGAACCGTCTCACTTGGTCCGAAATGTCTCATTCTGACACGATCTCTGTAAATAGGATACAACACGACCAAAAATAGAGCGATCGGAACCATACCACTTTTCATCACCCTCTACGATCAACTATCTTGGGACTTCTATCTTTTTTTCTCCGAGATCAATTTTGTTGGGTAGTTCGGAGGCGTCGAACCTGGCGTATCGGCTATGTTGTCCTTCTAGCGTTTCGACGAGATCTTTTTTTTGCCCACGAAGACGTCATATATATCCTAGATATTGGTCGGCCGGATGGAGAAGCCAACATTCAAAATGAGTGAAACGCCACGACACCGACACGCTATTCAAATCATAAATCGACGACGGCCTCGCCTCGCCTCTCACCTCGACAACCATGGTATTGCCTGCTTCCATCTACATCAGTCTAGTACAAGGGCGCCCAAGGATATCTCGTCGCGTCTCATTCTCAGCACCAGCAAAGAAGCTTGCCCCGTCGCGTGCTTTCCTTGCCGTGACAAGTCAACTGCAATCCGAGAACTTGGTCAAAGCCATCGACATGATCGAAGCCAACAGAGCGGGTAATTCCAATGGTAGAACAACGAGAGGCTTTGTCCCAGGTGTCTGCACTAATCTTAACATTAACATTGACACAGTGTATTATGCATTAAAGAAAAGGAAAATGTCGGCTTCTTCAAGCAGTGAGTTCCTGCAGCCATTGGTTGACAGTAGGACCACACTAAGCAATAACGTAAGCAAGGAGCGCAATAAGGGTGGTCGTCTATAAGGATCAATAATAAAGTCCAAGAATTAGCATGCAAAAATAGTGGAGGCTGCAAAAGTCTGGGTTACTGAAAGGTTTATTGATGCAAAGAGCAAGACTGTGCGTCTACGCAAGAACGAGCTTGTCGCAATAATCAATGACGCCAAAGAAAAGTTTGATCTTGATGAGAGTGTTGTTGTCCCGATGGCGTTAGTTCGAAAGCGGGCATTCCGAGGAAATCCTCCTGAAAGACCCTGAAGTACTGGCTACGAGAAAGATTCTTCGAGATCACGCCGACGAACCAAGCGAGGGAGGAAGGATGCCTGAAGATTCGGATGCTTCGACAAGGAGTGATGCTTTACTGAAATCGCTCAATGTCACGACGTGAGCAGCCGGCGTTCAACTCGGCAAGCTGCTGAATTATTCCAACACGGTCGAGGCGAATGCCGCTCGTCACGTGAGCAAGGTGTGAAGTCAATGGCCAATTTCGATTGCTCCAAGAAGATGACGTCTGGTATACTTTTTAGTATGGGAATGGTTGCCCTTGGAGACACGGTACTCGAAGTTGCGGAAGAGAGTGCATACGGTATCGACAAATGCCGAGAGAAAAGGAAGGCTGATGCGGCAGATCGTCTCAACAGTAACTGGGAAAAAGTGCAGGCTGTCAAGCAAAAGCAAGAGTCAGATTGGACAGTGGCAGACTTCCAGACTATAAAAAGTGTAGGCTGTCAAGCAAAAGCAAGAGTCAGATTGGACAGTGGCAGACTTCCAGACTATGGTTGTGTACAAGAAGGTACCTACCGATTTTGCACGGAAGGCAAGGAAGGCGGACCTATCCCAGCAGTGGGCGCGACGTAAGAGCCGTCCGTATCCTAGGTAAATTGTTGACCTTACTCAAGCGGATATGGATCTTGTGGGACTCGCTCAGTTCCAAGAACGCGCAGACACCTACTTGAAAAGCCACATGTCTCGGCTCTTGGCATCAGTCCAAGCGGTTGCTTCAAAGATTGAGGCCAAACTCAAGTGTCCGTTCATTATCATGGGGTCGTGGCCAGCAAAGCAGATTGTACTGGCTGCTGGGGAGGATGGTAATAACCTACCGTTGCTAACGGCAAACGACATCGATGTCTACACTGGGACACCAGGCAAGAAGACGCAAGTTGCCATCGACTACCACAGTATCCAGTACCTCTCCATAAATGGAATATCCCAAGAGGTGAATACAGTCTCTGTCGTCCAAAACTTTGGATGGAAGAGCCTGCTAGACAACAACGACATCAATGCAACTGCCGTGGCGATTGAGGTGCAGCGCGACAACCACGGTGTCCTCCTTGTCGAATTCCATGTCAGCCTCCACTTTTGGGGATTCTTGTTCGGAGGGAGGGTTCTCAAAGCTGTCAACCCTGCAAGTGCGCAAACAAAGACTCTCGTGAGACTGGCTTACAAGGCGTTTCCGATGAACTTGGAGTTTGATGGTGCCAACATCGATCCGTGTAGTGAGATCTCGCTCTACAACGCCGCCGAATATTGCACCAACTGTCGCAGCACCAAACGGAGATCCGTATAATGCGCACACATATTCAAACTCATCTTCTTGTCTTTCGCTCGCTCGCACACACTCCATCTGTTATTCAAATCAATCGCTGTCTGAGACACCTCTAGACTCACTGCTCTCCCATTTGACCAGCGACAAAAACCTCGACCAACTCCCATGTCCTCAAACACATTGACGTTTGGTGAGATGAGAGGATCGTCCAGATTCGAATGGATGCATTCAAACTGAGCAAGAATCTCCACCTCGTACTGCTTTGAACGAACCCGATTTCCTCGCTCATCACAAAACACCGGGCCACGCACAATCCCTTTTTGCTCGTACCACACCAACATGCGTTCGAACCACACTCGGACCTTTAGCCCGGACTCTGTCTCGTTAGCCAGAGGCTTCAGGTGTTCACTCTTGCCGATTTTTTTCTTGAATCACCCACCTGCTTGTGGTAGCCCAGCATGAACCGTTCAAACCATTCGCCATTGGTAGGGCACGTACTAGTTGTCAACTTTGTTGTCCCACGCATCATGACCGACGCTGTCTGACCCTCAATCGACGCCCGCCACTGGTTATGCACCGCACTCCGCATGGGACGTACAGTGTCGTATTGAACATGCGCTTCATTGATCCCGGCATCCAATGACCGCATTAACATTGACTTTGCTACCGCCATCAATTGATCATCCCTCACCGGGAAGGGACCAGCTGGCACGAGTAGCGCTCCCATGGCGTAACCCAATTGTAGAAAGAATCGCTACCCTTAACCCTGATGCGAACTTCTCTATTTGGGATGTGAGAAACGTAAAGCGAACTCAGATATATATTACGTGAAGTTGACTCAGTATTGCTCAGAAGTTGTCAGACCAGTTCACCGTTCTATCGTTGGATTACGTACGAGCTCCGATAATAACAACCTCGCGGCCGCAGAGATCAACGGAAAAGCGAATTGAGTGTCAGTCCTGTTTATTACTCGTGAATGAATACCGTGAGTATAAAATAGGAGGATCGAAACTATACTTTAGCCTAGAGCATGGCTAAAACCTGTTAAACACGACTTCCATTTGCGATGGAAGTAGTGGGATTGATCCTGACACCAACTCTAGCAACCTGAACCGAACCTAGATGGTTCATTCTGGTTACACCATCGATATGCTCATAAAATCAAAACTGTGAGGATTATCCAAACGCATTTTGTGCAACATGTTAAAGAGCAACCTTCTATCACCAACTCCTTTCCTTTTTCCACCAGCTTCCGCACTTGCCTGGTGTTGTTTGCCACTGTGGAGGATTCTTTTGCCCACATCGCATCCAGATTCGCCCGACGAATGCAACGCAACAACAACTGATCTTTCATCGACCCCACACTCGGCGAACGACGTTGAATATTCCGAAAGTGACACAAATCACACTGGAACATACACATAAAATTATCACCGTTCCTCGCCACCATGAACCTTTCCTTGACAAATCCATCAGCTGTCCAATTCGACCTCCAAGAATCAAGGGTCCCGTGGAAACCGCGCAAATACGGAATCATGGCCGGATAGACCTGCATCACATAATTTAGAAACCCCCTAATCCTTTCCAGAGGCTTGTGTTCCACGTCCGGACCTTCATCCAAACGCGACGACATCCATTGAAGTTTTACCTTCCTCTTGTCCCACTTCGTTTGCTCGACCATAATAGTGACCGACAAATCCGTAGTGTGAACCACCGATCCAGCCCATGCTCCAGGTGTTTGGCTCACATCCCGGCGTTTGCGAGCCGCGTCTTGGATCCCGCAATGAGCCGCTTCCTTTGCCATGACTTGAGACGCCTGCTGTCTCGCATCAATCTCCGCCGGTCCCGTTGAGCGAATATCGTCCACAAACGAGACGGAGTCCGCGGCCAGTGTTGCATCCTTCCTTCGCTTGCTCACCCAAGGTTTGACCGGTGAATATAACAAACTCCCAGGAAGGTTCAGCTCAACCCTTTCCCAGCGAAACACATTGCTCTGCTCTGTAGGGTTGCCGTGAGCCTCTTCTTTCAGCCTCAGCACTCCCCTCACACTGACATACGGCGACGGGCACAGTCCCATGGCGCACCGATTCCACCGAAGCAAAACGTGCTCTGAAGAAGCGAGAGTGGAGGTGAGGTCGATACCACACCACTTCCGAACCCGTTCATCCAGCATCCAGTTGTGGAAGCATTATCATCGCGCGTCGTGAGTGCGCAACAGGGAAGAGTCCAACGGTCCCACATAAACGTGGGGGCTTTCGCCGTATCATCCTTTGCCGCCTTAGCGTTCCGGTCCGATCCCTTCGCATTTTCATCCTGGAGTTTGTCCATCACTTCTTTTAGCGCCTGGCTCGCCTCCGGTTCCGAAATGAGACCCGCGACCTTGCACACCGACGACCCTTCGAATGTCCCTGCCACCGCCTCTGACGTGACCGCAGCATTTGCTGTGACACCCAAGAGAACATCGCCGCCCTGGGTCTGGGTAGATGAACCATGAGACACCGTTTTAATAAGTGACGCCCCCGGAGTTGCAGTCACACCTTGTAGCCAAATATTTTCGCATCTTTTCGTATACTCGCTCCAAAATCTTCAACGGAAACGTGCAAGTTCTGAATAAGTCCCGACGCTTCGCTTCCAAAGACAACAACATGTCGAGGGGCTCCGGAACATCCCACATAGCCAGAAGTTCCGATGCTGACACATCTAGCTCTACCCACCATTCTCCCCCGAATTCACAATGAACTTTGGGGAACCAAGTTCTGCTTGTGGAATAGAGTCCACACGAAGATACGAGGTTCGGACGGTGATACCACTCGAGTCACTGCAGTCCTTGGAATTGGCTTCGGCTTTGGGCGCTTGACTCCATTTCGGCCGCTCTTGGGAACAAACCGAAGGTCCCGAGCAACAGACCTGACACCCCGTTCTCCTTCACCAGCAATCCACTTGAAATCGGACTTCGCACGGACAAAAAATCTGATTCGCCCAGAACGCCCTGCCCAAGTCAACATGATTAAACGGAACTTCGAACCCCGCAAATCCAGTGGGCGGCTTACTGTTGAACCCCGAAATTGCCACGACGCATTTGACATCAGACGGCTCGCGAATTCCTTCGCAATCGCCCGAAGATCTTCTTGAGACGACTTCGACCATCTTCGAGATAATCTTTACTCAAATTGGCGGAGTACTTTTGCGCGCCCCTCTTCCACCTTGCGTACACCGATTGGCCCGTCAGGCCGCCTTGCTCCGTCAACCAATCGGTAAACTTCTTTCCCTTTGGCAGCATGGCACTAGTGTCATGAACTTTGTTTGAACTTCCAACCAACAACGGATGATCGTCGGCCAAGGACAAGAGAATAATCGCCTCGTTTTGATTCGCATGAATCTTGGCGCGCTCCAAATTGCTCTTAGTTGCAAGACGCTGTGTCGGACTGCTTTTCAGCGTAACACGAAATAGAAAACGGTTCTACCCAGTGTCCCACGTGGTGCGACCCTGGGCCTTTCAGCAGCAACCACTCGTGGACCTCCTCTTGGAAGTTAAACGACTGTCTGCCTATCTCAAAGCCCGTGTTGGCATCCTCTGTGGCCGCTTCCAACTGCGTAAGACGGCCCAGAATGACATCTTGCATGCCGGATTCCCACTGGGGATTATCCGACTCGTGGTAGTGAGCCAAATCCCCAAGCTTCTCGCCACGATCCACCTCTTTGACACGTTGCAAACGAAGCTCAAGCTCCCGAATCACTCCCAACGGCTCTTCCACATCCATACCGGAGTCCGTCTGTCGACCAACGTGCTCTAGCTCCCGAAGGCGGCTAGTCATGTTGGTAAGCAACACGAACGCCTTTCCGCCATCCTCCAGCATTCGTTCCAATGAAGTGATGCGAGTCAGCCTCTGGTCTAACCCACCCATCGACGTTGCAACTTCACTTTGCATTAAGCGACTGCGCCAGCTGGGCTCTCAACTCCTCCTACACCCCGGCCAAGCCCTCCAACATCAAATACACATCAACCCCATGTTGGAGCACCAGCGAGCCCGCCAAAGGAGGGGACTCCATGAATCCCTTAAGGATGGCGAGTTTGTTGTCCAATGTCGACAATATCTCAGCAAATTCCACAGTCGACATGGTAGAAGTGTTGGATATCGACGCCAACTGAGAGCGCAAGCTTGTAATAGACTGGATGAGCTTGGGCCATTCAGCTTTAACCTCTTCTTCCGAGTGTACGACGGAAGTGATGTCCGGAGCGTCCGCCACGAAAACAATCTCATCGGTCACATCCGAATTGTCCGATCGCTGTTCTACCATGTCGTTGAAAGACAATCCTGCTTCATCGACTTTATTCAAGCGCTCCGGAAAGTCTGGCTTGCGCTTCCTGGCCGTACGTTCCAACACTTTCGCCGGAGACACCTCGCCCCACGATCATGACGATGTCTTGAACATTTTTGACGACAGCTCAGCTTCCGCAATTTCGGCAAAAAACGATGGCGAACACGTGGACAAAATGGTAAACATCGTTTGTTGAGCGGCCAACGGACGCGGTGCTTCCACAAACGAATCCATCCAGTCTGGCAGCCCTGACATAGGAAGAGCTGGTGCCAGGTGGACACACGGCCGCGACTTGCTTGACACTCCTTCGTGGATCATATACGCGACATCGTCAAGAACCGGCGCTGGGTTCCTTTTGTGCAGCTGCGTATCGCATCCGACAATCACATTGTCGCCGGCTCGAAATACCACAACACCCGCGGCAGGTGCAATAATAGCAACTGGCGTGAGAGGAGATGGCAACCCCCCCCCCCCCACCCAAAATAGACGTACCTCCTGAATTAGGACCAGCGGGAGTACAAGGGATCGCAGAGCAATCGAAATCTGCAAGGAGAGAGCTAATACCCGGCATGGTGCAAAAAATAACAAGCTCTGTAGACCTGATAACACAGTTCACGTTGGAGACCTGATAAAGCAGCAACTTGAAATTCTCCAGGAGATGCGCTTCGCTTCCGCTACGTAGCAAGTCTGACAGTCCGTTCGGCACCTGTCTTCCCATTAGGCACCCGGATAGTCATTAGACATTCATTTCTGCCAGACTTTTTGCGCACAGCTGCTCTTTCCACTCAACGCACCTAATCGCACAATTTTTTAATTACATATTACATGATGAACGAGAAAAGCACCATGGCGTCTACTGGAGATATCACGACGAGAGTCGACCAAGAGAGACACGTTACCAGTGGAAGCAGTCGCACTTGTTGGGTGACGGCTCGTCGATCTGTCAAGATCCAGCTCTTCCTCGGCATTATCCTTACGCTGCTCCTCCATTCGACCCTTCTTTCGGACGAGAGCCATTGGGATAAAGACGAGACTCAGCATCTGAATGACTACCTCTCTAATGGAATAAGTGTTATGAATGAGAGCACCACTATCCTGGATAAGCTATGGAACGCACCGAAACTGCAGTTGACAAGGGACCACCAAAGAAGAAAGAGATCAAGAGCGAGCACGAGAGTAATACAGACCCGAGACCTACTCCAATACGGATTGTAGAGAGCGAAACACTAAGTTACCGCAACCCTACAATCATAGACAGCTCCAAGAAGCTTCCCGTGACGGCACAACTGGACTCCGCCTCGTCCAAGTATCGAATCACTGCCGCCATGTGTCACAAAACTTTATTTGGCAATATCGACTTGGACCGAGTCGCGCTGTGGGCTGCCTACAATCGAATGCTGGGCTTTGATCGTGTGTATATTTGGTATCATTCCGATATCAAGAACTCACGCGGGTTTGACGAGCTGGAGAGTCTCCCGTATGTGAATATGGTAGAGAACACCCAAGCAAGGATCAAACGTTATCCGGATGGTACCATCATGACTGAGCGCGAGGAAAAGCCGGTGATCAAATCCAGGATGAGACAGAGTGCCTCCAAGACAAGGCCAAGGGCTTTGATTGGGTCATGATGGCTGACGCGGACGAGTTCTCGTGGTTCTCTGAGAAGGTCGGCCTTAAAGAGTTTTTGCGGAAGCACAGTGAGCTCAGCTACCTGTCCTTTGGGAAGTGGATGTACTCAATGAGACATAGCGTCGACACGGATACCAACACGTTTGGCTTGGAAAAGGTAAGGATTCGAAAGCCTTGCAGTAGAATAGAAGATGTGTGCAGCGTGACTGATCAAAAGGCAACTTGGATAGGAACTCACGCATATTATACGAACTTTTTCTTGCCATAACCACAGCACGCGTTTACTTCCAAGTCATTTTGTGCCGTCCAGAGGCGGAGCTCACCTCGACGAGGACAACCTGTGTGTCCAATATGGAGAGGTAGATGTAAGGTGATGGTGCGTCCAGCTAATCACACGAAAGTCGACATACACGGCAACATTAGCAAGCCTGACCCCAAGACAGGCTCGATCCAGTTCCACACTAACGAAGCACGCATTATGGAGTGGCCGTTCATTTTCGGACGGCACAACGTGACGGTACACGAGAGAGAAAGCTTTACCGTCGCGTCAAGAATCGAAGCCGGTGTCCACAATCTCGAGAATGCCGTGAAGGAGACCTCGAAGGGAGAATGGACCATGCATTATGACGACAAGCTGGCCGCTTGGTTTGACTTTGTGGCCAGCAGAAAAGCTTTTGCCTTATCGACTGGTATCCATACAGTCAATGCTCCCAAAGAAGTCATCTCGTCAGATATTGAAGTATCTGCCCTAGTTCCGTTTAGCCAGAAATCGCGCGCTTTCTCGGATGCGATGGATGCCGTTGACGTTGGTTGGGGCGACAAGCCTCCGGAGAACTGGACTGTGGTCGTGTGCCCCGAAGTGGTGGATCATTTCCAGATATTCCCTTCATTTTCGAGGAACATTCAATACGGAGGCAAGGACATGCCAGTGCAAACCACCCACTACGCCGTGCATACGGTCTGCACCTTCAAAATCGCCAAAATGGTTGCCGCCTCGATCAACACTGGATTTTACCTCCATGCCGGCTCCCATTTGGGAGCCGTACTTCATGGCCAGCCGATTCCATGGGATGACGACGCCGATGCCTTTATGGACTATAACAAAAGGGATTCATTCAAGGATCTGTGTACTAAAGGTGTTAATGTTTATCTCGGTGTAAAGTTGCAGTGTGTCGAAAGTGACACGGCTCTAAAAATCTGGTTGCACGTGGAGGGCATGCCGAAGGGACCGAGCGGGAGCAAGTATCCATGGTATTCTCCGTATGTTGATTTGTTCTTCTACAAGAAGAAGGACGGCTATCTGTGGGAGGTGTTGCCTGATGGAGCTGTCGCAAATAAGCGCCACTCTCAACACTACGCCATCCAGGATTATTTCCCGACGACTCCGTACTATTTCGGAGGCATAACAGTTTTGGATCCTCCGTCTGTTATTGCAGAAAGGCGGTATAAAACTGACATCTGCAAAGTTTCGAATTGGAACCATCGCCGGGAGTACTACTATGGTGCCGGTGGTGTCAATGTGGATTGCGACCAAATGAAAAAGAATTTTCCATTTCGATACGGATCGGACAAGATATCCAATGGCGCGCGCACGCTCACAGTATTCCCGATACAAGCTGCCTCCGCTCCGCTGACCATTGCAAGTATCGAGCAGCGGCGAGAGTGGGCCAACATCTCTGACAGTACCCTTGGTCAGGAACTCACCAACGAGATTCCAAACCTGGACGTGGTCGAGATCGACAACACAATCTCTCCGCACGACGAGTGCTCGGGCAAGAAACTAAAAGTGATCGAGTTCAACGCCGAGCGGGGTCGATGGTGGTTGGGATCTGCAAGCCGTTTACAGGACTTTGACGTTGTCATTCTGAACGAGATGGATATTGGCTAGGCGCGAAGTGATCAGCAGCATACGACACGGCTGTTGGCACAGTATCTTGGGATGAACTACGCGTGGGGCCTCGAGTTTGTCGAGCTAACCGATGGAGATTGAGTGGATCGAAAGGTGTCGAAGGGTTACAATAACTTCCACGGGCTGCACGGGAACGCGTTCCTGACCAAGTGCAAGATCTCAGATCCTGTCGTCTTTCGAGACAAAGTCGGAAAGTACTTTGCCAATGAGAAGAATACATTGAATGCTGGCGGCCTTGAGAAGCGACTGGGTGGGCGCATGGGACTCTTCGGTCGTATCATTGTGGACGGTAAGTCCGTGGTGGTTGGCAGCGTCCACAAATTGGATGGACACGCCAAGGCAATCAAGGAGTACATTGGCGCTTCTCCGGCCATTGTTGCCGGGGACCAAGACGTGCGGTTTTGTTCCCGTATTGGAATGGACTCTATCGTTTCCAGTGCGGCACACAGCACGTGGCCTGCCTCTTGTTCCGGCAACGGTAAACTTCGGGGCGACAACATTTGCGCCAATAATATGCGAGTGGCAGAACCGGAAAACACAATTTCGCCGTGTGTCAAGGAATATGGCCTTGAGCTGCTTCTCAGCGATCACGCCTTGACCTGAGCTGGTCTTGAAGTTCTTTGAAGTAGCGCCTCTTTGAAGTAACGCCGCATAGTGAATCGGCTCGCCAGGGTGTTGGGATTTTCATCGAGCGTCGACGACGACGACGCTTCTTACAACTAGGCCCTATCGCTGCCGGGGTAGACCTCCCACTACCTTCGATATTGCTACTCTAGCGATACGTTTACTTTTGGACTCTATCACACCAGCTAGCTAGGAGAGTACGGTAGAAGTCTAGTAAGAGCTAGAATTGAATGTTTCAAATGAGTATAGTTAGACTGACATCTTAGTCGTTCGCTCGTCGCATGGCGTAAAAATATAACGCCCGGTTGAACTCTACGCAACAGGCCACTGCAACAAAGCCCGCTACAAACGAGAGGCCCAGCGAGAGAACAACGAACCACAAAAAGTAGACACTAAAGGCACCGCCATCCACATCCTCGGTGGAAACGCTGTAAAAGAGCCACGAGATAGACAGGAGAAACATGTAGAGACCACTGGAAGCGCCCGTGATAAAGCAAGGCCACCACCATTCATAATTGTTGGCTCGGAGTTGCCGGTAGTACAGCAGGAGCGTAACCAATCCGGCGCAAATGTTGAAAAGTAAAAAAGAAGCGAGACCAAAACGATACTCTGGTTCTGTCCGACGATACACGGGAGCCGCCACACCGTACGCGTACTCGATAAATGAGCAAATGACCGGGAGGATCCCTCCAATCAGCAGCAAGACGACATTCCGCCATTTGGTACAGCACGACTGTACCGCCGCGTCGGGCATGTCCGTGTCACTACCTGCTTGCAAGGCAAGATCCTGATAACCGACAGCGCCTTGTGTAACGGGAAAGTTGGTCATGGCTCCTCGCCGGTGACCGAGCCAACCACCTACCAGAGTCAAGGGCCATACCGCCACCAACCAAAGAACAATCAAGGCCATGCCGTTCGAGAGAACGTCATAGTCAGGAGCCGTCGATGCTGGCAACATGTCGTAGACCACGTGCAGAGTCACGATTCCAAAAACGGGATACATGGTAGCAACGGCACTACAGATCCGAAAGAGGTCGCGCTTACAGTTGCAATGAAAGATAGCCAATAATCGTCCCGCAGTGTACCCTCCAAAGAGACTACTGATCGTGTACAAAATTGCGGCTGCTGTCAAGACGTTGGAGCCCATGCTTTGATTGACAATACCAAATTGCAATAAACACAGATAGAGACACCCAAACAAAAACAGCTGCGCCCCGGTTCCAAACAGAACAACCAATAGCTTGCCTTGGTGCGCCGGTGGAAAAAATACGCGACTCGACAGTGGCCACAGTTGCACTTCCTTGGCCGCTTCTTCACTCAAGTCGCCATTGCCTTCGTCGTCGTCGCCCACCAGAGACAGGTGCATGACTGGCTTGTACGACAAGTCGCGCAGGACCCATGTCCACAATGCGCCCGCGAGAATGCCACAGACGGCCACGCCAATCAAGAATCCCATCCACAAGACTACCTTGGGCACGGCCCCGTCATTGTCTAAAAAGACGTTCCAGCGTTTTTTGGGTGCAATACCGTCCGTCGCCAGCCAGACCACATCGTAGGTAAACGCGATTGTCTGTGGTACCAAGCCAGTATCATTATCAGTAGCCGCAGTGAGTGGCTGAGGTGGCGTGTCGATCAACATGTCGTAGCTGGTATGCTGTTGTTCTTGTTGGCCATTTGCTGCTTGACACGACGCAATGGGAGTTTGCACCGTGCTGAGATCGTCAGCAAAGTCGTGTTGGATGCTAAAGGGATGGACCGTGACTCGCACCACACTGTAGCGACCTTTGGACACTTGCGTGTACAAAATCACAATGTTCCAGTGATTGTAGACAAACGTGTCTGCCGCCGTCGTTCCCTCGTAGCGTGGTTCAGTACCAGAACTATCAATCACAGGAGTGCGTGGTCCCCGACGTCCGACAGGGACACCTCCGGTATATACCGTGGTAATTGTTTCGTCGTCTTCGGTCTGAAATGCCACCGGCATGCCATCCACCATCCAGTTGTATCGAAAGTCTGCTTGAATGGCCGACCTCCAGGCCTTGTTGGCAGATTCAGATGCAGACTGAGTAGTAGTAGTAGCAGTATAGTTTCGGACGGCCGACACGCCACAATAGACATCTTGACCAACCAACAAGTCCATGGCAGTAGCGTCTAGATCATAGACCACATCACCGTGCACCGCTGCCACGGCCTTCTTCCACCAGCTGCTACTTTCTGCGGCCAACACGGGTTGGGGTTCGTCCCAAAACGCCACGAGGCGGTCGTAATCCATGGCCGCCAGGACGGCCGGTGACGTTAACTTGTTGGCCTGGACAGGAACGCTGTTTGTGTGTAAATGGGGTACAGAATATAAGTAAACATGTGTGCGTGTGTGTGTGATAGAGAGAGAATAGAAGGTATGCGAACGAGAAACATAATCTGCTGTAACCATCCATGGCCGTCCTGGATAAGATGAAACGTACCGTTCGCCCGCGCTATACGCTCTCACGTGTTCGTACGAGACGTAGTAGGCCGACACAGGGTGAACAGATATTGCCAATAGTTTGATAAGTAACAGGGGGATGAGGGGGCCCATTCTACTGCTACCGTTCGAGCAAGGGTGCGCCATGGTTTCTTGGCTGTTTCTGGATTCAATAAAATGTTGGACCGCGATTTATTGCGACTACGAGTTGCTTCGCACGAATGATCAAGAATCCATCCAAGAACGAGTCGACTTCTTCGACCCGTAAAACATGTTTTCCACATAATAGATCCAGTACCGTTGTTGCATTTTGAATTCTCGGAGCCCCCGTGCGCGTGCGGTGCGTATCGACCATTCGTAAAGACTACGACGTACATATCTACTTGAATGATCTCCTTGTTCTCCCCCCAATGTTTCTATTATTGGTTGCTGCTGCTAGTGCTGTCGCGCGGTTGGAGACTCATGTGCCGACTCACTCAAAACAGACTGTATCCCCCTCAAGCTACTGTAACGTACAATGTAGCTCCGATATCAAAGCTAGCTACTGTAGTCTATTACTAGAACAAGCCCAGCACCCCATGAGATTTCAACCTTTATACTGTATCATATGCGTCATTATTCTTCCTTGAGGGCTTCTTCTGCTTCAGCCATTGGCAGCAGTTGTTGTTGTTGCAGTCGTCGTAGAGATTGGTACAGGCACGTGACGGATTCCACCCACATGAGCGTATTGACGAACTTGGCGGGGAGCCACGGTTGTCGGTCCCAGTTGGGCAAGGACCAGTGAATGCACGGCAACAAAAAGAGCGCATTGCGTGCCAGTTGCAACTGAATGTCTGTCACGGCCCCGTCAGTTTCCTCGGTACTCGGCTCCTCGGGTTTTTGGCGCAGTTCCTTCCATTGCAGGGCACACTGGGTCATTTCCGATACAATGTAGACGAACCAAAATCGACACGACCACGCCGACAAGCGTTCCGCGGTTCGGTTGCGACGAAATTTCACGGCAGCAGCCGAAGCGGCAGGCATCATCCAGAGAGCATAGGCGGCGTGTTCCGTCGGATAATAGCCCACCATGCCGGCGGCCGTCCAGCGACCGAGGCGCGCCAACATGGCAGCGTACTGGGTGCTGGTACTGCTGGTAGCAGCGCTCCAGCTTCCCGTCAGGAGGGCTTCCAGAGCGGCAGGTAGACCCAACAAGCGCGTCGCGTAACGGGCGTAACTAATGTCGCCCGAGTATTTTTGGTAAATGCGCTCGTGCCCCTCGTTGCGTGTCGTCGTGGAAAGCAACCATAGTGTCCACTGGAGCAGCTTGAGCGCTTGATCTTGGTGCGATGCGGTGGAAACAAAGGAAACGTAAAATTTCAGGAATCGGCGCAAGCGGTCCAGTGGTTTCAAAGATGCTGCTGCTCTACTCGCCGGCAGCGGAGTCTTCTTATCGGTCGATGTCGTCGTCATTATCATGCCATCTTGGGCCGTGGCGGCGTCGACGAGGAGGGGAGAGTCTCGCGAAGAGTCGTCCTCGTCCTCACCTTGCTGGGACTGTTTCGCGTTAGGGCGACTTGCAATGGTCATGGTGTTGGCCAGCTACTGTAGCTAGTACAAGCGATCTCTATAGGTGATTGTACGTATAGTACGGAGAGCCTTATTCGACAGAATACTGTACCGGTACTCTACTGGTACTGGTATGTCGACGGTCAAGATGATGGTGTCACTGACGCGCTCTTTGAAAAAATGGGATGTCGAATTAGTACCGTATCGCATCGCATCGCATCGGTCGTCGACGCGGACGACAAAAAGCGCGAACCGACGAAATGGGATTTGAAAAGTTGGCGCCAACTTCGCGGATGGAACAGCCGAGAACCATTCCGAAGAAGTCGCTCTCGTGCCGACC
>Ga0307978_1000700_pt1 | contig 27157 bp, 24 predicted proteins | sample OrgLakmetage1056_FD_203151 | JGI IMG/M metagenome (GOLD analysis project Ga0307978, IMG submission 203151) | Saline water microbial communities from Organic Lake, Antarctica - #1056 | ecosystem: Environmental > Aquatic > Non-marine Saline and Alkaline > Saline | place: Antarctica: Organic Lake...
GAAAGCTGCTGCAAGATGTGTTGGCAGATGGTTGTAGTCTTTGTAGTCGTGTGAGATCGTTGGTGGAGATGAGAGCTAGGCGATACGGCTTGTCTGTGGTCGGGATCTGAGTGTAACCCGGAAGTGATTACGCGGCAGGTTCAACAAATTTGTCTTGTCTTTCCGCTTCTCGTTTCTCAACCAACGTCAGTCCCGGTTCAGTCACAAAATATAAACAAGCAACCCAAAACATTGAACAACGCGACCATCACAAAAAAGTGAGGCGAACATGACGGTGATGCGTTCAATTTCAATTGCCCAGGGCCTACTGCTGCTGCTGTTGGCGACGTGGACTGCAACAGCCGATCGAGCTTTCAAGCTGGGAATTCGAGATTCGTTCATGATTGCGCACAGCTTTCACCAGCACCCTGCCTTTGGGCCTGCTGGTCAAATGCACGGCGCCACATAGTACGTACGACTAACGAGACGATGCCATGAATATATAAATGGACGTATTAGCCCATCCCCCGAACTCATCCTTTCTCATCCCTCCCCTGCTACGAAGTACGTGCGATGTTGAGTTTGCCTCGGATTCATTGAATGAGGAGACCAACTGGGTGATTGATATCGGAAAGGCGTCAGAGATATTGGCAGAGGTCTTGGCCAAGTACAATTTCAAGAATCTGGACGAAGTGTTCCACAATGGGGAGCTCACGACGACCGAGTTCATGGCGAGACAAATTCATGTTGACGTACGAGAACGTCTACTGGCAGAGTGTCGAGACTTTCAAGGCGAAGTGTGCGTCAAGCTACGGGAATCTCACAAGGCCTGGGCGAGCTACAGGGGTAAAGTCTAAAATCTATATTGAGTTCATACCTCTACTTGCCGTCAAGAATGGTAGCCATGCAGTGGCACCAAATACTTAGCTTTAGATCGACCAGTTGCGCTGTGTTCTCTTGAGAAGCTTCACATGGAGCTGCAGTACAACATCGCACTTGAACATAATTTTTAAATCTCGTTGGGCCGTCTCGCGAATCCTTTCGAGTGTCTTTCCACCACCCCCAAACACGAGCTCCTGGTGACTTTTGGACCGGACCACCAAGTCTTGATGGACCAATAGTCCGGGTGTACCGCTCTTGTTGGGTATGAACTGAAAGAGACGGTTGGTTTGGCGGATCTGGTAGGGAACTTCCTTGTGCAAACAGCGATATATTTTTTCTCGAATCACTTCCTCCACCCTTTCTTCTGGCGTCAGCAGCGTTGTCTCACCAGCTTCCATCTCCCACGATTCACATGGAGTCGCTCGATCCAACAGAAAATTGAGAACATCGTCTACACCTTGGTCCTTTAAAGCCGACGTGTAGAAAAAAGTTGGCAGGATGGCGTCAAGGTAGTCCTCGTCCATCTCAACAGTCTCTTCGTCTGGGCTAGTCTGCCCACGATAGTTGGCGCACTCTTCAGCAAGAAGACCAATGCTTTCCGCAATATCAATCAATCCCAACTTGGGGTGAACCAGATCGACCTTGTTGAGTACAACGGCAAACTTGGGGCGCGGCGTATTATCCCTCCGTTCGGCGTGTACCACAGTCGAAGGCTCTTGACTATCAGAAGTATTGTCTTGTGGTTTCGAAATTTCAAGTCGACCTCTGGACTTTAATGCAGCCAGCATAAGTTCCGCTAGAGACTCTCGATAATAATCGTCCGTCAAGCGACGTGCAGCGTCTACTACCAAGAGAGAAAAGTCCACGTTTTCCATTTCAGCCGTGGCGGTGGAAGTGATATCTCGATTTAGCCCTTCTCGCTTAGCTTGATCGTAGCGAACAAAGCCTGGAGTATCTAGAAAGACGAGCTGTGTATCGTCGACCGTACGAGCACCGAGAATTTCGTCGCGTGTCGTGTGTCGCTTCCGAGAGACGGCAGCGACGGTGGATTCGGTGAGCTTGTTTAATAGCTGACTCTTACCAGCATTGGGAAGGCCAACAATGGCGACATCGAGGCGTTTCTTCTCCTCTAGTAAAAGGATAACACTGTGGTGAAATGATCGTCGTGATACTCGGCCGTATGCCTGAGCCAATCTGTTGGCGTGGCGAAGCATTCTCATGGTGCTCATCTCATATCTCACGTGATAAGTGATAAATGAGTGATGAGTGAATACTGAATGGTTGGCCAGCCGAGCGGTACACCTTCACTATAAAAACTTTTATAGTCTATGTGGCACATGTCATAAAGACACATTTGTATATTTTTATATAAAACTGCCCCGTAAACGATCGTGCCACTCAACGGTCATCTCGATTCTCGATCATCGGCAGGCTGTCACAATGGTGAAAAGCCCTGGCTGCAATCATATTTCAGTCGTCCAATTATACACAATGATAACAAACCGCTCTACCGATCGCCTCTTGGCACTCGTGCCTCTGATTCCCCCTTATATACTGCTGGTTCTCCTCTCGGACAATCCATTGCCGATTCTAGTCGGATGGTTGCAGCACTTTTTGTCGCCGCGCAAAGATTCCACGACCGAGGCACCACCCGTTGGATCCCAGCTCTTGGCCTACGTAACCCTCGCTTGCTTTGGATTTCTAGCTACCAATCGGCTCGTTCCTCATATCAAACAATATACGCTTCGTAAGGGCATTAGTGGGAGAGATCTGGGCAAGCGTGGAACCTCCATTGCAGACAAGGAAATGTGAGTACTATAGCTAAATAGTCAAACGTATGCTTCCGAGACCCTCTATTCATGCACTCATTCTCACACCCAGTGTTACTATATCATCAGTCCGGAGGCGCTTGGAATTGTACCGGGAGCAGTATTCCTCGTGTGCCTCATCTTTTGTCTCGTTGGATACGCAGCCTCGCATCCCGGCAAACTTCTCGACGTGAACTCGGCCTTGCTTTCGATCTGTTTCATGCTGTTTCTAGGATTCACGGACGATGTTCTGGACTGGCCGTGGCGGTACAAGCTTTTTTTGCCGTCCGTCGCATCGCTGCCACTCTTGTGCTGTTACAATGGGAGCACCTCGGTTGTTTTGCCCATTCAGATGCGGGCATGGTTGTGGCAAGGCGACGAGGCGACTGTATTGGGACACGTGCTTGGTAAATTGATTGTCATTGACGCCAATGCGGATGGAGCCTTGGTGGAGCTCGGGTTTTTCTATTTCATGTACATGGGAATGCTGGCAGTCTTTTGTACCAACGCCATTAACATTTACGCGGGCATCAATGGGCTGGAAGCTGGACAATCGTACGTGATTGGTTGTGCCGTCTTGGTACACAATCTGATTGAGATTCGAGCTCACCGACTCGAAGTGAATCACTTGTTTTCCGTCATGATTATGCTGTCATTTGTGGCTTGTACCATGGGACTTTTGCGGCACAATTGGTTCCCAGCAAGTGTGTTTGTCGGTGATACCTATTGCTACTTTGCGGGCATGACGTTTGCAGTGGTGGCGATCCTCGGCCACTTTAGCAAGACACTTTTGCTCTTTTTCATTCCACAAGTCCTCAACTTTATATGGTCGACTCCGCAACTCTTCAAGTTTGTTCCCTGCCCCAGGCATCGATTGCCAAGGTTCGATCCAGAGACGGGTCTCATGCACCCGTCTACCTTTCCTTGCAAATCCAACGAGTACCGGTGGCTCAAGGCAAAACCTAGCGACACGGAGGTTCCGAACATGACAATTATTTGCCTGTGCTTGCAATTTTTGGGGCCAATGACTGAACGGGTGCTCTGCATAGTCCTCTTGGGTCTTCAATTCGTTTGCTGTGCGTTTGGCTTCTTTTGCCGGTACTACATCGCTCAGTTCTTCTTTGATGCAAACTAGATAGACAAAGTATTGATTTCTTGCAACATGGTCTTCTACTTATTGACTTGAGTATCTCATAGACGAACCACTCTTCCAGACAACTCAATCGTTGACAGTATTAGGGAGCTGCATCGGCACCCGCTTCATCGCCATTCGCTACCTCTGTGGGAGATGCGCTCGGAACTTTCAGTGCAACTGCATGGCCGTCATATTCCTTTACTATTATAGCCGATGAATAAGTCTCAATTGTTATCAGTGGGGCAGAATCTGTAGCCTTGCCCTGTTGCTGCAGTTGCGTAGCGAGACGCACCAAGTTGGTGTAGACGCCACTGTTGGAGCTGTCGATTGCGCCCGCAGAAGAAAGGCATAAACCACTTCTATCGTTGCACAGGATACCACCGACACGTCTATCCCCTGATATCAGTGAATCGACTAAAGGATTGGAAGGTTGGCTTTGTGAATGACGGTTACTCATGGTGCTGTTGGCTGTGTGTATCTTGTGTGGCTCTCTGCTCTTAGCTCCTTTGTCGATCGATAGCAAATAATCATCGCGATTCGCGATCGCTACCGGTATATGCGGCTATCTGGGGTCATTTCGCGCGCTTTTCTCGAAATACCGAACGTTTGCTATTTGCTTCTTAATCGTTAGACTAACTCGTATTGCCACGAATCTAGCGATACTGTCCCCGCGGCGTGGATAGGTCTAATCATTGTAAGTGACTTCGGCATAAATAGGAGTAAGCTGACGCTAGCTATTGTTGGATATTCTACAGTGAGTACCTGGGAGTGCTCTAGCTAACTTTCATACGTAGCAGCTGGAAGCGGTTGAAACCCGCTTACACAGAGGCGGCAGCTATCGCTGGCTCCAACGCTGGCTCGCTGCTACTAGTAGTTGTAGGCACACCTTCATCTTTGATAACATCAATCTTGGCCACCAGTTTCGGGTTCTTGATGAAAGTGGCGGCACGATCTGCAATCATGACGGTCGGAGTTCCAGTTTGGCCTCCAGGAATACACGGAATGACAGAAGAGTCAGCAACGCGGACTCCACTTACACCAATGACTCGTAGATCGGGACCCACTACCGCGCCCTTGCCAACACCCATCTTGCATGTACCAGTCAGAGCGTTTGCGGTGTGAACTGTGTTCTTGATGTACTCGTCAATTTGCTCGTCGCTCTGGACGTCGTCACCTGGGTAGACCTCTTGGCCGAGGTACTCTCCCCACTCGGAACGATGTCCAATCTGGCGTGCAAGTTTAACACCTTCACGAAGAGTAGCCAAGTCGTCTGCATTCGACAGATAGCCACCGTCAATCATCGGCTTAATGTGCGTATTCGATGACGCCAAGCGAATCTTTCCCTGGCTCTTTGCTCGAATAGCGACACTCTGGATAGAGTATCCATCCTCCACGTTCCTCGTCGTGCGGAACTTTGTGTAAGTTGTCATACCATCTGGTCCAAGAGCCTTGGCCGCAAGGAAACGGAACTGAAGATCCGCCTGACTCGCCGAAGGAATTGTCTTTACAAAAGCACCGTGGTCGCAACCAACCGAAGTCATCATGCCCGTCTTGAAAAGCATCCACCTTAAGACAGGGAACGGATTTGTGAATCCGAAAAGGCGCAACTTGGAAGTGACGCTAACTCCCTTCTTTGGCGTCTTGAATGAGACAACGGCAGCCGGATGATCCTGCAAGTTCTCACCAACGTTTGCGTTGTCGTGGACAACGGGGATACCGTACTGCTTAAGATGCTTGGCAGGGCCGATACCACTGCACATGAGCAGCTGAGGAGAGGCAATGGCACCGGCTGCCACAATAACTTCACCCCCGGGGGTGAGCATGGCGTTGAACAACTGTCAAAAGAAAAGGTAGAATGTCAGCGAGCGAATCAGGTCCTTGGGTGGCAGCGTCTCTTAACCACTGTCTCCGTGGCAACGTACCGTGCAAGTATCGTCTCCCAGTAAGTCGTATTCGACACCCATGGCTGTCTTGCTATCGTCAAATTGAATCTTTCGGACCATTGTTCCAGAACGAACCGTAACGTTCTTTCTCTTCATGGCACGCTCGAGGAAAGCCGTCGCTCCCGAACAACGTTCGCCGTTCAACTGCGACACCTGGAATCTACCAACACCTTCCTGAGGACGGGACCAGTTGTTAAAGTCGTCGTTAACACCAAGGCCAGCAGCGTCGCCAACTTCAAGGAACCTTTTACTTAAAGGGTTCTGGTATCGAACCTCATCCATAACCCATTCTCCCTCCTTTCCATGGAACTCGGGCGAGCGATCCGTCATGTCCTTTTGCGCCAGTTTAAAGTACGGAAGCACATCGGCGGCAGTCCAGCCTGGAATACCCCATTCGTTGTAATCTTCAGCTGATCCGCGGTGGTACAGGAGAACGTTTGTGCACGACGATCCACCGAGAACCTTTCCGCGCTGGAGAAAGACGTTCCTTCCGTTGCAAGCCTTTTCACCACCCGTTTCGAACTGCCAATCATACACACTACGAAAGAGACGAAGGATACCAGCAGGCATACGCATGAACAGATTATTGTAATCCGGACGCCCAGCCTCCAAAACAAGAACGCGCTTGGTGCCATCGGCGGAGAGCCGTTCGGCAAGGACGCAACCAGCGAGGCCGCCACCGGCAATGATGTAATCATACTTTTCAGCCGCGACCTTTTCTTCCGCAGCTGCAAGAACAAGACAACAAAAGTGAGACAGTGCCTTGTGCATGGAAAAGGTGCTTTATACCCGCGACGGTGTGTGCTTACCTTGCTTCCTGGGGATGTTCTTCAGGGCGGCAGCGCCCGACATGGTCGTGGCTTCTACCACCGAGGTGAGAGCCGAAAGGAGAAGTAGTCCGTTGACAAGACGCATGATGAAGGAATATGAAATGTTCCTGGACGATACCGTGGTCGCTTCCCAAGCTCAACTAAGAGTCGTCTACTAAGTGTATATTGCCTTTCGACCTGGGACGTTGATGCTTTTCAGTCTGCCAGCCTGATGGCAAAGATCGCCAGGCTGCTTGAAGCCCTTGATTTTGCGTATCCTTGAGAAAAACGTCACCCAGCGCGAACCCTCCGATATTTCCACTCACTTTCACCGAAAGCGCGCCAAAATCGACGGCTATGATAGTCAGTCGACGGTATGCGGTATGCATGGTACCTACTCTACAAGTACGTAGCTAGTCTATTCATGTCTCTAGCAACTCTGCTTAGTAAGTATCGGATACCGACTATCCTTGACGCACAGTCAACACAAAACCCTAACTTGCTATTTAGTGCTCTCTTTTATTTACGTTCCGTCAGTCCTTTAACTCCAATAGGATCAAGGGGTCACGAGAGCAGGCTCGGCTCCGTCCGCAGCAGCAGCCATAGCAGCCGCTTCTTGCACCTTCTGTTTGGCCTTTTGCTCATCCGTCGCCAAATTGAGCTTTAGCTGCAACTCAATAACCTCCTTCATGCGCTTCTTGGCCTCGTCGTCCTTGCCAGCCTTTTTGAGAGCAAACGCACGTGCGCGCATGGCCACAATCATAATGCCCATGCCTTCCACCTTGTTGCCACTTTCAGCATCCAAGTGGTCTTTTCCAAGCTTTTCAGCCGTGTCGAACTCTGCGTTCGCCTTGTCAAAGTTTCCTTGTCGACTAAAGGTGTTGCCGACATTTACATAGATCGAGCTTCGTTCCCAGTCCAAGCGACCGCATCGGGGCTCTTTCGCAAGCATTGGGAGAACCTTTTTGTAAGATCCTCTCGCGTCATCGTCACGGCCAAGAGCAGAGAGCGCGTTGCCTCTGTGAAGGTAGGCGGAGCGCAAGCACAAGTGCGAGACACGAATGGGCTGCAACTTGAGCGAGCTGACGTGGCCGAGACCAGCATCAGTTGCGTTCTTCTCGTACTTTGGATCGATTTTGGGTTCTTCCTCGGCCTGTAAATGCAGTTTTCGAGAATGACGAGGGTTAGAACCAAGGTCTGACGAGTGCAGCACGCACTCATAATTTTGCAGCACAAGTCGTCTCCTTCCTTACCTCAATGGCAATTTCGTCGCTATCCCAAAATCCATCAGAGGAAATTTCAATCGCCTTGTCTGCGCAGCGAACGGCTGCTTCAGCACCTTCCTTTCCAAAGCAGTTGAGGTACCTCTTGCTAATCTCCGACAGACTGAGACTGGCGCAAGCGGGTTCACGAAGGACAGAGCTCAGTCGAAGAGCAAACTTTGCCGAATTGAGGCGGTCATGTCTGCTCTGCTTGGTAGCCGCATCTTCCTTTCCGTCTACCGAATCAACATAGACCTCGGAGGGATTGGCGTCCTCTTCCTCGTCGTCCTCCTCCGAAAAGAGGAGCTTTGCCAGCCGGATCTTTTGATCACGTCGTGTAATGTTGGCGTAAGCTCCTAGGGTAGCCCGAGGAAGTAGATCGGCCTTAAGGGAACTAAAGTAATTGTTCTCCCCACGCTTGCGTCGGAGGACACTATCCTCTAGATCAATGACCAAGGTCAAGTCTGCGACACCGCCGTCGTCGTAGCCGGCCTGATCCAGCGTTTTGTATTCACTGCCGGGGATTTTGGGGTCCGTCAAAAGCTTGGCGGATCCGAGCTGTATAAGATGAGGTATAAGAGCAAGGCAGCGTGAGAGGGAGTATCGTCTCGTACGTATTCGGCTTTTAGAGTGCTGCGTATGTCACGGAAGATAGTCAGAAGATCTTGGCGCACATACCTCGGCATCGACAGCCGCTGGAGGCGGAGGGAGCGTCGACTTGTCGAACTTGCGGCCCTGCGCCCTTTCCTTGCCCTTGCTCGTTCTAGCTTTCTTTCCCATGATCCTGTCGTTGCTTATTAACTGAATCTACCGTACTAAAGGATGACTGCAAAGCACAATGGACTTCGGTGTCAACGAAAGCAACGGCGTCTGGTCGTTGATGGTCGTTTTTGGCCGTCTGCCGTGATGGCTTGCAGTATGACGTATGCGTCTAATTCCACGTGTCTTGCTCCGCACGTCCGATAACCCAGAAATTATACCCCCATCTCTAACCAAGCAAGAAGATCGCTATCGACAGGGTTGGTACGACGTACGTATGCGGTACGCACCATAGTACGGTAGCTACAGTAGTTTTATGTTAGTTATGATAGCTAGACTATGATAGTTATTCATATGGGTGCAGCGAAAGTGTAACTCCATCCTTGGGTAGAACGGTGAATCCAACTTGCATGTCTTTGCGCAGTGGCGTGGGATCGGCGCCCGGCACCAGCTCGTCGCACTGAAAATCGTAGCGGTGTACCAATCGTGCAAGAAGACTGCGAAGCATAATTGTTGCCAAGGGTTGTCCGACACAGTTCCTTGGTCCGACGGCAAAGGGCATATAAGCTCCCGCCGTGATTCCCTTGTCACGAAGATCGGGATCCAACCAACGTTCTGGTACAAAGTCGTCCGGCCGACTCCAATATTGAGGGTTACGGTGTAGCCCGTAAATCCAGATACAGGCAATGGAACCTGCTGGAAGCACTGTCAATGGCTTGGCGTCGACGTCTTGTCGTGATGATATGGCGACTGGAAAAGGCAAGGTTCGCACCACAAAGGGAGCGACAGGGTAGAGCCTCATGGACTCTTTAATGACAGCATCTAGATAGGGCATGCTGGAAATCAGTTTCTTTGTAATGAAAGGCTCTTTCATGTCGGGATGGTCGTCTCCAAGGACGTTTCGAACTTGGTCAACCAACTTTTTCTGTATAGTTGGATACAAGCTCAGCAGGTGTAGTGTCCATGATAGGGTGGCAGCGCTCGTATCTTGCCCAGCAAACAAGAGAGTAACGGCTTCGTCCAAGAGGTTCTTGGACACTGACGTTGCATCAGGGTTTCCAATATAGATTGGATTCTCTCGCAGGATTGCTAGCGGTGATCCAGGTTGGGCCGTCTCACAGGCCAGCTTTGCAAACTCGCGAATCGGGCCCATGGTACGCTCTTCGTCACGGTACATGGAAGCAAACGCGCGATAACACCAACGCGGCAATAAGAACCAAATTGATCTAGACTGCGCCAGGATAAGCATGCGGATGCGTGTAATGGACTGGAGATAGGAGGAAAGCAGCAATGGCGTTGTTGAATGTGGCTTACCAGCTTGAACCGACGGATGTGCACTGTCCTCGGACGACATTGAGTGGTCGGCAGAGACGGTGTCGTTCTCGTCGGCTGCTGGTGCAGCTCCTTCCCTCTTTCCACCATCCACGTCAGTGTGTGTAATATACCGGTAAATGAGACCGATAGCAGCCCGTTGGAGTAACGGCACGATGTTCAATCGTACTGGTTGTTCCGAGGAAACACTGTCAATCTCTTGAATCAGTAGATTGGCGGTACGATGCGCTTCTTGCTCCACGGCCTGTTCCATGCTCTTGCCGTCACTACTGCTGCGCAAGATGGCGTGCATGACGGCTGCTCGCTTGTCTCGCCAGTCTTTTCCGTCTGCCGTAAAGACACCGTCCCCACAAAAGTTTTTGAAGTGATTATAGGCGGGTGCCTTGGTGACACCACTAGCGTTTGACTTGGCTGACTGACGCCCGTTGGCGGTCGTCTGCTGCTGCTGCTGCGGTGGCGTTTGACTGTGTTTGACCTTGGTGAGAACGGCAGCGGCTGGAACGGGGTCCGCAATGTGAACGACTGCTGTTGAAAGACCATAAACGGTTCCGTACATGCCAAAGGGTCCTTGAAGACGTCTCATGCGTGGTAAAATGTTGGTGATGGTTGATGCAGCAAGCTTTTTCTGTAAGGAGTGTTGGTTTTCATCGTCTGCACGGTAATTGACAAACTTGGGCCTCCAAAAGACGGTAGGAAGACCGGCTCGTTCCAGTCGTTGTAGAGTATTACGACGTTTCCATCGAAGATAGATGAATATCAAGCCAGTTAGCGAGACAAGTGCACCCGTAGCCACAAGAAAGGGAGTATAAGGGCCCGATAGGTCACGGATGATCTGTCGGCATGAAGTTTCGAGGCTTTCGAAATCGGCCGCCAAACAGCTCATTTTCTCGGATGTGGATGCAATATTTAGACTATCGGCATCTGGATGCAAGGAGTGACAATCTCATGGATAACGCTGTTGCAATAACAAGGTAGAAGGCGTTGTAGGAACACCAAAGAAGACGACGATGATGTTCATGATGCGAATCGATCGGATCATCGTCGTCGTCGGAGGCAGGGAAGGAAGGAAACGAAAGATCCCACGTCATCGTCCGTCCGTTGCACGGTACCCGTAGATTGACTCACAAAATAAAAAACTATTAACATTTTCAACATTCCGAATGCCACGCCAAGGGGCAAACGGCAACACCTACTTCCAATCAAAAAGATGATCCAAAGATTCACACACGTTTCTCCATCTGCTTTTTGCCCCACGCGAACCAACGCGACCGAGAAATGAGCCGACAACCCCGACATCCAACCAGCCATAAAATAATCTGCTCTGTTGCAGCTGCACCCTACAACCATGTCCGAAACCAAGCCCCTCGTCAAGCACATCGAAGATGAGGTAGAGCATCTTCGTCGTCTCAAGGCCTACCAGCCGTAAGTTTCAATCGCATGACCAGTTTCGCATAGGAAAGCTGTACCCGTCGAAAAGGCTTCGATTCGGAACGCAATCGCATCTGTTTCCTTGGTCTTTCCCTTCTCTTTGGTCTCTGTAACCCCCATGTAATACCCATGCGCATCACTCCTTTGAACCACAAAGGATTTTGTGATTATATGCAGATTCATCCATCCATCCGACTAACTCCCTCTATCATACTTTCTATCTCGTACAGTTGGGCGTTTTTCATCACCTTTGGTGGCTATTTCATGGCCCATTTCAGTCGAAAGTAAGTCACAATGCAACGATCCCCTGCTACTGGAGACACTATGGTCTAGTCAAGGAAGATTAACTTACCCCTCAACCCTTTTTAACCAAACAAATCAGATGTTACTCCACCGTGAAACAGCAGTTGCAGACGGAAGCTGGTTACTCGGCTCTCCTCTTGTCCGAGATGGACACGGTCTTTATGGCCACCTACGCTGCTGGAAACATCATCAACGGCAAGCTCGGGGACACGTTCAACCCCACAACTATCCTGGCCATTGGTCTGTTCGGTAGCGGATCGTGCCTTTTCCTCATCAACGTGGCCATTTGGTTCGACTTTGAGGGCATGTCGGTCGCTCTTGGTAACTTTTTCATTCTCGCCGTCTATTTCATCTTTGGATTCTTCCAGGCTACTGGAGGACCCGTTGGTACTGCTGTCATGGGAAACTGGTTCTGCGACTCCGAGTCGGTCAAGAACCGTGGAACCATCTTTGGATTCTGGACCTGCCATCAGTACTGTGGTGACGTTACTGCCGCTCTCTGTACCGCCTGGGTTCTTGGTATCGGCCTTCCCTACTGGTGGGCCCTTCTAATTCCCGCCTTGACCAATGTTGCTTGGGCCTTTCTCACGGTTCAGTTGGTGGCTGACCCTGTCACTCTGGGCATTATCACACCCGAGGTGCGCATCCGAGCGGCCAAGTACGAAGCCAAGCGCAAGGAAATGGCTGAACAGGGCGAACACCTCGAGGCTGACGAAGGCCCCTTACCCATTTCCTACGTGAACGCTCTCAAGATTCCCATGGTGACACAGTACGCTCTTGCCTTTGGATTCTTCAAGCTGACGAATTACGTTCTCTTTTTCTGGTTGCCTTACTTTTTGGGCAAGAACTTTGACGCCGTCACGGCCAATCTTATTGCGTCGCTGTATTCCGTTGGTATGATGCCCGGCGGTATCATTGTGGGCTACGTTTCGGATATCTTCGGTGGACGGCGTGCGGTTGTCATTGGAACATTCATGTTGGCTTTGATTGTTTTCCTTGGTGTGTTTGCCGTGTGTTCGGAGAATCTGGGCCCGGGGGCTCTTCTTGTTATGCTTGCTTGCATGGGAATCTTGGTTGGAGGGTAAGTTGATTGATCTCTGCTGTGTTGTATCTTTTTTATTTCCGAATGCTTCGCTCACAGTCGCCCTCGCCTTACCATTTTGCTTACGCTTGCAGTCCCAACAATATTATCACTTCGGCTGTCGCCGCTGATCTGGCCTCGCATCCGTCGGTCCTCGGCAACAACAAGTCGCTCGGCACCGTCACGGGTCTCATCAATGGATGTGGCTCCATCACTGCTTCCATTGGTCTCCTTGCTATTGGCCCGTTGCAGGCTAACTTTGGATGGGGATCGGTCTGGCTCTACTTGATCGGGTGCACTGCCACTGGAACGGCTCTCATGGGTACCAAGATTTATGCTGAGCTCTTTCCTCCTTTGGCTGAAGAGATCGAAGTCTAAAATTAAAGCACCCAGAATGTCTATCGGAAATGTGAAATGGTACGCTTCTATCGACTGCTCTCAACTATCATAATGTTGCAGTAAATGCTTATAAGTGATGTCTTATCGCTATATTACCCGTCTACGCGTCCGATGCTCCAGCCTTTCGACGGGGTTTTGTAATCTTGGCGTTCTTGCTCGGTTGCTTTTGCTTCTGCTTTTTGGGCGGGACAGACACGTTTGGCATTTTGGTTTGCTTCTTTTCGACAACTTCCGCCTTTCTCTTCTTGGCCGCGACTCTCCCTTGGGCAGCCTTTGACAGCTTCTGCTTTGCGGGGGCAGCAGCGCCCTTGTTGCCCTCCACGGCGGCATCTTCGCCTTCCAAGGGCTCTTCTGGCTCCAGCGTGTCCTCTGGACGCATGTCGCTCAGCTTCTCGATTTTTGCAACGAAAAAGCCGTCCATATTATGAACATGAGGGTAAAAGCGTCTCGTCAACGACAAAGATGGGTGGAATCGCTTTTGCTGGTACCTGGTAAAACCTGACTTTCCAAAGTCTAGCCCCGAGTCAACGATGCGAATGTCACGCTTCGACAAGGCGTAATTGACAACCTCCTCGTTCTCTGCGACGCTGACACTGCACGTAGAGTATACCATGACACCACCGGTGGTGTTCTTGCATTTGAGCGCATCGATAGCGGCAATCAAGAGCTCTTTCTGTAAATGACCGCACTGGTTTACGTCGGCCAATGTACGCTGCACCTTGACACTTGGATCACGGCTGATGACGCCAAGGCCGGAGCAAGGGGCGTCAAGGAGAACACGGTCAAACCTGTTCTTGAACATGATTCCCATCTTTCTACCATCGTGAGCGCAAGCAACAACATTCTTGACACCAAGTCGGTGCATGTTAGCAACGGTTGCCTTTTGTCGTTCGGCTTTGAGGTCGTTCGCCAGAATGTACCCAGTGTTTCGCATCAACTGTGCGATATAAGACGTCTTTCCGCCCGGAGCGGAAGACATGTCGAGCACGCGCTCTTTGGGTTGAGGAGCCAACGCAAGAACGGGGCACATTGACGCAGCACTCTGCAGCATATACATGCCGCTCAAGTACTCGGGTGTTGCTCCGACGGGCACAGGACTCTCCACAATCTTGAGGCCCACCTTGGACCACGAAGCCAACGGGTCAAGGGAGACTCCTCGCTTCATCAGAGCAGCAGCCAGATCCTTACGACGCGTCTTGAGAGTGTTGGCGCGAATCACCAAAGGACGAGGCTTGTCCGAAGCGTCCACAAACTCCAAGGTTTCGGCTGGTCCGAGCATGGTAAGAAAGTACTCGATCAGTTCCGGCAAGTAGCCGTAGAGCTCAGCGATAAAGATACCGAGAGCCGAAATATACTCGCTACGCGAACGGCCTTGTTCACGACGACTCTTAAATTCTGCCAACACTTCAAGAATGGACTCAATGTGCGACCGAATCTCCGACGGTGGAACAACCCTATCCTCGTCCCTTACCAACTCTTCAATGGTTGGGAGATGGTAAATAGCCGTATGCTGGCTGACAGTACGCCTCATTTCTTCTTCGGCTTCTTCCTTTTCCGCTTCAAGTTCTTCATCAAGCATGCGAGTCTCTCGTTCAATTTCGAGCTCTTCTTCGTCTTCCTCCATCTCGTCATCATTCTCTTCGTCTGAGTCCTCGTCCGACGACATGAGCTTGGACTTTTGGCTCGTCTTGGGTTTGAGCCAGGCAGCGTTCTCGTCCGTAAAAAAGTCTCCTTTCTCCGTGTTCTCGTTATCAGAACCTTCGGCAGCATCATCCGAGTCGCTCTCCTGCTGGACCTCTTCCTGAACTTGTTGTTCTTCCTCTTCGCTGGAGGAGGCCTCGGGTTCCGGCTCGGGCTCCTTCTTCTTTCGGTTCACCTTGGTCGCTCCGGACTTTTGCCCGGCACGGCCCTTTGGCGTTGATCGTTTCGCTGGCATTATATCTTCGCTTTCTTTCGAGATTTCGATGTGGTAGCAACCCTGTTGGATGTGCAATGCAATGGACTTGATCGTCGCCTCTCACTTTTTTGTTTTTGTTCTTTCAAAGAGAGGGGTGGAGGGCGAGGCTTCCCCGGACGTCATAACCTCAGAAATGTCAATCGTATCCGTTTCTGATATGACGGTGCTTCGCCATTTTGACCACAAACTCCTAAACGGCATTTGACGATGGGGATCAGCGGATTGGCCGCTCGCAAAATCGTAGCCATTGATCATGGCGAAGAAGAGCAAGCCTTCCAAGTTTGCTTCCAATGGCAAAAAATTCCAACAAAATGTAGCATCTTCCAAAGCATCGCCGTCCACCGCTGACGGCGACGGGGAAAATCGGCCAAGGAACATTCTGGTTACAGACGCGACGCAGCCATTCACTTTTTCCTTCGTTGGTCGCTTTGGTATATTTAACTCGCTAATTGTGAACCAGACTCCGCAAGAAGAAACGTGGCCTGGTGGTGCGCTTTGGGATCTTGGAGTCTTGTTGTCGCAAGTCCTCGTGGCCTTCTCGGGTATTACAATGGCTAAGCAAGTAGAGTCGGGAAAAGTCAAGGGTACCAATCGAGCTATTACTCTTCCGAGTCGAGTGATAGATACATTGGACGCGCGAATCAAAGCCATGCAAGATGCAGCAGTTATTCTGGAGCTGGGTTGTGGGGTTGGCTTAACTGGCCTTGTCGCTGCCGCTGCACTCGGCGCTAAATGCACTGTCTTGACGGATCTTGCCGTGGTTATTGAACGTGTAACAGGAATAAATGTTCAATTGAATACCATAGCGGGAGGCAGCGCAATCAGTAATGCAATTGTGCGGCCCCGAAGAATCAACAAGGGGAATGGAACCGTCGTGGCCATACCCTTGTGCTGGGGAAACGAGGAAGACGAAGTCGCCGTGACGGCTTTGTTAGAATCGCTGGCTACAGCAGCAGCACCAGCAAAAGGAAAATTTCGTCGAAAGAAAAAGGGCTCGGCTCCAGAACCAGGAACAATAGCACAAGAGGCACTTTCTCGACAACCTGGTGTACCGGACTTGGTCCTCATTGGTGATGTGGCGTACCAACACAAACCCGGTGCTCCTTCTCACTTTGACATCCTAATGTCGACGCTGCTCAAGTTTGTGGACGATCATACGATTGTAATGTTTGGGACGCGGATACGTATGGCGGCAAGTAACGATCTCTTGGACATATTTCTGGAGCACTTCGACGAAATCGTGACACCTGCTCTTAGAGCCAACGAGATTGATGCAGCCTTTGCAGGTGTCAAGCACAACATGACTATTCATTTCTTGCAACGAAAGAAAGCAACAGCGGGAGCGCCATAATGGCTAAAGTGATTTGGTTGTTTATATTTATATATTTCTTTATCAGTATTGTTATGCGTCTATTCTTGGATTAGTTTACAGCGTGCGTTGCACGAGTCAAGCTTTGCTTTGGTCGTCTGTTGTTATCTGTACACGAAATAGCTGACCCCGACTCGTATGTCCAGTCTCTCTTTTGCAGATTCCATGCTGTTCAAGCATCGATTTCTTCTTGCTGAACTTGATCCGTCTCGTAGGCTTCTCGATAGTCGGCAGCGCCGAGCAAACGTGAGTAAACTCGACTTGTTCGCGTCTGTTCCGCGTACACCTCGGCAATCTCGACCGGATTCTTGATACCCATGCGTGTCATTTCACAAACCATGACTTTAGTACCTCTCGCAAGAGGCGATCGTTGTTGTCGGTGATATGGCGAGACAAACTTTTCCAGGCCTCGACGGCCTGGACCAACTCGTGACCATGCCTCGAGTTGTGCAGTGAGCCTGTGCTGAGGGTCTCTCAGAAGCATGTCAACTTGGTGAGGCTTTAGGTTTAGAGACAGCTCTTGTGCTAACTCGTAAGACTTGTCTAACAGTTGAATGAAGGAGAGTCCATTCTTTTTCGTCGCCAGAACGATTTTTTGCGCGTTTGCACGAAAGCTCCGAAACTCTGCCGTCGTGCACCAGTATCGCCCTTTTTCGGCGGCAGTATAGTCGTCTCGAGCTAGAACTCTGTTAACCTGTACTGTGGGAGCAAAGTGCACTTGACGCTGGTAGCTACCCACGGTGAAGCCTTCTGCTGATGAGTTGCCCATGCTGATGTCAGCTAACTGGCTGATGGATGACTGTTTGCTGATGCCAATCGTTTCGTTTGTTTCGGAAGTCGCGCGATCTCAAAAAGTGAGAGGCTCCGGCTTTTTGGGTCCGGAAGAACGAGTGGTCAATCGTGAACACGACTAATGTACTCTAAAGTTCAGAGTAAATAACCGTGCCGCCGGTTCCCGTCGTACTCCGTCTTTCGTCATACAGTACGTACTGCCATCCGATTTAAGAATGGAATTCGGGTTCATGAATCAACATTTCCGACGATGGTCCTTCCGTTTCCTTCCACAACGACCGCACACCTTCCTCATTCGCGGTCTCCCTTGCCGATCAAATTCGACTAGATAGCATACTAGCCGAAAGCGATCGTTGCTTACATTGCTCTTATTGTTGTCGAAGATACTGTAGACCAGCACACACCACTCCCTGTCAGCCCTCTATCGTACGGTAGCCTCAAAGAAGAAGAACTAGCACCATGTCGATGATATACGGTAAGTGATGAACAATGAAACGAACGAAGAGCCTATCCCATGGTGCTCCTCTCACACACCATCCTTTTCTCCCTCTCTCCTTTGTAGATGAATACGGCCGGCCCTTTATCATTCTAAAGGAACAGCAGGCCAAGGGTCGCGTCAAGGGTAACGAAGCCACCAAATCGAACATTCTCGCTGCTCGCAGTATCTCCAACATGCTCCGAACATCCCTCGGTCCCAAGGGCTTGGACAAGCTGCTGGTGAGTCAAGACGGCGACGTTACCATTACCAACGATGGAGCTACCATCTTGGATCAGTTGCAGGTCGATCACCAAGTAGCCCGTCTCATGGTGGAACTCAGTCAGTCACAAGACGAAGAAATCGGGGATGGAACGACTGGAGTCGTTGTCTTGGCTGGTGCTCTCTTGGAACAGGCGGAACTGCTCATCAAAAAGGGAATCCACCCCATTCGTGTGGCGGAAGGTTTGGAAAAGGCGGCTTCTGTTGCGATTGAAACGTTGGATAAGATTGCGGAAACGATTGATATTAATACGGAGGACCACAGTGTCTTGGTGACAACTGCCATGACGACACTAAGCAGTAAGATTCTCATGTCGCACAAGCGCAAAATGGCAGAGATTGCTGTCCAGGCCGTCTTGAAGGTGGCAGACTTGGAACGCCGTGATGTTAACTTTGAGCGCATTCGCGTGGAGGGAAAGACGGGAGGCAGTCTCGAAGACACCGAGCTTGTCAATGGTATTGTCATTGACAAGGAAATTTCCCATCCGCAAATGGCCAAGAGTATCGAAAACGCCAAGATGTGTATCCTTACCTGCCCGTTCGAGCCGCCGAAACCAAAGACCAAGCACAAGCTCGATATCACTAGCAAAGAGGCTTACGAAAAGTTGTATGAACAGGAACAAGAGTACTTTCGGGACATGGTCAAGAGGGTCAAGGACAGCGGCGCCAATCTCGTTATTTGCCAGTGGGGCTTTGACGACGAGGCCAATCACTTGCTTTTGAAAAATGGCTTGTGCGCTGTTCGTTGGGTTGGTGGAGTCGAGATTGAACACATTGCCATGGCGACAGGTGGACGTATCGTTCCGCGCTTTGAAGAATTGACGGCAGAAAAGTTGGGCCACGCTGGAATGGTCCGCGAGGTGACGTTTGGAGGTTCCAAGGAGCGAATGCTCGTTATTGAGGACCCAGTCAACACGTCAGCCGTCACTGTCTTGGTCCGTGGCGGCAACAAAATGATTGTGGAGGAAGCCAAACGCTCCTTGCACGATGCCATGTGTGTGGTTAGAAATCTCATCAAGGACAATCGTGTCGTTTACGGAGGCGGTTCTGCCGAGATTGCCTGCTCTCTGGCGGTCAGCAAGTACGCTGATACCGTTACTGGTGTAGATCAGTACGCCGTTCGTGCCTTTGCCGACGCTTTGGACGATATTCCCCTGGCGCTGGCGGAAAACTCTGGCTTTTCGCCGATTGAAGAAGTGGCAGCCGCCAAGTCGCGACAGGTCAAGGAAGGGAACAGCGTTATTGGCTTGGGAGTGGATCAGGAAGCGAACGATGATGGTACCCATTCGGCGAATATGCGCGAGTGTGGAGTCTTTGAAACTCTTATTGGTAAGCAGCAGCAGATCCAGTTGGCTACGCAGGTGGTCAAGATGATTCTCAAGATTGACGATGTCATCTCAATGGGACAAAACTAGTGAGTAAGCTCTTATAATATCTCTTATTGCATTACGCATTCAATATGGTCCTGCATTACCAAGACAAGATGATTAGCGGTGGGTTACTACGACGTAGAGCCTCTGTCAACTCTCTAAAAGGCCCGCGGTTTGATGGACCGATTTGGCGCCGACCTTGGATTCTGTCGCTGCTGCTGTGATGGACTCTGCCGCCAAGGCTTGGGTGTCAACTCTGATTTATAGCGCTCCACTCGCATTCGTCGAGTCATGCGTCGTAATTGATTCCCCACACGCTCGGGAATAGCTTCGTAGCAACGCGGCAATCGGTACACTGGCTTATCGACAACAATCCTTTCTCCTTCGGGTAGCTCCGACAAGAACAAGCGCGGGCCAAAGTAGTAAGCGCAGGCTGCTCCACCAATAGCTCCGCCCAAGTGTCCCCAATTGTCAATCACTGGATTGACTAGACCTAATAAGAGATTCATGCCAATTACTTGTGTCACTCTCCCCGCCATTTCTTGCCCTTGTTCGCCAAGTAACCACTCGTTGCGATTTAGAAAGACGTAGTAAGCACCAAAGACTCCAAAGACGGCGCCACTCGCCCCCAAGGACGGATTCCGCGATTGCACGGCCGACAATATATTCCCAGCGACACCGGCCGCCAGATAGGTTGCCAGATAGCGACCCGGCCCAACAAGTCTTTCGAAGTCTGGTCCTACTTGATTGAGACTATACATGTTGGTAAACAAGTGTCCCAAGCCCCCATGCAGGAAAATGGGCGTCACCAGTCTATACAGCTGTTCGCCTCGCAGAATGGGTTCCGAGAGCTTAATGCCCATTTGGGTCACGCTGGGTCGAAAGAATTGCAGGGCGTAGGTCGCCACAGTCAAGAGCGTTAAGCGAGTGGTCCATGAAGATTCATTGCGTCGTCGTTTGAGATCGACTTGCCATAGTCGTGCACGTTTGTCCGTGAGCCAGTCTTGATCTAGAAAGTGTGAGGTGTAGTCGGGCGCGTAGGTGGCCCGGGTCGAGGCATACCTCTGTGCGCGTGGACCCGATTGTGACTGCGACTGCGACGACGGTGTGCGCCAAGGCTTATTACTGGTGCTGGTGCTTGTGTTGGGGGTGTCAGGGAGAGATTCTTCAGCCAATGATTGAACTATGAAGCAAACTGAGAGTATTAATAGCAAGGCTTTCTTCATACCGTTACTAGTTAGTAGGTACCAGTAAATGCGGCTTGCGGCTTGTAAGCGCCATGGTACTGACCAAGTCAGTCGAGTCGTCGTTCGTCGTCGGCTTTTGAGGTGGAGAGTACAAAAAGGCGACATTCATGTATACTCTTTGATTCTATAGTAAAAACTCAACGGCCGTTTCGTCTCCAGAATCCTCCTCACGCTCCATGTTCTTTGAGACGACCATAACACAAAGCAAAGCAGTCAAGGTAAAAACACTCTTTATTGTATTCACCATGAACGAAACATCGTATTCAAAGCTCGCCTCTATAGAAGGAACGTATGGTCCTCCAGACTATCCCACCAATAATAGCAACTGGGACGCCTCTACCTATCCTGGAATGCGACGCGCCGTCGAACCATTTCCCGTCAGTTTGCCAGGAGATATGGTCCTCATTCGTACTGGTGGCAATGCCTTGCAAGCCGTCAGTCGTGAACTTGTTCGTGAACTTACTCGTGATCGAATGATAGTCTCAGTCCCCGAAAACTGCAACTCGGGTAATACTCTGCTGGTACGCTCGCCCGACGGTCAACGTATAATCTCTGCAGTGATTCCAGAGGGTGCCTTGCCTGGACACACGTTTCTAATCCAACTACCAAAGGAGGAGGAGGTCCAACAGCCCATGGCGGTCGTGGGAATACCTTTGGAAGGAGATCTCTTGAATATAGCGTTACAGCAACAGCAAGAAAACTCAGCAGGAGGTACCAAGGTGGCTGCTGGACACGATATCGAGTCGACGGATCTCTGCTTGGAGGAATCGCTTCCAGAGCCGCGCTCCCTTCAGCAACAGCAGCGTTCGCAAGTTGAGCTGACGCATCCACCTTCATATGCTGGCGCAACAGCTGGCTATAATAATGATACGAGAAGTGCAGCCAACACTCAAAACACCAGGAGCAGCAACGACGACTCGAATCTTGTATTGATCAAGGTCCCCATTGGTGCCGCCCCCGGCACCAAGATTCGTGTACGGGTCCCCGATGGTCGCACCATCGATGCAACGGTACCTGCCGGTAACTTGTCTGAATTCTACTTGCGACTGCCCAACAAGAAACAAAATTGGCACGACAATCCGCTGGCTGTGGCGCCCATGACACTCGGACCAATGTTTCTCTAATTTCACTATAATGCACTACAACCGCCAGAGACACACATTTTCAGCCCTGATTATTACAAAAGAAGCAATAACACTTTTAGTAGTTTGTTTATACACTTTGAGACTATTTATTGCGCAGCTTTCTGCTCCACATTCTCAACAATCTCTGTCTCTGCTTCTTCCGTCTCCTCGACTTCATTCTTTTCCAGTTGATATTTTGAGCCTGAAATGAGATACTCCTTGACAACTTCCAGTTCCAAGTCATGCAGGTCGCCGCAAATAATCAGCGAGTGCAGCGGTCCACCCATGTCCTCGTTCAACAACTCCTCCAGTGTACCCGCTTTGATGGACTGCGTTGTTTGTCCCATGCGCGCCAGTCCGACACACAGCGTCGTAGCACCGGCATAGGCGCCCTTGGCCTCGATCTCTTCCGCTTCTAGAAGTTGTTCGGCAGCTGTCTGTACCGACATGAATCGAGGAGGCAGATATTCAGTACGACCCTTCATCATGGCTTGAAAATCAGGCTCCTTGACCTTAATATCTAGCAGACAGAGAGTATGCATACCACCCTGACGATTGTACTGAATCTTGGGATAAAACGAAGTCGGCCTCCAGTTTTCGGAAAAGAAGGGAATGCTCACCGTCTGACCAAAGTTGTAAAGCTGCAATCCACAGGCTCCTGCCGCACCCATAATGGAGGCGTTGTGGATCATTTCGACCTTGATGTTGCGTTCCTTAGCGCGCAACACCAAGTCGGTATGTGTCGTGGCACAGACGGGATCGCCCACAACCAAAAAAGCCACCTTTTGATCGACAGCTGGTCCCAGTATCAGCTCTTCGGCTTGTGTCTCGACCAAGTCGCGATCGGCCATGGTGATGTCCTTGCCATACACTTCTTCGAGGCGTTGGCGATCGACACCAAGAACACTCGTATAATGCTCCAAAAACACAACATCGCAACTTTTGACAAGCCTGAGACCTTTTACGGTAATATCGTCTTCATCGCCGAGACCGAGTCCGACAATGTAGAGCACCATGGTGAAGGGTATGCTTTTTGGTTTAAATGATCGATGGTCGATGGTCGCGGTTCTCGCCCGGCTCAAGACCTGTGTTGATGAGTCGATTCAGTCGTCCCGGTGGCAATTTGGATTTCATGCATTTGCAATCGAAAAATTATTGAAGATGAGGGACATGTGCGAACATTCGAAGCTGCACCTTTGTCTCTCCTCTGTCAGCCCCAAGACCGCTTACCTAACTATCCAAACTCACAAAGACGGATAGCTGCAGTAATTCACACGTTATCGGTCTGAGGAAATCGTTTCTGATATATAGTTAAAGCCGGTCCTGCTTCGCACAAACGAACCATGCCGAACTGCTGCTGCCAAGACGAGGCCGATGACGGGCGCACTGGTGCCTCCAGGGCGGCTTCCTCGCCCGCGACGCAAAGGATGCGGAGAGGAGACGACCATGCCTCGGATGTTAGAGCTGTGGAATCTTGGAGGAATCGGTCGGCTGATCCGAAGACTGCCCCAGGGACTATTCCACCTCAACGATCACAGTCGACTTCTTCGCAGCAGCAGCAGCAGCAGCAACAACAACGGGTCAATTTGTCAGGTGAAGCGTTCAAGCAGAGGCAAGAGAGAGAAGAAGGACACGGAACGACAAGCGGTCCTACCCGCAAGAGTAAGATCGCTACAATTGAATCCATCGAAGTAGACGAGCTAAGTACTGTGATTGCAGAGAGGGGGGCCGAAAACCAGCGCAACACAAGTAGTGGCTCGCCTTTGAATTTGGCACCAATCGATCTTGATGTCAGTGGAGAGGAGCTGGAACTGGATGCTATCGTCATGGCCCTGAGCCAAAAGGAAAAGAGCCGATCGGGAGATGACGACTACGACATTCCCTCGACTACTATACCAGTCCTATCATCCTCGGGTAAAAAGAAACAAAAAAAGCCCCGGGCTTCACCTTCGCCACCCCGTCTGACTCCTAGCGGTCGAGATCTTGCTCGGCGAAGGAGTCCTCGATCTAGCCCTATACCCCACGGAAGGACCCCAGATAGTGGCGATGTGCAGCCCCCGTTGCCCCGGAAAAGTTCCAAGCAGCCAAGTTACAGCCTCAAGGAGTCAAATTCCAAGAACCCTAACGATTCTCTGTCGGACATCCCTAGCAATATAGACAATGAGACTAAAGAACGCTACCTCATGGCGTGCCGCTTGCTCAAGTCAGCCCTGATTGAAAAGGAAACGAGACTCATGCCGACAGAAAAGGATTTCCTAAGGGGACTGTTGGAAGAATCAGAGCGTGCCTATTCGGAAGCGCAAGTCAGTGCCATAGAAACGGCGTCTTATACGCTCTTCTCCGATCCGCTCTTTCAGATGGACGACATTACAGAGCCGAATTCATCGTTTGATGCTGCCAAAGCCGCTTGGCAACAAAAGGTTGAAAAGACGAGAGCAAACAAACTACAATTGAATCGATCCTCCTCGCCAATAAGCCGCCTTTCCACAGCGACGCCCACAATTGAGAACCGAACTCCCGAGAGAAAGAAGCTGCGTAGTTCTCCAAACAGAGACAAAGAAACAGACATGTCACCCAAGCGCATGCCACCATCTCGTGATGGGGACGATTACCTCTTCAAGATCTTGGGCATTAAAGGTGTGCGTCCGGGCGTGTTGACTCCGCCATTAATGGAAGCTATTCGCGGTTTCTTTCCCTATGGTGTGGCAGAGGAAAATTTTTTGCTCAAGTTTTCACTCGAACGAGATGGTGCCTCCCTCCCTTCGCTTTTGGATAAAGTTCGAACGTCGAGATACACAATCATGAGTGTTGAGACCAAAGACGGGACGGTGTTTGGAGCCTTTTGCTCTTCACCGTGGCGTGTACGACCGTCATGGTTTGGTTCTGGGGAATCATTTCTGTGGCGACTCAAGAACTCGCGGATAGCTCCTGGAACCAACGTACGCAACTACGATTTTGATAACGAAATGGAAGTGTATCCTTACACGGGAAATGATGAGCTGATCCAGTATTGTACAAAGAGAACTATTGCTGTTGGAGGTGGAGACTGGAGCGACGGCTTGGCGAGCCCTTACGATGACGAGCCTGCTGGAATTGGATTCATGGTCGACGGAGATCTAATGGGTGGGGAAACGAATTGCTGCGCCACCTTTGCGAATCCAAGACTGTGCGGTCGATCGTCCAAGAGTAACGAGTTTGAAATTACCAATTTGGAAGTGTGGACGGTGACGCCTTGTCTCAACGAGGCGGAAGCCGAAATGCTCGAGATGAGACGACTGTTTGTTGAAGAAAACATTGGTTAAGCGATAAGAGGGGACATTTTTAGTTTAGTTCGTCGATGGGGAATGTTGGTGCCTTCTTGTTGAAGAGGCGTTCGTACACGAGTCTTTGGGGAGTATCTTTAAAAGGATCTTGCTCACGTGCTCTTAAAAGGTCGTCAATACCCCGACGTACTTCGTCTTTTGTTTGTCTGTACACTTTTGAACAAGCTTCCTTGTCCTTTGGATCAACGTCGTTGGTACTGACTGGCGTTCCAAAAACGAAATAGTTTCGGGCAGGAATAGTAGGAATTGCAATCGGGGGGAGAAGAACCTCGTCCTCATTCCGTTTATCATAGCGCGCAGCTGTAGCGTTCTGCGTCAGTTTACGGGCTCTTTCGCCGATAAAAGGTAACTTTAAGACATAGTCCGTCTCTGCCAGAACATTCACGCTGTCGAGCATACCAATAGCGCTAACCGGAATGATGGTGGCATTGAATTTTGCCGCTGTTCTCACGAAGTCCACCTTGGTGGGCCAGAACAGCGGATAGTCTTTCCTTCCTGACAACGCCTCTTTGGCTCCACCAGGAAAGAGAAGTCCAGTCTGCCCCGACTGCATAAGTCGATAGTAATTACGAGGCGTAACTGGGAGAGCTCCAAACTCTTGGAGATCGCCCGCTCGATTAAGGTTGTCAACTAATCCTGGAATACGTCCACCCAGCTCGTTTAGCATTGACATAGTAAAGACAACCGGATGGGCAAGTCCTCTAGCTACGATTCCTCTTTCTTCATACAGTTCCGCAAAGAGTATTTGCAGATCCGCGCCAGCTGTGACGGAGGCAAGTGGTAATATTGGGTTAGTTTCGTAGCTCCGCTGTGGCCCTTTACGTCATGCCGATCGTTTACTTACCAAACTGGTGATTACCGACAAAGAGAACTGGCCCATCCACTTTTGGCACTTTCGAGAGACCCATCCATCGCTTTCCATTTTTATCAGTACTGACAAATACTGGACTGAGTGCCGTTCGAAACGTTTTGGCAACACTCTCACTGGCTGCTTTAATCTTGTCCGACGACGGTAGTTTCCAATCCGTAACGACATCGTATGCCTTTTTGGTAGCTTTCCAGTTCAACGGGTCAATCTTGGAAAACAAAATAGCCTCTGTCAGGTTAACATTATTATCCAGGACAAAGTGGCCACGTTGCCGCACCTCAAGCTTTTCACTGTTGGGCATAATCCGGACCAATCGGTCTCCTTCGTTAGCCGACGGCAATAGTTTGTCTTGCAGGCCTACAACGACTAGCGTTTGGACTTTGAGTTCCGGGAGTCGAGCATTGACAACGGGCGCCCCCAAAGTAAGCCACTTGACGCGATGCTCGAGAATGGTACCTGGCAGTTTGTCTCCTGTCCCTTTGAATCCTTCCACCGTTGCTGTCATGATTTCCTGCAACTGCTCAGTGCTTCGAGGAGGAATTTGAACGCCGGGAAGATTCACAATGGCTTCAAAGATGCGTTGTATCTGATTGCTGTCCGGAATCAATGCGGACAGTATCAAGCTACCAATAACGTCGTAGGCAGTGAGTTCGTCGACACCGCTTTCGCTAGAGTTGCTGGGAAGATCGAGAGATGCCAAGAGAGGCACTAGTGCATCCCAATTGGTTCGGTCAAACGAGGTGGCTGGATTGATCAAGACGAGCCCATCTAATGGACTCTTGTCGTGGTTTCGTTGTAGTCGCAAGGCTGCCGCTGCCGCAATAAGACCACCACAGCTCTCACCAATCAAGACGATTGGACGATCGCCTGCCTTGTCTTCGATGTTTGCAACATAGGCAGCCACGGCATCCACAATTTCGGCAAAGGATGATCGATCCTCGGGCTGTATAGTCAGTCTCCAAAACTCAAAATTGTCCGCGAGATCATCATACTGGTTGGAAGATGCCGAAATGCCGTATCCATCCAGCCCTGGTAGCATAATGGCGATTGGTTTGTTGTTCTGACCTGGTTTCGACTCGGCAGGTACGTCGTCGTCGACCATCATGGTTCTCCATGTACTTGCTCCATGAACGGTCGGAGTCACGTACGAGAAGCGTAGCGTAGGAGTGACTTGATCAGATATTGGACCTGGCCGTTCCAGATCTTTATAAACCTCGAAAAATCCCTTGC
>Ga0307978_1000703_pt1 | contig 27080 bp, 18 predicted proteins | sample OrgLakmetage1056_FD_203151 | JGI IMG/M metagenome (GOLD analysis project Ga0307978, IMG submission 203151) | Saline water microbial communities from Organic Lake, Antarctica - #1056 | ecosystem: Environmental > Aquatic > Non-marine Saline and Alkaline > Saline | place: Antarctica: Organic Lake...
ATATCATCAATCCAAGACCAGAATACCCAACCTGCTTTCTCGTAAGAATCATCTGCTTCTTCACGTAAAAGCTTCAAGGCGAGATATATTTCCCGTCTTTCTTCAGAACGTTCTTCTGTGGACTGCATTACTGTGTTTAGATACTTCACATTACTCACAAGCTGTTCTGCTTGGTTAATCTCTTTCTTGGAGAAGTGAGAGAGTTTCTCTTCAATCTCTTCCCACACGTGATCTGATACAAAGCGATATAAGTCACCAGGAAATTCTTGAGGTACAAGATTTACATAAGGTGCTGCTTCGTGATCTCGTGTGAGTGCTGCAAGATGTTGTGAACCGTTTGTTGAACCGTCAATAAATGCTTCCAGATTACTTTCATAATCGTAAATACATCTTTCTTGAGGGTTTATCAACGATGTTGGTTTTGATGCCCATACATGGATGTTGTTGAGTTCCACACATGCTGCAAGAAATTGCCAAGGTTTGTCTGCTTTCATCCATCGTGTATATTCCATAGGCGCACTGCCATACAGTCTGAACAGAAAGACATTTTCCAAGGCCCACTCATAACGATCTTTTACAGGAATCTTGTCAGACTTTCTACCGTCTTCTCTGTCACAACCTCCTCCCCAATTGTTCGCCAACATAACCATCAGCCAGAAGTAACCTTGCTGACCAATTGCCTTGACATCTTCACGCAAAAGAAGACCTCTTGCCAAGTCGCAACCTTGTTCATGCAAGTACGCTGTCGAGCAATATTTACGTCCTCTGAAATCCAAGAAGTAACTGTGATAGAAAGTGTTATCTTCTATTCTTGATGCCATATCAATCAAAGTTCTTGCTTCTCTGTCTTTCGACTTCATTGACTGAACTTCAGTGTTTTTCCAAATATCATCAAACACTTCAGACTCTTCTGCATAACACTGACTTGCAATTTCCAGCACAGTGTCATTTACTCGCCAACCGACTTTTTGCGATCTGTTGACCATGCGAAAGATCATCGGATGTGTCTCTGCTGTCATCTTTTTCACATCAGTGTCAAGAGTTTTTACTAATTGTCTACCGTCTACTGACAGACAAGTATCCCATAAAGGGTAAGGTTCGAACGCAGGCAGTCTGTCTATTTTGGGCAACTTCACTTTTGACCACAACGCTGACAACGCTTTCTCATCTACCGTCTCAATTACATAGACTGCATTCTTTTTAACTTTCTCCTTTGCAATTGTTATTAAATTAAATTCTTGAAAAGTGTACAGTAGAAAACCACCTACTTTTGCAGTCTTCAAAGATGTCATCCTCGCACCTGTGGAGCTAGCAAATGCCCTGCCACATTGTGTTATGATTTCACTGAACACTACTCCGTAAGTTGTATCTCGCTTACCTCTTGTACAGAGATAGATTTCGACAATCACATGGTCAATATATTGGTCGGGATCGTAATCTTCCAATACTTTGAGGTCAGATCTTGGCGGAATCTCTCGGGCAATTCTTTTCTTCAATCTTTCAATTATATCGTCTCTCATACTTCCATCATAATATTAAGTAGGTTATAAGGGTTACAAGAAGTAGGAACGGTATTACCTTTCCCAATATTTTTAAAAGTATTAATACTATAAGATGACCAAGACCTTTTGGCAAATGGCCTCCACGCAGGTCACTCGATGAGTCCCACTATTTTCAGTTTATTAAGTATTAAATCCTCTTGTTGCGATTTCTTGCTTTGACCAGCTTTACTGGCGGTTCTTCGTCTTCTCTTTGGTGTATCTCCCAGTAGTAATGTACGTACTACTTTTCTGTACTTGCGCAAAAATAAACCTCGTTGAAAGTAATACGAGAAGAAAGGCCGAAGCCCTTCTCCTCAATTTATTAAAGAAGTTCGTCAAGAACAGCCTTCACAATACCGTACAACAGAAGTAATGTCAATAACGTCATGACTACTTTTCTTCTTCTTTTTTCGGGAACTCTTCCTTAAAGTCTTCCCAGCGGTAACTGTCGTAGTTATCTACCGCCAACATAACACCGCCTCCCAGCGCAATTACCGTACCACCAGCGATTGCAAAAGGTGCCCATGCAGGCGCAGTTACAATCCCAAGTGTTCCGAGTAATCCTGTAGTCCCAACTGCTGCAGCTCCTGTTAAAGTTGCGGTAGTTCCTCCAACAAGTGCAGTTGAGTATAAAGCATTCTGTTCATAACCTAAGAAAGATTTTGACCAGTAATACGTTTCCATTCCAAAGTAAACACTCTCATTCCAAGCAGTTCTCCACATATGTCCTGACCAGTTTACTGTGCTCGCCCATAGTGTATCTTCGTCAGAAAAAGTCACTTCAAGAGGCGGTTCGTCAATTGCAACAGACTGCTCTACTGTGAGAACAATTTTTGACCCATCATCCAGAGTACAGATGAAAGTGTTTTCTGCGGAGACAGCACATGCGGTTGCAGAAATGGGGTTCTCAGTCGTTGCGTGAGCATTCGCTTGCATGAGTGAGATTACGAAAAATACAATAAAGGTAGCAACAATAATGCTTACTACTTTGTTTAGAAGTTTGAAGAAAGTTTTCATAAAGGTTTTCCTTAATTTTGGTAAGTGACACTATGTCATTATCTAAGAGAAGAGGCCGGAAAGACCTCAACAATATTTACGCCAGTTTGCTACTGATGAACTTTGAACACTTGAAGCCCAGAACTATTACTATTACAATTGCTGTTGCATTAACTCCAACGTTTGACCAGTATAAAAGATGGTAGCTTGTCTCTGTTTCTACATGAACGCTTGTCAAAGGGTAACCGAGTAAATAAAAGTCAACATTGTAACCTGCGAACATGTAGTAAATATCTCTGAACAAAACAATTGTGTGACCAAATATGTAACTTGCAATTGATGCATAGAAAGTTGCTGCTGCGAACCAAAGTATAAATAATGTCATAGTATCACCTATTGAGGAAAGTAGAGGAATTTCTACTCTTTCATATAAGATACTCCTTTTTGCGCAGTTTTTATTGGAAAAAATTGCCCCCGAGTATGAGGCTCGAGGGCTGAGCGCAGTTAAAACTGAGGCTATCTCAGTCGTCAAGTCACGGGAGAGTGACATAAATATTATGCAAGTGCTACATTCTCTAAGTAATGCAAGCACATTTGTTCCAAGGTCATACCTTCATAAATAACATCGCTGGCTTCAAAATCGAAAGACATTCCAACGTGAAGTAACTCACCTTGCTCGTTCATCTTACGGTTAATAAGTATGAACGGGTCCATGCCATTATCGAGCGCAGCTTGATCTGCCCAATAGTAATACTGTACATTGACATTAAGTTCTTTGTCTTCTGTCACAGATATGTCAGCATAATCAGGGTTTCCTCTGCGGTAAGTCTGATTGTTTCTGGAAAAAGAAGTTGCATAAGCAATGCCGAATACTGCTGCTGCGTGTACAATTCCTTGTGAACTTGTAAAATTTGTTTTGGTATATAAAGACATCAAATGTCTCCTCAGTTAATGTTGTTGTATTTAGGTAAAATATAGTTTTCTAAATGTGCTAAACAAGCCTGTTCAACAGTTGCGGCTGTGCTTTCTGGTACAAAGACAAATGCCGTAGAACGTAAACCTCCTTCATCCCAGTTTAAGTTTTTCAAGACTTTGTGAGGTTGTTCCAGATCGGTTGAACTTTCCCAGTAATAGAACTGCACTGTCATACGAATGTCTCCACTGACTTTTTCAGAGATTTCTGAATACTTCGGCACGTTGCGACTGTAATCAACTCTTTTGAAAGTTTCTAATTTTGCTTGTGCAATTACAAAGGCTGCTGCAGGATGTAACACTCCTTGCAAATCTCTGAAACTGGCAGTTTTCAAAATATCCATTAGATTTCCTTAAGTAACGCCAATACCACCATTCTCTGAAAACATGATGTCAACTCTTGCCACAGCTTTGGTACTCCAGCCTTGAGCATTTCTGACACGATAGTCCACTTCATAACGGTAATTAGTTATACCGAACATGAAAGGAAGACTGGCGCTGAAGTTGAGAGAAGCACTATTACCGGAAGGTGCTGCAGTCGTTGATTGAGTCCCTGTAGAATCTCCTGACTGTCTCACCCAAGTAGCATTTGTCAATTCTACTTCCAGAATAGTTGTGGAGCTTGACACTGGTAGCAAGAAACTGTCATTGTAACTGCTCGTTTCACTATTGCGAGATACTGCAAAATTACTTACAGTGGGGATTGTTGCTGGTGCAGGTTTGTTGAGCGTCACGTTTCGAGACACTACTGTAGTGGCAGAGTCGTCATCCACAATTGTCAACCTGACAGTATAGACACCGTTTGCTCTTGAAGACATGTCAAAAGATGTGGTGTTTGTTGTGGAAGCGTTCATGTTGACAGTTGCAATCACATTCCCGTTAAACAGCAATGCTGCAGTCTTAAACTGAATTGTCCCATCATAGTCTACTGCATCAAACGATACAGGTAAAGTGTTACCAGTAATGACCGCCCCAGATGCAGGGTTGGTGAAAGTTACAACAGGAGCTTGGTTTACAGCTGGTGGCGAAGATGTCGCCAATGCAAACAGTTGACCTATGTCTAGCATAAAAGCAAAAGGTTGCCCTGGACTTGGGTCGACAGTGTCATTCGGATCTATAAAACCATTTGCGTCAGGTTTAGCACCTATGTATGTTGCCAAGAATTCCATCCGATAACCTGTAGTTTGCAAAGTATTGTCGTTCGGATATTTTGAACGATACCTTGTCAAAATACTTGCACCGGAGGGAGCTACTCGGTAATCACCTGCAGCTGAAAAGTTGAAATCCATACCATCATATTCAGGATAGACGTCTCTGAAAAGCTCTTCTACAGCAGCCCAGCCATTTGGTTGGCCGGAAATTGCTGCTAAGAAAAGAGTGTCTAAGTCTGCACCATTTAAATCACGGTAACCGCTAGCCATTGAGTTTCTCCTCAAGAGATTTGACTCTTTCAGTCAGCTCAGCAATTGCAGCATATGCATCAGCAAGCATTTCGTTGTAATTTAACGATTCAACTTCGCCATTAACTTTACCAACCACTTCAGGCATCACTTCGTTTACTTCATCAGCAATGAACCATCTGTGAGTCTTATCTGAGCGCCCATCCTTGAACGTACCTACTGCCACTCCTTTATTGCCTATGGCGCATACTTTAGACAAAGACTCTGACGTAGATTCACGGTAATCGATGTCTTTATATTTAAGAGCTGATGTTGCTTGAAAGTAAGTTGCTAAGACTGCTCCTGTTGCCTGTATGTTACCTGCACATGTGACTGTCCCACCTGCTGTAACCTTGAACTTGTTACCGCTACTACCTACATGAAGCTCTCCATCAGTTCTTAAAATACTTGATGCGCAGTAGATGCCTGATGAGAACTCACTATTAGGGTTAATTCGGAGCCAAGAATCGGAGAACTGTATGATACGCTTACCGTCACCTTTATAGTAAGCCCCATTAGCATTTACGTCATTGCCTGCGGTTACATCGGCTGCACTAGTCACTAAGGCAGCTACAAGGCCGATTGAAGTTAGGCTATTGTTACTATTGTATACCTTAAAGCCCTCTGCACCTTCCAGTCTTTTATTCATGTAGAACAGAGGTCTGTCAGTAATGATGTGGAAGAAGCCTGAGTTTGTTGAACCTAACGTACCTTCCCCTGTAGGGGTATTGATTCTCACGACATTTCCTGCTGTGATGATTCCTGTCGTACTTATACCACCTGAACCCACATCTGCGCTTGCTCCCAGTAATGCACCGCTAGTCCATATGTTAGATCCGAGAGCTGATGTAGGTGCGCCGTTCATTACATGTACAGTCTGATGGCCTCCTGCAAGAGCACCATGCGTCCCATTATTAGGATGGTAATAACCTAACCCATAAAGGTTTCCAAAGTCTGAACCGTCTGAACTGTTTGTATACGCTGTACCCATGCTCCATATATGCTGAGTTTTCGTGGCGTCGTATGTGCCAAAAATTCCACGATGTCTGAAGGCACTAGGCACTACGACATTACTCTGCACAAACAATGTTGAGTTAAGGTAGTCTGTAACATCAGACCTTAAAAAGCTAGTAGAATTGACACCATCTAAAAGGTCAGCATCAAGCCCACTTCCTGCTCCATCGTTACCTTGATGCCAAACCCTGTTACCATCAATCGTTAAGTCCTCAAAGTCAACTTTCTGCATTGAAGGTAGTGAGGATGTTTCCCAAGGAGTATGGCTTAAAGATGATACGCGATCACCTGAGTCAACAAGGTCTAATCGCACTATTATACTGTTTGTGTTAGCTGAGTAGACATAAAAACCAAACCAACCATTTACAATCTCAGGCGCACCAATACGTAAATTATCTGCGGAATTTCCTGTTGCCGCACTTATCCTACTTGCGGAGTTAGAGTGAATCGCCGTTGCCCCACTTGGAACAAATACACCGAACTCTCTTTCAAGTATTCCGAATGCAGGCGCGAAGTTCCAAGTACTGCTTATAGTGAATCTTCCTGAGTAAAATCTCGATAAGTTATTTTGAGCAAGTCTTATAAATGTTCTTCCGCCCCCAAAGTTTGCTGAAGGGGAGCTTATAGTTAACGTGAGAATTTTAGAGTCATTACCAAGACGTAGCCTGCCGTTAACATTTATACCATCGTTAAAGGATTGTATGCCCTGCCAATCTTGAGCAAGCTCTTTCCTACCAAAGGCTGAGCCATGAATCCCATCTAGAGTATCGGCATCAAGCCCACTTCCTGCACCGTCATTATTTTGATGCCATATCATTCCACCTACAGTCGAACCATTAGAAGCTATGTAAAGCTGATTGCTCGACTCATAAAGTACTGCGGCACTGACCCCTCCCTTGTGAAACCCTAGAAGTGGAGGTGTACCATCTAAAGTTCTTAACTCAAGCTGCCCACTGCCATATTGAATTGCAGTCGTTGTACTTGTAATACGTAGCTTATGTACTAGCTGCTCAGGGGTGTCTTTGCGTACCAATGAGTCAACATGAAGCCCATCTAGAGTATCGGCATCAATATTAAGCGCATCAATTAAACCTTTCGTGAGGCTTTCGGTATCTACTACTCTCTTCCAAGCATTCCATGCACTTTGGTAACGAGTTCTCCAGTAAGTGCCTCTGCCATCATAAACTTCGTACACTTGGGTTACATAAGTTGAGGTTACTGCCTTAACCGTTAAAGTTCCTGCGAGGTTTGTAGGGTAATTCGTTCCTGAAGTTGCCCCTGCATTACCTTGCTGAAGGTACACGCCCGACTCTATGTAGTTGTTTAAATCTAAACCTCCACCTATTGAGCCTCTGATTACAAAGTACCTCGCATCTGCTTCAATTTTTGTATAATGTTTGACAAATTCTGTAGCTAAGTTGACAGTGGTCACATCTTTCAAATGACCATAAGTATCTTGTCCAACTGTTTGCAACACTTGCAGTCCAGTGCCGCCTAGGCTACCGTTCTTGGCAGAAGACCCGTGAGTAATAGTTATAGTCTCGTTATTAGCTTGGTTGAGACTGAAAGCGCCACCGCCAGTCAAACCACCAGTGCCGTTCAAAGTTATTACAGAATCATTAGCATTACCTGTAGCAGTTGCACCTCCGGAAGCTTCTTCGTTGACTTGAAAAGAGCTGGAGTAAGTTGCACTGAAAACAGAACCGACATTGCTGAAGTTTATTCTGAACTCGTACTCACCTGCTGGAGGGTTGTAGTCAATAGGTGCAGATACTTTACTGCCCAATCGTCCTTCCCATCTGCCGTTTTTAAATACCATATTCACAGTGAGAGTGACAGGAGCCATTATATTTGACCAAGAGCCTCCTGTCAAGCGATTTTGAAAAGTCACTGTCAGACTGCGTTGTGCTGCAGAGGGTTGTCCGTCAGACGCTGAGACTGTTGCGGTTATGTAACTTTGCAAACTTATTGGGTTATTACCATGTTGAAACTCTGTCAAAAGAACTCGATTACCTTGAAAAGAAGCCCCCCAGACATAAAATTCGTCACGTACACCACCTGCAAGAGGTTGAGGCAGTGCCAAAGAATTTCTTATAAACTCTATTGCAGACGCCCCTAAGGCATTTGCACCAACTGAACCGTCATTCAAAATGACACCGTCAAGCTGGCCTGTACCGTCTGAACGGATCCCGAATACAGTTCTGCGAGCAACATCTCCAATTGTTGCAATCTCCAAGGCAAAGTCATTGTCAGCACTTATACTTACTTGTACATCACTATTGACAGCGCTTATTGTGCTTGTTGCTGTAATTTCTTGAGCAAAAATGTCATCGATGTCCAGCCGTGCTGCAACAATCTTACCTGTAGTAATATGTGCACCATCTATAGAAGTGCTGTTGAAAGTGTTTGTACCATTGCTGAAAGTAGTGCCGTCAAATGTGACGAGACCTGCGAACGAAGTTGCTTGCTTCGGATTTTGAAAAGTTAAAACGCCCGAACTATCTGCATAGAGATATGAAAGCCAGTACTTGTTACCGTTCTGGGCAGCATAGGTAGGTGGTACCAGTCCCCAATTATTGGAAAGGTTTACCAACTCACCTGCTGTAAAGTCATAAAAATCTGCTGTAGGTTTAGTCGGGGCGTTCGCACTTGTCAGTTGATAGTAAACAAGAGATGATAACGTTTTGTCACCATCTTTTATGTCTGATATCGTAACTGATCCTACGCCTGTTCTGCTCATATTATGCCTCTATTACTGTGCACTCGTAAAGTACTGGGCTGTTGAATTCAATGTCATTTGGTGAAACTACAATTGTAGCTGAATCTGTACCTATTGCAACTCCGTCTTTTTTCCAAGCATAAGTGAGTGATGCCCCAGAGATGGTAGTCCCTGTGTCGTTGTCAAAAACAATTGCTGTCAACGTTTTGTTTGGACCAACATTATTCTTGAAAGTAAAGCCCTGTGAACTTGAGTTGATGAATACTGACAGAGCGCCTTGCCCTCTTGCACCGTCTTGGATTCTTGCAATACTGATTACATCCATACCGCCGTTATTACCAGTGACTCTTATTGCAAAACTCCCAGAATCACCGAAGTTGGCAGGTGTAATTACGATACGATCTGCAGGATCTGCCCCATTTACATCAAGGACACTGGCGCGGCTTGCACCTGAACCTTGTGTCAAAGCTGTCCAAGCGCCGCCATTTTTACTGTATGCTGCAACACAACCTCCGGCATCACCTGCGTAAGTCACGTCTATGGTAATACTACCGTCTGCAGTCACACCATCGCTGTTAAAACTGAAAGTTTGTCGGTTAGGTGCAAGACTTACAACTACACCGCCTGCGCCCTGAATTGCCTTTGCAAGAGATATTGTCAAAGTAGTTTCAGTAGCACTGCCTACGCTGTTGATAATTTCCAGAACAACATCTACTGTTGTGTCTTTATTCGAAACTACCAAGCCGCCAGGTATTACATTAGATGTTATTGTTGCGCCTGTTCTGGCAAATGTCCAACTGGTATTTGAAGAAGTCACACTCAAGATTTTGAAAGTATTATTACCGCCTGTAGCGTTATAAGTTGCTTCGGTAACACCTACAAAGGCTTTGACTGTGGAACTAAAACGATTTTTGGTTGTGTTGTCTACATCGCCATTTGCATTTGCTGAAAATGTGTGAGATTGATTTGTCAATAGTGCTGAAAGAGGATTGAAACCGTCCAACACGTCTGTTATTGTTACTGCACCTACACTGGAACGAGCCATATTTATATTCCCATAAAAATTTGTTTATATGTTACTGACTTCACAAGCCAAATTTAGATTCCCACCGTCACTTACATCAGTGGGGTCAATGATTATTTCAGAAAAGTTATTTGCAGAACCGAGTTCACCGTCTGCTGCAAACAACCCTCCCCCAGGTGCTGTTCCAAACATACTGCCGCCACTGTCTACATACATGACAGAATTATTGGCAAACCATTTGTAACGATAGCCTGTTGTGTTTGTCGATTTGATACCGTTGAGATAGACATCTGCTGAAATTGTCTTGGGTGTTCCCAAATTATTTCTGAACACTGTGCCTGAACTGCTGCGCAAGATGATATCAATAGAAACGCCATCTTTACCGCCAGCTACAATTGCAGCAGAAACACTGTGTATAGTACCTGTGTCGGTACCACTTGACCAAATCCTGACAGTGTTTATGTCTTGATCTATCTCCAACACCACCATATGTGACTTGCGCTCAGATACATTTCCAGTCAAAGGTTCCAACAGTTGCCCGTTTAAACTGAGACTGGTGCTTTCAAAGCCTGTTGCGTCTATTCTGAGCACAACTGGTCCACGATACCCCAGCGCATTAAATGTATACATAGCTGCACCATCTGCATTAGTATTCACAGGTGTTGCACGAGGTGTACTGTCGCTGAACAATAAAGCAGGATTGTCTCCAGACACAGCATCAATTGTAACAGTGATTGTCTCAAAAGCTGACCATGCTGACAGGCTACCATTTGCTGTTCTTGCCCGAACTCGGTAACTGTACTCTTCAATATAGTTGGGGCTGTGAATGACGCTCAACCTGCTGAGATTCGAGACATTTGCATCGTCTAAAATTCTTGCAACTGTGCTGTAAACCACCTCTCCACTCACACTCACTGCAGACTGTATCTCGTATTCCCGCACATTCATGTCATCTGACGGTTCAAATGTCAACATCACAGACTTCACAATTGAGGCAGTATTGTCGATGAGATTCAAACTCAAACCTGTAGGTACTGGGACCTTACGACTTGTTCCGAAAGGGTTGTCATTATACAGTATTGTAAGTTCTGACTCTTCTTTGTCATAAGCCAAAGGGTCGTAAATATACGTCTCAAAGCTTATCGTGAAGTCATCGTTGAGTTTTGTAGACAAAATTCTTACTATAGTAGATGCTTCGTTTCTTTCACTAAACACTCTCACAATATCGCCAGGCTCCAAACGAAACATTTGGTGAGAAGTTTTGAAAGAGATGTATGGCAGTCTTGAAGACTCTAGTATTGCGTGGGCAAGTCTCTCTGCTTGATAAACATTGTTGACACCATCGATAGTAGACTCTTCCACCAAAGGTATGCCACGATCTTCTGCTTTGAATTTCTCAGAAATCAGTTCAAAAGAATCGGAAGCAAAATCTTTGCTCAAGTTTCTGAAGTTTAATTTGACCTGATTAAGTCTTGAATCAGTGTCTGTCTGGGCAAATTCCAAATCTCCGACTAGCACGTCATCAGTTATTACTTCGATTGCTTGTTCAGAAGCAGTTCCCGCCAAAGGGTCTGGGATACTTATTTTAATCAAACCATCTGCAGACCTGAAAATGATTGCTCCAGGAATTGTGTTGAGAATTTTTTCTATGTTTGAGATGTGATCTACATCTGGATATATTAAGCCGTGGAATTCGTGACGTCTCAAATCCCGCGTTACTTCTTCACCGTAAAACTTACCTTTAAGACTGACATCTTCTTGGACTACTTGCTCAGAGATACGAGCAGCATTTGCGAATGTACCTGTGATGTCAATTTCATTGTCAGGTATTTTTGGTCCAATTATAGACGTTGTCATGTAGTGAAGCAGTACTTCTACAGTATTGAAACTGTATTTTCTTACTTGCAAATTATTTGTTGACATTTTTTACCTCGGGATTTTAGCTACTACATCAGCAGAAATGTAAGAAGTCAAGACATTGCCTGATGTTCTCACAGCTCTTCCTGCAACTCGCATTTCCAATGTCAGACCTTCTTCGATAGGCTCAGTTAAATAAGCTTCAACTACAGGATGACGACTTGCCACTACCCACTCGTTTCCAGCATTTGTACGATACTCTACTTGGTAATCGTCTTGGCCTGTACCTGCCAACCATTTGCCAAATATGTTCACTTTAGTAATCTGACCTACATCTCTTACTGGAATCAATTCCAAAGACGTTGGCGCTACCATGTCAACAGGTTCTTCCAATTGAGGATTGCTGCCAGGGTCTACCGGACCGTCCCAATAAGATCTGTCGCCCAATAGACCACCTACACCTGCTGCTACTCTGAAATAAAGATAAGTATCTGCCAAGACAGCCCTTCTAAATAAAGTATCGTTCAGTGTCAGAATCATTTTTACCCAAGTGTAACCGTCTACTGATTTCTCAATTTCGTAATACTCAGCACCTGCCACTGGATCCCATGTCAATATGACTTCATGCCAAGTTGCTCCAAAGAAAACTCCTGTGGGAAAAAATGCTGCAGAGAAATTCTCAGGAGCACTTAATACACCGTTAGGAATATCTTCTGCAATTGCAAGCTCCCCTGACCATGTAGTCCAATCACCACGTCTGCCTGCGCTTTTTGCTGCAACTCTGAGCCAGACTCTGCCATAACGCAACACCATCGTTTTGCTTGTGCCTGTCACTGCTGTATCAATTGTTTCAAATATAGTACCGTCACGTGAAGCCTCTACGATATAATTTGTAGCAGCGGGGACGGCATCCCATGAAAGCGTTACATTCAAAGAAAATATATCATTTCCAGTCGTACTCACTACAACATTTGATGGGCGCGGCATTGGCACAATTGCAACAACATCTGACTCAATACCAGAACTCATCAGCACACCGTCTATGGTGTTTATGCGAAACACTACGCCTTCGTGTTCTACAGGGTATGAGACTGAAGTTTCAGTAGTATCTTCTACTACCAAAAATGTACCGTCACTTTGATCGGGATCAGTATATTTCATCGAAACTCTGTAACCAGAAGCACCGACAACAGCAGGCCATGAGACATACACCTGACTGCCTCTCAGATACATTTCACTGGGCTGATGCTGTACTACGATTTCTGTTATTGGGGTTACTGTACCACTTTCAGAGTATGTTGCAAAGCTTGTTCTTGAAGGGATTACCAAGTTCGATCTTTTGATTTCTGCCCAAGGTGATATGCCTACTTCGCTACGACCTCTCACTCGATAAGCTCGCAAAGGATGCATTGTATCCAGTGAAAAAGTGCTCGTTTGAAGGTTAGCTGCCACTACTTCCCACTCAGTATTGTCTAAGAAAGACATCTGCAGTTCGTAGTCAATCGCCCCTGTCACTAAAAACCAAGAAAGTATTGTACGGTAACCTCCTGTAAAAGAACCTCCTTGTATTGTCACTGCCGAGAATGGCTCAGGCGAGCGAAGTTGACCATCATCAGGCACAGTACCTCCTGCGCCAGGTATAGTAGACCATTCATTTGCGCTATACGATCTTATCAAAGCTCCTTGCAAGTAATATGCAGAAGCAGGCTGACCTCCATACTGAGGGTCATCGATATCCATTTTGTAAAATTCAGTGGCATAAGTGAGTTCATCAAAAACAGCATCCCATCCGCGATAGATTGCAGAGGCGTTATTTAAAAGACCTCCGCCTTTCTTATTCACAAACAGTCTGCAAAACCTCAAAAACTTTTCGTCTGTGTAAGGTTCTTGGTCAATGTCTGCGGTGACTATAAACGACACTTCTGAGCAACCTAATACAGTCTGTATAGCAAGGATAGCATTCTTTTTACCGTAACTGCTGGGAAGCTTGTTGAAATTTTGATTGGGGTTTTCAGGGTCAAATACGTAGAATTCATTTCCACTCCCACTGCCACCTTGATTGCCTATATTAAAGTCTCCAAACAAATTTGTGCCTGACAATTCTCCGAAAGCCTGTTCGGTTGCATTGGGTTGAGTTCCCAAAAAGTTTCTGTCTAAATGGAAATGTACAGGAATAGAATCGACACGTGTCTCTCCATAAATTTCGGGAACAGGTAAGTTAGAATTTGTAACTCGAATGTTTCGTATAGCAGCCTGCCGCTTAGCATCTTCTGCTTGTCTTCTGGCAGCTTGTTTGGCTTTTGCTCTTTGATCAACTTGGTATATGGTAGAAGCCATGAACAAGATAATCGTGAGTGGATTTACTGGACCGCCCATGGCGTTCTCCTTAGTCGCTGTCTGAATCGCCCCACTTGAGAGTACGCTCGTCACTAGTATCATGAGAGTATTCAAATGCGGTGTCTTTAGGGTTTATTCTTCGTTGGCTTGCATCACTTGTTGTACGATTTGTTACTTGCAACAATTTAGACAAAGGGCCAGTACATTTAAGACTTACAATAGACGCATCATCTTCAATACGCCAACCTGCGCTGCTGATGCGACCCCTGTAAATAACTAATCTGCTTGAGGTCATTTTTGCCTCAGGCATTGACAGGAAGCCCATTGTCACCAATACAGGGACACCTACGCTTTCTGTGTTGAGAATCTTTTTAAGGCTGCCTTCTGCATCTTCGAACACTATATCAAAGATATCTCTGGAAACTTCAGCCAGTGCATTTGGAGGAGATACTGAGACCAGTCCTGCTGTATTCAGGTAAGTCTCTGCACCTTGTCCGCTTTCGTGAATTACATGTGTGCTGTGATCTGTTGCCAGCAATGGTGTATCGAAACCCAAGCGCACCATCACGAAAGGTGCCATATTACCTTTGGAAATCAATTCAATAACTTCTTGAGTCGTTTCAAGCATTTAGTTTCAATCCTATATAAAATAGAAGGGGAAGAGGAGTTCAGGTAAAACATCTGCCTGAACCCCAATCGCGTTACATATTTGTGAGTGACAGTATTGCTGCAGAGTATATTGCAAAATACAATAGGGTACTCTTCTTCTTCTGCCATCTCCAAGATTACATCGAGGAAATCTCTGAAAACGCTTGCTGACCATTTGCGATAAATATTGTGCACCATGATCTTGCCATTAGTGCACTCCAAAGTTACGCTGAAGTCATCGTTCTCATACGTCCTCAACAATTTTGAGTGTTGCATTTTGCATGATACCGTCTGTGTATTGAAAGCTGGAACTGTCTGCTTCATTGAATACCTTGGCCACTACGTCAAAGAAATTGACTGGAGTGTTTGCAGGAACTCGCTGACGCAACGAAGGGAACACCCTCATCTCTGCAGAACCGTTTTCAGCTAATGTGTCAAAACTTTCGGTTACTGCATACAACTTATGGTGATTGCCAAACGTTATAAAACGTCCAGCAGGATAACTTCTTGCCAAAAAGTGACTAATATTAATCGAAGAATCTCCGACTTCCCCTTCGTCACTAACTGTCGGTGCTCCAATATTGCCGTAAATATCATTTTTGACGAAACCTATTTCTGTCCCAAGATGCTGCGGGACTGGAATGTCAAACGAAGTGTGTAACCCCGTTCGCATCCAATGTCCCATCAGATCTGAGAAAAGTTTACTTTTGCCTGCATCTTTGAGAGTGATAAGTAACTCCCAACGCTGAGCATCTTTGTAAATAACTTTCCTCTTCAAATTCAGCGACTCGTTCATCAAGTAAGATTCGTTGCTTGTGATACTGATGGGGGTTACATACGGATACCCCATAAACTTATAAATCATGACATCAACCTTTTCTCTCTGAAGTTGGAATAAACAATGCTGGAAATCTCACCACCTAGTTTAATGATTTCTTGCTTAGTCTGCCTAGACAAGTCGCCTGTGAGATTGAACTCATTTGTGACATGTATTGGTTGCGCACTCTTGGCAGGTTTGGAGTCAAGTACTGGTGCAGCTGCTGGCGTAAATGCCATTAACTTGCTTGTACCTACCATCCCACCTTTGGCATACTTCTTGGCATTTCCGAAGTTGATATTATGCAGTAACTCGCGGTTAGCTTTAGTAGCCTTTGCATTTACTACATACTCTCCGTCAGATAACCATGTGGGTATGCTGTCTGATGTGCCTGTTCCTGGACCTGTGATTAAACCGCCTGTGGCTGCTGCTAATACTGGTGCTGCCGGAGCACCCAAGCCAAATACTGAGACTGCAGTTGTTGCCAAGCCCAACAATGCACCGATAGTGTCACCGTTTCGAGCAGCTGCAAAAGAACCTGCAAGACCGCCTATTGCCAAGACTATCTGCCCAGTTCCCATGTTGAAGATGTCACCCATTCCTTTGAAGCCTTCTGCAGTGACAGCAGTGTTTTGCAACAACGGTTTGGAGAATGCTCCTCCAAGGTCTGCTGTGTCACCGCCTGCTACATTGGCTTTGAAATCTTCACTAACTAATGCAGGAACTTCTGGACTACCATACGAGTTAATATCAAACGCAGGTAATGGTGCAGAAAATTCACTGAACTCACGTTCACCTAAGCTGGCGGATAACCCCATTGGAACGTCTAGACCGTTTGCCTGCAAGAACCCTTTCAATGCATTGACAAATTCAAGTGTCTGTAACTGTAACGCGCTTTGCAAAGCAGCGGTCTGAGTCACAAGACCTGCATTGAGATTGGCAGTGGGTCCAGACAAGTCAGGTAGTTTTTCTTCCGCTTCTTTTCCAAAGAAAGAACCGTCTGCAAATACGCTGCTGCCAATACCCTGCAACAACTTCATCACAGCACCTTCTTCACCTATCAAGTTGTCAGTAAAACCTTCGATGAAAGTATTTATGATACTTCGAGTAAAATTATCAATCATGGATTTCAGGAAATCTTCAAAAGAACTTTCACCTGTAAACACATCAGACAAGCCGCTGGTGAAGTTGTCTTTGACACCCGTTGCAAAAGAAATACCTGCCTCTTTTACCTTGACGAGTAACTCAAACTCTCGTGCCAGTGCTGCTTGCAAATCATCTGTGAGTTTCATTGCAGTCAGTTTAGCAGTACCTTGCAGTTTATTAGTATCTACAGCCAAGAAAGTCTTTTCCATGGCATCAATTGACGTATATAAAGATTGCTGAATATTCTCAGGCAAACGTCTAAAGACATCTCTATCAAATCCTTCTACACCAACTCTTGCCAAGCCTGCATTGAGCTTTTCAAACGTTTCACCATACTTCAAAAATACTGCAAACAGTTCGGACTCATTAGCTTTTCGTTTGAACTCATTTACAACAAGTGCGGCAGACTCTTTATCAGCGTCTCCTGCATCTTCTGATTCAAGTATTCGCAAAGCAGCAGCATACTCTTGAGCTTGTTTGAAAGCGTTCTTGCGGAACTCTTCAGGCACATTAAGTAAGTCTTGCATACTGGCATTCAATGAAGGGAACGCAGTTTGCATGCTTTGTAATACTTCTGAAAACTTGCCCACCGAACCTCCGCTGTCTATGAACTTAGTTTCTTCAATGGTCTTTTTAGCGTTTTTGACAAAGTCTTCCAGCCCTTTTTCCATCTTGGCAATTTGCCCTTTCAGCGAAACTTTATTAGCAGTATCCGCAGGTTCTTTGTTATAACTTTTGGTGAGATCTGCCAAGTCAGCGACTCTTCTCTTGTAGTCTTCAAAGAAACCTTCTGTAGAAAAATCTCGTAAAAGACTGAGACTCAGAGGTTCCATGGCCCCATTAATTGTCTTCTTCAAGACAGTCGCAATAGAGGTTTGCCATTCTTGCAAAGTGGCAGGTTCGATACCTTCAATCGAAAATACACTGGGTGATTTAAAGATGTCGAATACTGAGCTGCCATACCTTGACAATATCTCTTTGACTGCTTCAAAACCATCAGCTGAATTCCTGAATATACTGCGGAACTCTTCAATTTTTTCTTGAGTCATGCCGACCCAACCTTCTATACCTTTTCCAGCAGCATCTAAGTTACTGCGGGTGCTGGCAATACCTGCGCGTTCATCCAAGCCTGTATTCAATTGCAAAAGAGCTTCTTCGAGACGACTTTGAAGCAAAATTAACTGCTCATTAATAAGTCTCTTATCTTCTTTACTGGTTTCAGGTTTCAGAAAATTTGCCGACAACTGGTCGATTCTTTGACGAGTATCATCGATCTGGCGTATTATGCCTTTCATCGGGAAGAACTTTTCGCTTCCCTTTTCTTCTGCTGTAAGCTTGGAGACATCGCCTTCTTTCAACTCACTCTTGACAGGAGCTTTTGCAATGACGGTGTTCTTGGTAATTTCTTCGCTAACTGCACCTACTATTTTAGTAATAGGCTCTTTGATAGCATTACCTAGATTGTCGCCAAAACTCTTAGCAAGGTCTTTACCTGCCCCTAAAATGTCTGCCTTGGGAAGCTCGACCTTGGTAGGAGCGCCATCTGCCCACACTCTGCCTGCTTGTGCCTGTCCAGAATTTGCCAAAATTTCATCCAGAACATACCCGTATGAGGCGTTTGTAAACATCCCTGACTCAGGCATCAGTTCAGATTGAACTCCCACAGAACGCGACTGTATCACACTTTGTGTAAGCGCTTTCCAATCTTCTGGAGAAGCTTTTGAAACAAGTTCTGAACCTGTTATGGAGTCAACCAGTTTACGGATTTTCATCCAAACTGATACACTGGCATTGAGCGCTGCACCAGATGCATTGTTTGTACCCTTCAAAGGTTCAGGTAAGAATATCTTAAGCTTATCTCTGAGAGCATCAAACATGGCAATTATTACAGACATTCCTGTCACAAACCCACGTATACTTGATGCCAGAACTTCACGGACAGTTGTTAACCAGCCTTGCCATGTACTCAAGTCAGCTGCGACTATTGCATCCCAACTGGCGACCATGCGTATAGCTGCTTCGTCACTAACTCTGTTGACAGTCTCCATGGGTGTTTCCACACCTTTCCCAAACTCATCCCAGCCGAACTGTCTCGGTGCGTCCTTCGCATCACTTACGATATTCGGAAACAAACCTACCAACAGAGCTGCTAATACCCCCAAGCCAAGCACAACTTTCAAACCCAAGCCTGTAACAATCATTGCTCCAAGTTTAAATAAGTTTCCTGCAACAAAGCTGAACAGTTTTTCTACAGCAACACTGAGAAGACTTATGGAACTCACAGCCGCAACTATTTGCACAATTATATTATCACTGAATTTGGAGAATACTCCTGACAATGCCAGACCCGTACCTACTGCTCCACCAATAACACTACCTGCACGACCTGCTGAGTTTGTAAACCCTGCTTGTCTTGTAGCCAGTCTCTGCGCTTGCATTGCGTCTCTTCTTTCTAGAACTCTTACTCTACGATTTGCTGCTGCAAGTCTATCGTTACTATTGGCAACTGATTTACTTGCAAGAGTTTGTGAATCCAAAGCAGACTTCAACCGAGTCATGGCTGCGATATTCTTTTTACCATACTTGTCAAAATTACCATCTACAGCATTCTTTTTAACATTTACAGCACTATCAGTGACACCGTTGATGTTCATTGCCAACATCTGTGCAGTGACTCTATTGGCCGAAGCATTTAAAGTATTTGTCAAAGCTTTCGCTTGTGTCTTAGCTTGTTTTTCCATCAAGCTGGCTTGCAGTCGGGCATCTTGTACACTACCACCAGCAGAAATTCCCGCTATGTTTTTCAGCTTTTTGGACAAATTACTGAGACCTGTTGCGCTGAGATCAATTCCTTTGGTAAATCGTCCCAAACGTTCTGTCAGTGAAGGACTGCTGAACAGCTTGAAATAAGCTAATGCGCCTATAATGCTCAGGCCAAAATCTTGTATTGCCCACAGTCCAAATTGCAACATGTCATTTACTTTACCGAAAACTTTTCTGAAAGCAGAAGAACTGTCTTGTAAGCTGTTATTCAAACTTTCCAATCTTTCTGCAGCAGCTTTTGCAACATTTCCCAAAGTCTCAAACGGGTTAAACTCACCCAGACCTTGCAATACATCATCAAAAGATAGCTCAGATAGTGCAGTAAATATTTTGGCAGGCAGTATTATCAATGCTGCAAAACCTGATGTCAAGGCTGTTATTCCCTTCATCAAATTGCTGCCTGGATATACTGACAAAGCCAGCCAATTGAATGCTGTTGTCAAACCTACTATTACTGCACCTATGATAAGTAAAGGTTTCAAGAAGATTGCACTTGCGCCCACTACAATTGCCAGTAATGAACGACTAATTAGTGAAAATGCAACTCCGCCTACAGTTGCCAAAGCGCTGGGTAACGCTACAAGTAAACCTGTTTTTAACACAAAGCTGAAAGTAGTTAATGCCTTACCTGCAGTCTCTGTTGCTCCGAGAATATTATCGACTGCTTTGCCAAAACCTTCTGTCTGAGTCAAGTAAAGACCTGCGCCAATTCCCAAGATACTACCTATTCCACTGGCAGCTCCGAAGAAATTGTTGCGACGTTCTTCTCTGTTGGTATTCAAACGAAAGTCTTCTGACTCTGCCAAGCTCAAACGTCTGCTGAGTTTCACAGAAGATTTTTGCAGGTTGACTAAGTCACCGTTACTCTTTGCGATGCGTTGGTTGTAGCTTATCAGTTGATCAAACTGTTTGGAATTTCCTGCCAAAGTACCTTGACGAGTTGCTTTCTCCAATGCTGCAGGTGTGATGTTGATACCTGCTTTGCGATTAGTTGAGACCAGTGAATTGGTCAAAGACTCACGATTTGTCAATAACTTCTGACGAGTTGCTTCAAGATCTTTTATACTGCGATTGTTACCGCTCTCTAAGTCACGGATGTTCAATAAAGCACTGTCATTGCCTTTTCTTTGAATCCCTTCCGAAAAACCTTTGATCAAATCAAAAGGAGCTTTTGCAACACCTCCCAACAATCTTGTAAAGCTTTCTCTTATCGGTTGAAAGGCAAGACCTATTCTGGCTGCCAATAGTATACCCAGTTCAAGAGGCATTGTTGTAAAGAAACCTGCAAACAAAGACAGCACTGTGGAAAATGCTCTACCCAATACTGTAGTCAAGCTTTGTGCCACACCGTCATCAATGAATGCTGCTGCAATGGTTAATGCCAAGATTTTCTTGAACAGTACCAAAGCTCCTCCGCCAACTGTTTTAAAGCTCAATCCCAGCGTAATTGCTGCACCAAATGCTGCCAATACTGCTTTAGACAACCCATCTTGAAATTCTTTGGGAATTGCCATAAACTGCTCATACAAGAAAGGGCGATACTCATTGAAACGCTGTTGCCCTACGCCTCCAAAAGAACCTTCTTGCATTCCCGCATAATCTAATTGTTTACCATTTATGCTGTCTACACTTGTCAGAGTTTTGTTGATATCAGACACCCCAAAGAACTGAGTCCATCTACGACCTTGTTCTGAAGTGAGAGCATCGCCTAATGCTTCAACAAGTCCTTCTTTAAAACCTTCTGCAATACCTAGGTAAAGGTCTTTGAAACCCTGCACGATATTCTTCAAAGAGAACGTCTGAAAGAGTGTCACAAAGTAACCGAAGACTATGCCGAGACCGCTAGTAAATGCACCTACAAAAGCGCTACCACCTGATGATGAAAATAGGCTGGAAATTGACTTACCTACTGTCTCACCAAAGCTGCCTATTTCAGACAACGCTGTTCCAATTTGCTGAAAAGTTTCTTGGAACCCATCACCTACTTTTTTCAAAGCAGTGTCAAAACCATCAGTGTTGAAGTTTGTATTAAAAAGACTGTCGAACAAACTTTTTACAGCAGTGATAGTGTCGCCACTGGCTTCCATCAGACCATCTAATGCAAATCCGCTGCTCATGCTTGGACTAAACAAGTCTCCAAAACTACTGGCAAGTTCACTAATTTGCACTTGCAGACGTGTGATTGTGGTGACATCAAACAAAGGATCCAGTGAAAGGTCGAAAGAACCGAACAGTCCAAATATTCCTTTGAAAGACTTAACTACCGCATCAAATGTACCTGACATTGCACTTACGAACTTTTCTGATTTGGAATCATTAAAAAGTTTGTCAAAGAAATCAGGCAACTCTTCTGCAGCTTCTTTACCAGCACTGACTATATTATCTAAACCGTCAAGAACATCTGCTGTCTTGATATTCAATTCTAGCGGAGTCCCAAGAATGTTACTCGCTTTCTGCTTAAATTCTGCAATCTTTTCGTCTGTAAATCCAAATGCTTCTGAACCAGTTGAGAACGTAGCTTTTGCCAAATCTTTCAAAAGACCTAACTGTACATTTTTAACTTGACGCAAAGCCCTGTCAGAGTTGTCTACGAACCCATCGACAATGATACCGAAGTCTCTTACAAGCTGCAAACCTGTACCTGTAGTTACGATTGTGGCTTCCACAGTATTGTTTGCAAATTCTGACTCCGCAGAGTTTCTTACTTGAGCAATCTTGGCTTTCAAGTCTGATGCAGACAACATTTTGTCAAGAAGAGTATCCCCTTGAGTGTTGCTGTAAATGTCTTTGATAATATCCAGTGAACTTATCTTGACACTGTCTAATGTACCCAATGCCTTTTGACGTTCAGCAATCAACTTTGAATTGGTTGAAGTCCACAACTTGACGAACTCTCCAATATCTTTGCGATTCACATCTATGTTGAAAGAACTGAATATGTTGGCGCTGTCACCACTGTAATTTCCCAACAAAGCCATGTTGGATACAATACCGTCCAAACGTCTGGCGGCTTCTTCTCCAAAGAAGTTTTCAACACTCTGAACTTCGGTTACGCCACGTTTGTATTGCATAATTGCAGCACCAAACTTCAAACTGTTACCTACAAGACTGTCTGCCAATCTATTGGCAATGTCTGTAGATGTCAATTTCGTCAGGTCACTGGTCATGCCCAGCACTTCATTGGTAAGTGAGAAAATATCTTTCAGCCGAGAAGCACCGTCTGCAGCACCGTCAAAACTTGCATTACCAGCAACTTTCTCCAACAGTTCACTGTAAACGCGGACTTCATCAATCGTGCCTTGCAAGCTTCCAAAACTGAGATTATTATCTGCCGCAATTAACTTGAGAGCATCAATGACTGAGCCTACACTGGCTGCTGCTGACTTAGAACCGTTTTCAATATCTTTGAATAGTGAAATGACCACTTCATTTGTTAACAAGTTTTGTGAACCTGCCAAGTCAGCAATTTTGCCTTTGAGAATTGCAACAGACTCTGTCAGAGTGGAGCCGAAATTCTGAACAAGGTTGCCGCCGAAAGTTTCCGCACTCTTCTCAATCTGATCAAAGCTGGATACCAGTTGAGCCGAATTTCGTTGAGCACTGTTTCGCACAGTTGCGTCTAAAGCTCTACTGCCACTCTCTACACCATAAGATGCAGTTTGGAAGCTGGCGACTTGAAACCTTGAGTAGTCTGTTGTTGCTGCTGACAGTAAGACTTGTATTGCTCTTGTGTCTGCATTTTTATCAAGAAGTAAGTTTTCCAACAGTTTAAAGACTTTAGAATCGCCTTCAAACATTTGACGCGCACGTTCCAACAGTTCTTCACTGCTGGCATTTTCAAAGAACGGTGCAAGCTGACCTACGCCACTTTGCAATCCTTCTGAGATAGTCCCGACATAGCTTTCTATCACTTCTGCAAAGTCTGAACTTTTGGCACGAATATCTTCGATACCTATCTTGTCTAAAAAGCTCTCAAATTGCTTTCTGACAAATGCTGCACCTTCTTCAACATTGGCAGTATCGCCGTTGAGAAGCTCTGCGTATGTGCTTGTTATGACATTGCGCAATTGTGCAGGGAATCTTTCCATTCCCAGTTCATCACCTATTCCACTGAAAAGGCCCAGTGCTGCAGGGTTACGGAAAGTTTTGAATAACTGATGACTGGAAAGTTTAGTCATCAATTCACTGAGAGTCTGAGCATCAGATATTGAGCTTATGAAAAAGCTTACATCTTTGCTACCCCCACCGAGTGAGTTAAGTTGAGCAAGAGTGTCAATAATACTTTCTGGACGAAAAGCTTTGAACAGCGCTTTACTGGTATCACCTACTCCTCCGATTGCTTTGCTCAAATTTGTCAAAGCAGCATCCATGTTATTGCGTTCTACATCATAGACGAATCTGTTGAAATTGTCACGCACTGATGTCAGCCCATCGACAACACCATTGAAGACTCCAAATTCCACACGTATGCCTGCGAAACTCAGTAAAGTATTTCGGATGTCTACAAACAGAAGTTTCATCTTAAATACGTTTAAGTCTATTTTGTAAGCAATCATGTCAGTAGACGCGGCAATACTGTCTGCCCAGTCTTTTATAATGCCTGGCAACCCACCTCTGTCTCCTGTGAAATTTTCGGAAATCTCTGAGAAGAGTATATTTATTGATGTGCCGAGATTTTTGAAAGCTCGTGAGAATGTAAAATTGATCTTCTCAAAACTTTCGTTTATCTTGTCACTTTGCTTGAGCATGCCATTGACTACACGTGAGTATGTCAACCGTCCCAGCTCAGCTTCTTTGCGTAAAGTTTCAAAAGGAATGCCCATACCTTCGGCAAGTTGTAATGCCAAGTATTGCGAGCCTTCAAGTACTGCTCGAAGTTCTTCACCTGCTAAACGGTTTGAACCCAAGCCTTGACCTAATTGAATAATTACACTATTTGCTTCTTGTGCGCTTGCACCTGATATTGCCAGTGACTTCGAAACATTCTGAGTGAATTTGGCAGTTTGACTTTGAGAAACGTTGAAACGCTTACCTGCCAGTGCTACTTTGGAATAAATGTTTGCAACACCATCCAACGGATTACCCGTTGCGAGTGCTATCTGACGAACATTTTTGAGTGATGTTTCAAAATCTTTGTTTGTGTCTGCTACTACTCGCAGACGGTTGTTAAGGTTGCTCACACTATCTGAGAGCTTTGTAAAGCCTACTATCGCTGCTGTAATTGCAATCGAAGACGCAATTGACGATATTAAGCCTTTGTAATTAGTTGTTAGATCCTTTACTGACGCACTCGCTTTGGTAGCTTCTTTAGAGACTTTCTTTAACTCTCCTGAAGACTTTGCGCCAGATAGACGATCCATACTTTGCGAAGTTTTTGCAGAAGAAGATGCCACGGTATCTAGACTTTTGTTCAGTCTGGAAAGATCGCGTAACGCCTGTGAAGAATCTGATTGAGTTCTTATTTGAATAGCCATTGCCTATCCTTTCTTCTCTACGATTAAACCTCTGACATCACCGTAACGTAATGCCGCTTTTTCTATAAACAATTCAGGTGCTTGCTTTGAAGAACCATTGTTCAAGTTTTCTATGTGATCAGCCGAATTGGAAATTATCGCCTCATCGTCTGATATGAAATCAATAGACCAACTTGCTTTTGCTTCACCTGTATCTACAGGGGTTGCTGCTTGTAAGTCTTTAAAAAGCGACAAAGCCGCCTTGTGAGTACCTTCCCGCCTGAGCGTATTGGAAGATGTTCTCAGAAACGTCTTTGCCGCATTTATACCTTTTATCTTCATACTCATATTACAATCCTTCTATTACAGCACCACCTTTTGCTTTCAACATGAGAGTATGGAAAGCACTGCCGAGTAACTTCTTGCCAGCGGCTTCGTCTCGCTTGCTGCCGAATATCGGCCCCAAAGAGGGAAACACGTCTTCTGGTTTGCTTTTCAACTCGCTGAAAGATCGCATAATATTGTATGTGCGAAAATCCTCACGCCAACCTATCGGGCGTTTTTCGAGATAAGCCAGCCATTCGATATATTCTTCAAAAGGCCAACTTCTCACTTCTCGAACAGATTTTCCGAGGAACCATGCCAACTCAAAAAGTTGAAGTTCCTCATCTGAAAGCGTTACTTTTTTCCCTGATCTAATCCAGAGTGCTTACTTACTGCACTTGAAAGTTTGATCAATTCGTCCATAGGAAAGTTTTTGATTTCTTCGTCTTCCAACTCTGCAAAGTCTGGACAGCCTTTCTTTATGATGGCAAACATAATATCCATCTCATTGAACGACTCTTCTTCTGCACGTTTGTTTAACTCTTGCAGAGACTCTACTTCGGAAATAGTCAATTTTGTCAAATTCACAGGTACGCCCATGAAGTCAAACTTCTTTACAACCTTTTTGTTATAAAGGTCGCGTTCTGATAATAAATTTCTAAGTGTATTTTCGCTCATTGTACTTACCTTACTTGAATTTTTCTGAATTAAGCTTTTGGAAATCATCTAACATTTTCCTTAAACCATGTAATAGTCCGAGAGTTTCGAAAATCTCTTTGGACTTTTCTTGATCACCTTCAAAATCTTTAATACGATCGAAGGTCTTGCGAATGCTGAAGTCAATATCTTTGCGACAGTGTTTTGCTGTCAATCTCAGAATATAACCTCGATTAAAGTTGTTCTTACTCATAATTGATTTACCATTGTAAATAAAGAGGAGCCGAAGCCCCTCCCAATTTTGACTTAGGTACCGGTAAAAGCACCGTAGAAATCAGATTGCACAGTGATGGTAACTGTTGCAGTGTTTGCATCAGTCAACTGTGGTGAAACCTGTAACGCTTCGATCTTACCTACCCAGTAATAACTAGTATTCTGCGTACCCATTGCGTCTGCTGCAAAAGCTGCAGGAGCAGAGTTAAGAAGAGTGAAACGGAAAACGTACTGTTTGCCATCACCTACTGACTTACCTAAGAGAGAGACTGAATCCCAATCTGCCGGTACGTAGTTGACTTGCAGCTCGATAGAAGGTGCGTCTGCTTGACCTTGAATTTGCTGTGATGTTGACTGACCGTAAACAGGTACGTTTACAACGTTAGGTGGTGTACCCATTGCTGGGAATTCACGTACATCTTTGATGCGAACGAATTCACCGCCAGCAGCAGTCATTATCTCAGTAGGTTCAAGTTCTGAGGCAAAGCATGCTTTTAAAAGCGCTTCAGAAGGGTTGTTAACTACTGCTGCTACATCTGCTGCGTCTAGGCATACAGATAAGTCTGAAAACATACCTGCGCCAATTGAATTAATATGTGCCATTGTTACATTACTCCGTTATAATTGAAAGAAATTTGGTATTTGACCTTAGTTAAACTCTCGTTAACAGAATCAGTAGTCAAAATGTCAAGGACGCTGTCCATAAACTGAGTGTTGCCTATTGTTCTGCCGTTTAAATAAGTGTCGAGAATGTCTGCGATCTGGTAAGTTCGAGAAGAACCTACTCCGGCTGGACTGAATATTTCTAAAATTAATATACCTGAAATCGATCTAATATTGTAGCCAGGCAAGCTGGGGAGAATGCTTATTCTAACAAACTCCGTCAAGTCTTCTGGTATCTTGTAATTGGCAGGAAAAGCAGGGAGATTTTCATTTCGCCACTCTTCTGCTGCAAATACTGAGAAGATATCATTTTCTAGATTTTCATAACGACTCATTGCACCGCCCCTTGTCTATGAACATCTACCAAAGTGATAAAA
>Ga0307978_1000712_pt1 | contig 26828 bp, 16 predicted proteins | sample OrgLakmetage1056_FD_203151 | JGI IMG/M metagenome (GOLD analysis project Ga0307978, IMG submission 203151) | Saline water microbial communities from Organic Lake, Antarctica - #1056 | ecosystem: Environmental > Aquatic > Non-marine Saline and Alkaline > Saline | place: Antarctica: Organic Lake...
CACTCTACAACTAACTTCGTCAGTAAACTCTATACCAAATGAAAAAATATCCATACCCTTTTTCTATAATTTAGTCAAATATAGGAAATATTCCTTAATATTGGAATTATTACGGATATTCAAAAATTTATATATCTAAACCTGAATTCAATAATTCGACGAAACAAATCATACAGTTTAACACCCTTAGGACTCTATTAAAAATTTAATAGATTTCAAAATTATTTCAAAAAAAATGAAAATTCTTTTTTATTTTAACGGCTGAATTACAAATAATGTAATTGCCAATTTGGCTTAAGAAAATACTGTAAATCAGAATACTCACTTGTTATTAAATATTAAAAAATGAAAAAAATCGCACTCTTTTTATGCCTTTTCTGTCTCTATCTGGGATTTTCTCAAAGCCTGCCAATTAATTTTGAAGGAGATATAACTACTGAAAACTTTGTCGATTTTGATGGAGGAACCGCTACTGTAACTACCAATCCAATGGCTTCAGGAATCAATACCAGCAGCTCTGTAGCTAGAATAGTAAGGGATGGAGGTGCCGCTTTTGCGGGAAGTAAAATTTTATTAATCGACAATCTTGATTTTTCTGTATTAACGAAAATTTCGATGAAAGTATACACTGATGCGCCTGTAGGAACTACGGTTAAGTTTAAGTTAGAAGGATCAGGACCTTCAGCAGAAGTAGATGCTTTTACAACTGTTTCTGGTGCATGGGAAACTTTAGAATGGGTTTTTCTAGGTGCCTCAAATGAATTAAACGAACTTGTATTTATGTTCGATTTCGGAAATATAGGTGACGGCTCGATCAATTCAACATTTTATTTTGATGATGTAGCTCAAGTAGCTGGACCAACAGCGCCAGTTCCAACTTCTTTACCGATAGATTTCGAAACAGGAGTCGTCGATACCGATTTTCTGAGTTATTCAGGAGCAACATTACGCGTGATTACGAACCCTGAAATGAATGGCATCAACACTACTAGTAAAGTAGGTCAAGTTGTTCGAGATGGAGGCGATTTTTGGGCTGGAAGTAGAGTATTTCTTGCTAATAATCTAGACCTTTCTACATTATGGCAAATTTCTATGAAGGTGTATACAACGGCTCCAGTAGGTACAAGAATTAAATTAGAACTTCAAGGCCCTTCTGGCACTTCCAATTTAGATTATCTAACTACAGTTTCTGGAGAATGGGAGATTGCTAGCTGGAATTTTCATGGTCAGTCCAACGATTACGATAGAATACAATTTATTTTCGACTTTGGCAATGTTGGAGATGGTTCAGCCACCTCTACATTTTTGTTTGACGATGTACAACAAGAAATAGGTCCTGCTATACCAGAGCCTGAGCCAACCAGTCTACCAATTGATTTTGAGAACAGTGTCTTTACTTCGGACTTTACCAATTTTTTCGGTGCAATAGCCTCTGTCATCCCAAATACGCAGATAGACGCAAATAACCCTAGTCTTACCGTTGGGCAATTTGTTAGAAGTGGCGGTGATGGATTTATGCGGAGTAAGTTGGCATTAACAAACTTTATTGAAAACATGTCTACTTTTGGAACTATCTCTATGAAAGTATATACCGATGCCCCTGTAGGCACCTTGTTGAAATTTAAGTTAGAAAGTAATGTAGAGGATTTCGGAAAAGAACAAGACGTCTTCACTACCGTATCGGGCGAATGGGCAACCTATACTTGGGACCTTTCAAACGGTGATAACCCGATTTATAATGTTCTGACATTGATGCTAGGCTATGGTGGACCAAACGATGCCTCTGCTAATGCGAAATTCTTATTTGATGATATTGAACAAGTATCCAATACACTCAGCGATGGCTTTGATCAATTATCCATTATTAAGGGTGAATTGAGCAGTTATCCAAACCCAGCGAAAGACCAATTGACCATACGCTCAGAAAATAAAATCATCGAAACCCTGTATCTGTTTGATATTCTTGGTAATCAGATTAAAGCTCTTTATCCAAACAGCCTAAAAATAAATATTGATGTCTCTGATTTGTCTAGCGGTGTTTATATTGCAAAAGTTATAACTCTTTCAGGAACAGGCAGTATAAAGTTAATCATCGAATAGCGAAAGAAATAAATATCATAATTCTAAAATAGACTTTTAATTTATTTCTTTTTTCTAATTAGTTACTAGTCATTCGTTTGAATCAATAATTCGTGCTAACTAATAAACTTGAAATACTAGTTAAAATATATATATTTAAACTTCTAAAAGTCTGCGATATCGGCAGACATAATTTAAGGATATGAGTAGATATTTCCTAAGAAAAGGAACTTGGATAGGAATCATTGGGATTTTAATAGTCTCCATTTTACCGAATATCAGTTCTGATTATTGGTTATTCGATATCCTTTCCAATTTCAAATTACAATACCTAGTCATATCAGTTCTGCTGCTCATTATCTCTAGCTTAATACTCCGACATAAAGTTTTTGCTTTGGGATTTATTATGATTTCGATACTATGGAACTGTTATTATATAATTCCTTATTATCTAACATCTCCTAATTTAGTATCGTAAAGCAACTTTAAAATTTCAAGTCTTAATCTATTATCAAGTAATACGAAAATCAACTTAGTCGAAAGTTATATCGAAAAAGAGGATCCTGATATACTGGTTTTAATGGAGTTTACACCAGAATGGAAAAGACATTTAATGCCTATACTAAAGAATTATCCTTATAAAAAAATCCTTACAAGAACTGATAATTTTGGAATTGCATTACTTAGCAAATTTGAGATGAACAGCTGCATTGACTATTTTGAATTAAACAACAAACCCTCTATACGTGCTGAATTAAAGATTGAAAACAAAAGCTTTACACTCATTGCCACACATCCAACTCCTCCAATCAGCCAGTCAACTTTTGAAAATAGAAACAAACAACTATCGGATATTTTGAACAAGCGATCTAGCTTTTCAGAAAATTTAATTATTATAGGAGATTTCAACACCTCCTCCTTTTCAAATCATTTTGGGGCTCTAATCAAAGGAGACTTAAAGGATACCCGAATTGGTTTTGGACTTTTGCCGACATGGCCTGCAAGGTTTAAAATACTACAAACAACGCTTGACCATTGTTTAGTTTCGGAAAATTTAATTGTTTTAGACAGATCTGTAGGAGAAAATATCGGGTCTGATCATTTACCAATCAAAATTAGTATTGGGACAAATTAAATGACTTATCTCAACAACTAGAGAAATAGAAGTCAATTAAAAAACTGCTTTCTTATTTATTTTTATACCTGCCTCTATTTTAAGACTATAGGAAAGCTCAATCAATGCAAACCAAAAACAACGAGCATAAAATAGTATACCACCAGTTTGACTGCAATAATAGAAATAATATTCGTCAGGAAACCTTTCTGAATCACGTCCGAATCCTCAAAGTAATTAGACCCAAAAACAATAGCATTTGGAGGTTTGGCGATAGGCAACATAAAAGCACAAAACGATAATGAGGTCACGACAAAGATCACTAACTAAAAAGGGATGCATGTCGAAGCTGAGAGCTACAGGAGAAAGAATAGGAAGCAGACCAAATTAGAGGTTACCCCTTTAATGAAAAAGTCAGCTAACTATTATTTCTTTTTCGGATTATACATCACGATAATCTGAATTATAATCGCTAAAAAGACTAGTAAGTATATTTCAATTTGGGTAAACAATTCAACTGTATCAATAGCTTTCTTGCTAATAGACATCTGTTTTCTACCCTCATTGATCTGAATTTTAGACAACTCGGATAAGTTTTGTTTCAATTCTGAAATGTGCTGGTTTAAAAGGTCTTTTTGCTTAAAACTAGACTCAACATAAGTAATTTCTAAAGTTTTTAAAGTCTCAAAATTATTCTTGAGCTCTTTAAAAATCTTGCTTTCGTTTTCAGTAAGCCTTGTTAACTCATATCTCGATATCAACTCCCCTATCTCTTGGTTTGCCTCTTTATTTTGCTTTGTATAATAGATGGAGTCCGCTAGAGCTATCGCTAGTTCTTTGGTATGGACTGCTTCCGACATTTCAAAAATCAAATCTGTAACTATTAGTCTATCTTCATAAATAGTAACAACCGAATCCCTAACTCGAATAAAATTATTTCTGTCGATTAAATTTGTTGAAACGATAATAACAAAAACCATTAAAATACCTAAAACCCATTTCAGTTTATTATAAAAATCCATAGAAAATCATATATTAATAACAAATTAATCTCAATTCCACCTTGTCGATATACTGCTAAACCTGTTGTAAAAACTTTAGTCTAGACTTCATAAATTAACGTAAATATAAAATATAATTTCTGTACGCCATCACTTATAGGAGATTTTCAGACACTTCTGCCTAGGCTAATTCCTGAAATTGGTTAATTGAAGTAAATTATTTAATCCAGTCTAAGAATGGATGACAAGGAACTACTCTGACAAGAAAAAACTCTAAAAGAAATAAATTTAAAACCCACATCTACAAGGATCTCTAAACAGTAGAATAATAAGAGCCCTCTCTACAAAGCTATTTTATTATAAGACCTCCACATCCTTTGTCATCTCATATATCTAAATGAAGAACAACAAATATGAAAAAGAGGTTTGATTGGGACGAACTGATATAATGATTTAAAATCTTTGACCTATGAACTTAGAAATAAAATGATTTACTCAGTTTTATTGATTAAAAGGATATAAGCGATACTGGATAATGTTATTTTTAAGCAAGATTCAGGTATTTAAACTGAAGAGCAAAAACATAAATACTATGAAGAGAATTTTATCAGAGATTTTTCAAATTGCAATAGGTATTTTCCTTGCTAGTATAGGCCTTAAAATGTTTTTACTTCCAAATGGGTTTCTAGATGGTGGTGCAACGGGTATCGCAATTTTACTGAGTGAACTTTTCGATATTGATATTTCCTTTTTCCTCATACTTGTCAGTATTCCATTCCTCATCTTAGCATGGTTTAGCTTGTCTAGGCGAATTTTTACAAAATCATTAATTTCAATCATCTTATTAGCAGTAATCATCCATTTTGAAAACTTCGCTTCGATCACAGAAGATAAACTTCTCATCGCAATTTTTGGCGGCCTTTTCTTAGGGGCTGGGATTGGATTAACTATTAGAAATGGAGCTGTCTTAGACGGTTCAGAAATATTGGGAATAGTCGTAAATGATCGTTTGGGAATTAGCATTGGAAGGGTCATCCTCTTTTTTAATGTGATTTTATTTGGAGCTACTGCATTATTACTTTCTCTAGAAATAGCCATGTACTCAATTTTGACTTTTATTGTTACCGCAAAGGTTATTGATGTTATGATTGAAGGTTTTGAAGATTACGTGGGCTTAATGATTATTTCTGAAAATACAACTTCAATTAACGAAGGTCTTATTAGAATTGTAGGAACAGGAACCACTTTATATAAGGGATCGGGAGGTTTTGGAAAAAGAGGAGCTCAATCTAAAAATGATATCATCCATACAGTTATCAATAGGATTGATATCAGAAGAACATATAATTTGATTGACGCTATAGATAAAAATGCCTTTATTATTGAATTCGATGTTAACCACATCAAAGGGGGCATTTATACAAAAGTTCTTTCTAAAGAGGGTCTGAAAAAGCTATCGCCAACTAAAAATTAAGGTGAAATATAGCTTCAAATAAAAAAAGTTTTTGAGTTAAATCCTAGCTACACTAAAAATTAGAATTTTCACCTTCCAAAAACCGATAAAAGACCAAACGACAGATATTCGAATCATAAAATAAGCCTTGGTGACGAAATACGAATCAAAGACTTTTCAAGACAAGGTATAAAAGCTAAAATCACTGACTGTGTTGATATTAAATTTGATGATAAGGTGTTTTTTGAGCAAATTAAAAGCACTAAAACATCATAAATTAGATCAATTTCTACCTAAAACTCGAATTTGTTGGAATTATAAAAAATTCAATATCCACCCTCTAAGAGGATATGATGCTGAAATGAGTCGAGCTGGCTTTGAGATTGAAGTTGAAAAAAGATACTTAACCTAGTAGATCCTGTTTAAGACGAGATTAAATGATAAATCTTGAATAGAAATTATTTATGTACAATAATTAAGCATGTACAAATTCAAGTCGTTAAGGCGCCAAGCTAGATTCTGGTCAGACTGTCGTTAACATTGAAAAGAAAGTGTCATTAATCCATAAATAGTGATTGGGTAATATGAATAAAAGTCTTAGTTTATATAAAAATAAAACAACTTCCTTAATTGATATAGATCCTATGCTGAAGATTTAAAATGGGTTTATACAGGTGTTGACAGCAAACAAAGAAAAACCGCTAGGTAGAGCATGCTTCTGATCATATTTATTAACAACATAACTTTTTGATAAATTCCCATCCTGGCTGATGCACTCTTTTGAATTCATTTTTTTAGAAAAATAGAGATTGATGTCATCATAGCTAAATGCTTTTTTAGGCTTGGCTTCAGGGCTTTCATAAAAAAATCATAAAAGTTCTGAAGCTAAATCAAAATTTTTTGTTAGTTTTAACTTTTTATAACTCATTCACATATTGTTTAGTGAGTAAATGAAAATTAAATTTCAAGGATGGGAAGACTAAATTTTTTGGAAGAAACTCGATTTGAAAAAATTCTAGTATCTGTTTACGAGAATAAGCATATTGCTTCCAAAATGGTTGCTAAAAGAATTGCTGAAGTTATTCTAAAACGCCAGGCGAATGGATCTAACACTATTCTCGGACTTGCTACAGGCTCTACACCTGTTGAGGTTTACGATGAACTAATAAGATTACATAAAGAAGAGGAACTTAGCTTCAAAAATGTCATAACTTTTAATTTGGATGAATATTTCCCTATGGATCCCATATCCATCCAAAGTTATGTTTATTTTATGAATGAAGTCTTTTTTGATCATGTTGATATCCCTAAAGAAAATATAAATATTCCAGATGGTACTTTAGACAAAGAAAAAATTATGGAATTCTGCTTGGCCTATGAAAATAAAATTGAAAGCCTTGGGGGCCTTGATTTACAGATCTTAGGAATTGGAAGAACAGGACATGTTGGTTTTAATGAACCTGGATCAGCACCAAATTCAGGGACAAGGCTAGTTACCTTAGATGATTTAACCCGGCAAGATGCCTCCCGGGATTTTGGAGGAAAAGGAAATGTTCCTACCAAAGCAATAACGATGGGAATTGGAACTATCTTTAAGGCCAAAGATATTATATTGATGGCTTGGAACATCAAAAAGGCAGCTATTGTAATGAAAGCTGTTGAGGGTGAGATTTCAGGGGAAGTACCAGCATCATTTCTACAGCTCGCTGAAAATATAGAATTTGTTGTTGATACAGATGCCGCTTCTGAGCTAACGAGATTTAACACGCCCTGGCTTGTGAAAGACTGCAACTGGAATGAATTCCTTATTAAAAAAGCAGTCATATGGTTGTCAACTACGGTTAACAAGCCAATTCTAAAGTTAACAGATGAAGATTACAATAAGCATGGAATGGCTCAGCTTGCCACAGAATACGGACCAGCCTATAATATTAATATTAAGATTTTTAATCAACTCCAGCACACTATCACTGGATGGCCTGGAGGAAAACCAAATGCAATAGACAGCCAACGCCCCGAACGTGCTGAACCATCGGTAAAAACTTCTTTAATTTTTTCTCCTCACCCAGACGACGATGTGGTTTCCATGGGAGGAACTTTTATTCGTCTTGTAGATCAAGGACACAATGTTCACGTAGCATATCAAACATCTGGAAACACGAGTGTATGGGATACAGATGTTTTGAGATACGTAGAATTTACAATCGATTTTTATAAAAGTATAGGAGAAGCACCTGAGAAATTCGAGGAAATTTATTCTGAAATGAGTTCATTTATTAAAAATAAAAAGCCTAACGAAACAGACCCGGTAGAAGTACAGAATGTAAAGGCGTTCATAAGAAAATCAGAAGCAATTGCCGCTGCTCGATATGCAGGTTTACAGGAAAATCAAATTCATTTTATGGCGCTTCCGTTTTATGATATTGGAAAAAAGATGAAAAATCCAGTTACAGAAAGAGATATTGAACTAACTATCCAACTGCTCCAAAAATTAAAACCTCATCAAATATTTGCTGCAGGGGATTTTGCTGATCCACATGGAACCCATTTGGTCTGCTTCCACATAATTCTTAAAGCAATGGAGAAACTTCGAAAAACAGAAAAATGGGCGCAATCTGCTTGGTTATGGATGTACCGAGGAGCTTGGCAGGAATTTGAAACTTATGAAGTAGAAATGGCTGTCCCTCTATCTCCTCAGGAAGTTGAGCATAAAAGAAATGCCATTTTTCAACACCAAAGTCAAAAAGATCGTCCAGTTTTTCCCGGGGATGACGAGAGAGAATTTTGGGTGAGAGCTCAGGAAAGAAATAAAAAAACCGCTGAAAATTATCACAAATTAGGATTGGCTAACTATGAAGCCATGGAAACTTTTGTGAGATGGAAATTTTAAGTTTAATAATTATTAAGATGAACACTATAATCATGAGGATCTCACAAAATTAATTTTAATTATAAATCTTTACATTTCAGTTTTAACTTTAAACCTAAATATTCGCTTATGAAAAATTTCAATTTAATGTTTAAAAACCAAACCTTTTGGCACTCCAAATCTTTCATTTTTGTTTTGTCGATTTTATCAGCAATACCTTTTTCATTTGCTGCCAGTGTTTCGAATAATATCGAGAAAGATTTTAAAATAGATTATCCAATTCCTGAACTAAGGCAAATTTCAGGAACCGTAACAGATACAGACGGTATGCCCTTACCTGGAGCCACTGTTCGGGTTAAAGGAACAAATATTGGAGCAATAACTAATTTTGATGGGGATTTCAACTTGACAATACCAGGAAATGAAGATATTTTAATTGTCTCCTTTCTTGGGTTTGAGACTAAAGAAGTTGCTCTAAATGCTGAAACTAATATTAATATAATTTTACAAGCAGATGCAGCTGCTTTGGATGAGATAGTAGTGGTTGGTTATGGAACCCTCGCAAAGAAGAGGGTTACTGGCTCGGTTTCTTCCATAAGTCCTGAACAAATAGTTGATATGCCAGTTGCAAGTGTCGAAAATGCTATTATAGGACAGGTTGCAGGAGTACAAGTACAGCAAGTTTCAGGAGAACCTGGTTCTAGCCCTAATATAAAGATAAGGGGGTCAGGATCTATTTCTGCGGGTGGTGATCCTCTTTTTGTAGTAGATGGAATTCCTATTGCCAAAAATCTTACCTCAGTAGATATCCAAGGAGACTTGGCAAGAAGAGGCGGTTCTTTTCAAGCTCCACCAGTTAACCCGTTGGCTACAATAAATCCTAACGACATTATTTCAATAGAAATCTTAAAAGATGCTTCCTCTACAGCCATTTATGGTTCAAGAGGTGGGAATGGTGTGGTTTTGATAACAACAAAAAACGGAACCTCATCTGAAGAAGGGGTTTTTAATTTCAATTCTTTCTATAGTTCGCAAAAGGTTGCAAATAAATTGGATTTGATGAATTCTGAAGAATTGATAGCTTATACCCGTGATGCGCGAAACAATCCTTATGTACAAGATGTTCCAGGAGCCTCAGCTAACGACCCCATAGGTCCAGGAGATAGAGGTAATGGAAACTATGAAATTCCCGAATCCTTTTTAAATTGGGATGGAACGGATACAGACTGGCAAGATTTAATCTTTAGAACTGGTTCAATGCAAAGCTATAATTTATCCTACGCCTCTCCTATACAGGATAATACCTCATATTATGTTTCTGGTGGTTATTTTACACAAGAAGGAATTGTCCCTGATTCTCAATTTGATAGATATACTTTAATGTTAAATTTAGATTCTCAACTGAGTGATAAATTAAATTTAGATATAAGAATAGCTCCTTCTATTACAGAAAATCAAAGAGAACCAGCTTCTGCACCTTATTTTGCAAGGCCTCCAGGAATTGTATATTCAGCTTTGGTTCATTCCCCGACGGTGAAACCTTATAATGAAGATGGAACTATAAATCAAACTAACAACCAGTCCCATCTTGGTGCTGGAACAACTACTGCGAGTAATCCTCTTGCAATTATTCCTGCAGTAGATGATAATCTGTTTCAATTTCAAACAAGAACTTCTTTAGGTCTTTCTTACGAGTTAAGCCCTAATCTTACCTTTAAGACATTTGGGGGATCTTATATCAATATTTACAATAGAGATTTCTACCGTGCGAATTCTTTATTATATAGAAATTCAACGGAAGGAGAATCTTATGCACAGGCATCCTCATCAACACAAAACAACTGGTTATGGGAAAATACTATCAAATGGATAAAAGAATATGACAATCATTTTATTAATGCGATTGCTGGTTATTCTATGCAAAAGGATAACGTAACCGTGAAGCAGGTTCAAGCAGACAATTTTCCAGATGATTTGGTAACCACATTAAGCGGAGGTCAAGTATTTGCAGGAAGTTCTTTAAAAGAGCAATGGTCCTTGCTTTCTGCTTTTTTTAGGGTCAATTATAGTTATCAAGATAAATATCTTTTTACAGGAACAATGCGCTCAGATAAATCATCGAGATTTGGCGCAAACAATCAGACTGGATATTTTCCTTCATTTTCTGCTGGTTGGAGAGTAAACGAAGAAGATTTTCTTAGCTCTGTAGATGCTGTATCCGAATTGAAATTGAAGTTTAGCTGGGGTCAGACTGGAAATTTTGAAATTCCTAATTATGGCGCTATTGGTTTATTATCCCCATTAAATTATAATTTTAATGGAAATCAAGTTAACGGCCTATTACAATCTACTATCCGCAACCCAGAACTAACATGGGAAAAAGCCACCCAAACTAATTTCGGTATCGAACTTGGTCTATTCAATAATAGACTGTTTTTATTGGCAGATTATTATGAAACCATAAACTCTGACTTATTATTATTTGTAGGTATACCTTCAGTTTCTGGTTTTGAAACAACTCTTCAAAATATTGGGGAAGTTGAAAATAAAGGTTTTGAAGTAGCCTTACGCACAAGAAACCTTGTTGGAGAATTTACTTGGGAAACAAATTTTAATTTCTCTGCAAACAAAAATGAAGTATTGGCATTAAATGCCAATAATGAGCCGATATTCTCTTCTGGTAGTGCTGGGATAAGACATATAACCCGTGTAGGAGATCCTATAGGAAGTTATTTTGGTTATGTTGTTGACGGGATTTATCAAAGTCAAGACGATATTGCAAATTCTCCTGAAGATACAGAAGCACCAAATCCTGCTCCTGGGGATTTCAAATTTCTCGACGTTAATGGTGATGGCAAAATCACACCGGATGATAGAACAGTAACTGGAAGTTATTTTCCAGATTTTACTTGGGGAATAACAAACACCTTTACATATAAGAACATTGATTTTAGCTTCTTAATCCAAGGGGTTGAAGGAAATGAAATATTGAATTTAACCTCTCGACATCTTAAAAATGGAGAGGCTAATTTTAATTCCTATGCTGTTTTCAATGAACGATGGAGGTCCCCTTCAGAGCCTGGAAATGGAAATATTCCTCGTGCAGACAGAGAGTCAGGAAGCCATGGAAATAATAACAGACCGTCTTCTTTTCAAGTTGAAGATGGATCATTTATCCGATTGAGAAATGTGACAATAGGTTATTCTTTAGATACACAAGGTACCTTCTTTGGTGAGACCTTCGATAGGTTCCGAGTTTATTTAACAGCCATCAATTTAGCTACTTTTACTGATTACTTGGGCTATAATCCTGAAGTTAGTAATAACACCACAAGTAGTTTAACTCCGGGTGAAGATTATGGTACTTACCCATTAACAACTTCCTTAACCTTAGGTTTTAATTTAAATTTCTAAATAAAAAATAAGATGAAAAAATTAATCACATATTTATTGGTAGTAATTACTGCTATATCTTGCTCAGATGACTTTACAGATTTAGCACCGATATCGAGCCGTAATGAAGCTCAATTTTATAACACTGCTAATGATTTTATTGCTGCTATAAATGCAAGTTATGCAGGCCTTCAAGATAATGGAGTTTATGGAAGAGCATATTGGACAATGTTCGAAATGAGATCTGATAATACAGACCAAGGTCCTGATGCAACAGGCTTGGCTGCACAATATGCAGAAATCAATAGATTTACCGAAGACCCTCTAAATCCACAAATCACCTCTGCCTGGATTAGTTCTTATAAAGTGATTGCAAACTGCAATGTTATTTTAGAGAGGATAGAACCTGTAGAAATTGATGAATCTTTGAAACGAAGAATTATTGGTGAGGCACTATTTTTAAGATCACTTATGTATTACCATTTAGCCGTTGCATACGGAAATATTCCTTTGGTATTAGAACCTTTTATAGCTGGTGATGAATTAGTACAAGTCGATGCCATAGCTGTTTATGATCAGTTAATTATTGATTTGGAAGTGGCAGAAGAAAACCTTCCTATTTCATACCCTGTGAGTGATGTTGGTCGTGCAACAAAAGGGGCATCAGCTACCTTACTATCAAAAGTTTTACTAACAAAGGGACAAAATGCAACTGCGGAAGTGGTCTTGAGGCGAATTATTGATAATTACGGGTACGGTATGGTTGAAAGCTATGAAAATATCTGGGGAGTTAGTAATGAAAATAATTTAGAATCGATATTTGAAGTTCAATTTCAGGGTGGTGGGATTGGCCAGGGTAGTGCTTTTACTAATGAATTTTCACCTAGTTCATTTTTACAAACTGGTTTTGGGTTTGGTAGAAATCGGCCAACTCAAGCTTTGATTAATTCTTTTGACTCGGAAGATGAGAGGTTTGAAGTATCCATAGGCACTTCCTACATCAATGAACAAGGAGAGGTAACTTTAGCAGATTTTGTTCGCAAATATGAGAGTAATCCAGCTACAGAAAATGATTCTGATATTAATTTTATAGTTTTTAGATATCCCGATGTTCTTCTTATGCTTGCAGAAGCTATAGGCGAATCTGATGAGAGTTATCAATTGATCAATGATGTGAGAGAAAGAGCTGGTTTATCCGAAATTGATTCTGGCACTCCTGGAACATTTAAGGAAAAACTTCTTGAAGAAAGGCAATTAGAATTAGCTTTTGAAAACCATAGATGGGCAGACCTTAAAAGATTCAATTTTGAAAAAGAAGTCTTTGAAGTTGCAGAGCCTTTAGTAAACCCCGCAGCTGTAAGAGAATTGTTTTTTATTCCTCAAAGAGAAATGGATATCAATCCCAATTTCGTACAAAATACCAATTAGTTAATTCCGTCACATCTTTGCCAAAATAGGCAAGGATGTGATTTTTTATAAAAAAATATGAAAAAAATATTATTATTAATGACATGCTTTCTTTCAGGGTTCGTTCCAATGGATGCAGTTGCACAAGATGAAAACTCAAAATTAAATATCATTGTTATTGGTGCACATCCAGATGATGCTGACAACAAATTTGGTGGAACTGCTGCACTTTTTGCAGAAATGGGACATAACGTAAAATTTGTTTCAGTTACAAATGGTGATGCAGGACACTATAATAAGGGAGGAGGCCACTTAGCTAAAATAAGGAGAGCAGAAGCAAAAAAAGCTGCAAAACAATTAGGAATTAAGGAATATACCGTCTTGGATAATCACGATGGTGAACTCTTACCTACCTTAGAAGTAAGACATCAAATAATAAGGGAAATCCGTAATTGGAACGCAGATGTTGTTTTGTCCCCAAGGCCAGCCGATTATCATCCAGATCACAGATACACTGGTATCCTGGTGCAGGATGCAGCCTATTTAGTAATTGTTCCTAACGTTACTCCAGACACTCCACCTTTAGAAAAAAATCCGGTTTTTCTATATTTAGAAGATCGCTTTCAAAAACCATATCCTTTCCAGCCTGATATTGCAGTAGACATTACCAGCACTTTTGACAAGAAAATAGAGGCGTTAAGTGCCCACGAATCACAAATGTTTGAATGGCTCCCATGGACCAGTAATTCATTAAAAGAAGTTCCCGTGGGAGCAGATGAAAGACGAAAGTACATGGCAAAAAATTGGTCTGGGAGTATAACTTCTGATGAGCGCGAGACTCTTAAAAAATGGTACGGAGAAAAGAAGGGGGCAGAAATTAAATATGCAGAATCCTTTGAAATTTGTGAATATGGGAGGCAACCAACGGAAGAGGAAATCATGAAATTATTTCCAATGTTAAGGTAAAATAATAACAACTAAGATTTATATCAAACCAGGCTTTATGTTTATCTATAATATAAAGATAAATGTTATTTAGCACCCAAAAAGATTCTAAACATAAGAGTGATTAAGATGGGTAAAGAAAAAAAGAATCTTCAAAACAAGAAATTTAAAATCTTTTCCTAAAATTAAATAAAAGTAAACCCAATGAAAAAGAAAATAATGTTGTTCTTCATTTTTACATTAATAATTCTACCTATGATTGGACAAAATAATGAAAAAAAAGTCTTAAACATAATCGCTATAGGTGCTCATCCAGATGATTGTGATTTTAAATTTGGTGGCACTGCAGCTTTATTTGCTAAAATGGGTCATAATGTCAAATTTTTAGCCCTAACAAGCGGAGATGCAGGACACCAGAATATGGGGGGTGGCGTTTTAGCGAAGAGAAGAAGAAGCGAGGCGAAGAAAGCTGCGGAAATATTAGGAATTGAATATGAAGTTTTGGATAATCACGATGGAGAGCTTTTACCAACTCTTAACCTAAGACATCAAGTTATAAGAAGAATAAGAGATTGGAATGCAGACATAGTCTTGGGCTTGAGGGCTAACGATTATCATCCTGACCATAGAAATGCGGGAATTGTTGTTCAAGATGCAGCATACCTAGTAATTGTTCCTAATGTCACTCCAGACACTCCACCTTTACAAAAGAACCCAGTTTTCCTATACATGAAAGATAACTTTAAAAAACCCAATCCTTTTTCAAATGATATTGCCATAATTATAGATAAGGTATATGATCAAAAAATGACGGCATTGGCAGCACATGAATCTCAAATGTTTGAATGGGGACCATGGACAAATGGAATAAAAGAATCTGAAGTACCAAAAGGCAATAAGGAGAGGTTGGCCTGGTTAAAAAATGGAATGAGAAAGGAAACATTTGATCAAACTGAAGTTGCTGCACTTAAAAAATGGTATCCAAAGAAAAATATTTCTAATGTTGAGCATGCAGAGTTTTTAGAGATATGTGAATATGGAAAACAACCAACAGAGGAAGAATTAAAGAACCTTTTCCCTATGCTGGGAAACTTGTAAATAAAAAAATAAAATGAGTTATTCTTACCCCTCTAAAAGATATTATCATTTAGTAATTCTGGTAATAGTAATATTTTCTGTAATATCATTTATAACCAATATCTTAAATTCCATTATTGCAGATGTAAAGGAAAGCTTCGAATTAAGTCTGACTTTGACTGGATTACTCCCTTTTTCTTTCTTTATTGCCTATGGTGTTATGTCTATCCCCGCAGGTTTTCTTGCTGAAAGGTTTACCAATAAAAAATTATTGTCTGCGTCCTTTTTATTGATGACAATAACTTCCTTAAGCTTTGTGGTTTTTCCTGGGTATATTGTTTTTTCCTTAACTTTATTTGTTCTAGGATGCTGCATGGCTGTCCTTCAGGTGATTATAAACCCCATGTTAAGGATTGCGGGTGGTGAAGAACATTTTGCTTTTAATTCTGTTTTAGCTCAATTATTTTTTGGTCTAGCCTCCTTTGCCAGTCCTTTTTTGTATAAGTATTTAGTAAACACCTCAGCAACAAAGAGTGATAACCTGGCTTCGATGTTAAGAAGTTTAGTTCCAGTTGATTTACCATGGGTAGCCCTTTATATAGTTTTTGCTTTTATTTCATTTATTTTATTGATACTAGTTTTAGCAACTTCATATCCTAAATTCAAAAAAAATGATGATGAGCGTGCAGAGTCTTTTAGCACCTATTTACAACTTTTGAGAAATCGATGGATTTTGCTTTACTTTTTGGGAATCTTCTGTTACGTTGGTATCGAACAGGGAATTGGAAATTGGATATCTCAATTTTTACTTCAGTATCACAATTTAGATCCGCAAACTATTGGAGCAAATACTGTAGCCTATTTTTGGGCGATGTTAACTGTAGGATGTTTGTTAGGCCTTCTTCTTCTAAAATTTATAGACAGCCGTAGAGTTTTGATTATGGCTACCGTTTCCTCCATTATATGCCTGATATTAGCTTTGACTGGCACAAGCACTATTGCTTTAATTGCCTTTCCTCTAATTGGATTCTTCGTATCAGTTATGTGGTCTATTATATTCTCACTTGCTTTAAATTCAGTTAAACAAAATCATGGAGCACTATCAGGAATTTTATGTACGGGAATTGCCGGTGGAGCCATTTTTCCTTTCATAGTTGGGTGGATTGGAGAGATGTTGTCATTAAAGGCAGGCTTGTTTTTTTTAATTCTACCATTAACTTTCGTGCTATCTATTGGATTTTGGTCTAACCCAATAATTAATAATAAAACGATAAAACTCAAAAAACAAAAAAGTGCTATATGATGGAGTTAGTAGGTGTAGATATTGGAGGTTCAAATTTAAAAGCAGGGAGAGTTGTAAATGGGAAGATTGAAAAAAAATCAATAAAACCTGTCATAAAAAATGCAACTTATAACCAGGTCTTAAATGATTTGTTTACTTGCATAGATGAGGTTATAACTCCGAATACAAAAAGAATTGGGATAGGTGTTCCAGCAGTTGTAGATATTTCGGAAGGAGTAGCCTATGATGTTCAAAATATACCCGCATGGAAGTTAGTACCGTTGAAAGAATTAATTAAAGAACGTTATGGAATATTGGTTTATTTAAATAATGATGCTAATTGTTTTGCTTTAGGGGAGAAAATTTATGGTAAAGGACTCCCTTATAAAAATTTTGTTAGCCTTTCCCTTGGGACAGGAATAGGAATGGGTATTATTATAAATGACTCTTTATATAATGGTGTTTTATGCGGAGCGGGGGAAATTGGGATGGTTTCTTACAAAGAGAGTATAATAGAGAACTATGCGAGCAGCTTTTTCTTCATTCAAAAGTATGGTTTGCACCCAATAGACCTTTTTGAACGTGCAGAAAAAGGTGAAGCCAGATCAATAATTGCTTTTCAAGATTTTGGTTTTCATTTGGCCGAGGCTATTAAGACAATCCTATATCTCTATGCACCAGAAGCTATATTAATCGGAGGCTCAATAAGTAAAGCTTATAAATATTTTCAGGAGTCCTTACAAGCAAATTTAAAGTCTTTCGCGTACAAAAAACAAATAGAAAATTTAAAAATTGAAGTCTCAACAAATCAGGGATCACCTATTCTAGGTGCGGCGGCTTTATGCCTTCAAGAAAAAAATTAGCAGTTATGAAAAAAATATATTTATTATTCATTGTCCACACATTTATAGTTGTGGGAACGGCCCAGTCGCAACAAAAAATACCAATAAATATTGAAAATAATATTGAGGGTGCACCCATTACTATGGGAATTCCTTTTCCTGAAGCTGCATTAAAATCCATTGATAATGTTAGATTATTAAATTCTCAGGGTAAGGAGATTCCGGTCCAAACAACAGAGGTTACCACTTGGCTGCCCTCAAGCTCAAGTGTGAAATGGGCGTGGATTTTCTTTTTTTCAGAAAAGTCTTCAAGTTATACACTTGAATTCGGTCCTGATGTTTCGCCCAAATTATTCCCTGAACGTATAGTTTCAACAAATAACATGAGACCTCAAGGAGGTATTTCAGTCAACACTGGTCCTTTGCAATTCACCATTGATAAACAAGGGAGTGGATTCCTAGATAAGGTGCATTTAGATTTAAACAATAATAATCTATTTGAGAAGGATGAAAAAGTTGCTTCAGCTCCAGTAGAAAAAAGAGGGACTTTTTTAGACATTTTAGACGAAAACGGCATAGATATGTCCAAAGCAATAATTCATGAAGTTTTTAGAGAAAAAGGCTCTGGGCCCTTACACACAATATTTCGGGTTGAAGGCACCTATGTTTATGAAAATGAAAATAATCCTTCTCCATTTATAGTGAGAATACATGCTTATGCTGGAAAATCATATATTAGAGTTCTTCATACTCTAACCTACACCGGTGAGCCAGATAAACATAAAAAACAGTTGGGACAGCACGCTAACATAGCAACACAAAATGAAATACTTTTGTCTGAGGAAACTAGTGATGATCCTGGTTGGACTCAACCTAATGATCAAATAGCTGGTTGTGGTTTAACTTTTAATTATCACCTAAATAGTGGAGTTAGCTTTTCAAGTTCAACTTATGAGGGAGATTGGTATGAAAACCCCATGCTAAAAGATTTTAAATTGGATCAGCTAAGCAATGAAAAGACTGGTATTGTACAAACAGGACCCAATCAAAACCTTCCTGATAAAACCTCCTCTTCTACTGAAAGAATCAAAGGGTTCAATTCTAAAATTTATAATGGAGAAAATATCCTTAAAGAAACACAACAATCTAAGGGTTGGATAGATATTTCTGACTCCTCAAAGGGCATAAGTATAGGAATAAAAAACTTCTTTAAAGAATACCCAAAAGAACTTCAAGTAGATCCAAAAAGTAGCACTTTAACTGGATATATCTGGCCATCAACTATCGAACCGATGAGTTTTGAAAGAAAGCATACAGAAAAAGATGGAGGAATGTTGGCTAATTTTGCCCAGGGAATTACTAAAACTACAGAGTTTGTATATTATTTTCATGGAAAACCTGAAATAGAACAAATTAAAGATGTCATGAATTACTCCTTACAGGCTCCAGTTGGTCATGCTTCTCCTCAATGGTATGCTCTAACTAAAGTTTATGGAAACATGGCTCCTTTTTCTTCAAAACACGAAGAATTTGAAAATGCCTTACAATATAAGTATGACTGGTGGGCCTTTAATCAAAAATGGGAACCTTGGTTTGGAATCTTTGATTACGGAGACGGGAAAAATTATTACGTAAAAGGAGAGTGGTATCAGTGGAACAACAATGAACCTATGGTGGATTTTCAACTATGGACCAATTTTATGCGAACAGGAGATGCAAAATATTATTATTTAGCGGAAGGAATGAGTAAGCATACTATGGATGTTGATAATGTTCATTGGCCTAAGAAAAGAACTTATTTAGGTCAAATCAATGATGCTGTAGATTATTGGAATTACGAAGACGAACCGGAATCCACTCCATATTTGGGCATAGGAAGGAGACATGCGGAAGAACATTGGTATTCACTTTTAAGTGCCCACGTTTGGATTCAAGGTTGGATAGCCTCTTATTACCTTACGGGAGATCAAAGAGCATTGGAGGTGGCTAAAATGACTGGGGATACTTACTTAAAAAGGATTTGGGGGGAACATGATTTAAGAGGTAGACGTCTCTATCTTTCAGTTTTAAATTTGGTTGAACTGTATGATGCAACGAAAAGTATAAAATACAAAAAAGAGTTAGACGAGAGAGTAGCAATTATGCTTGAGCTTCAAAACGAGCAAGGTGGTAATATTTTAATAGACCGGTATGGTTACAGCCAAACCTATGTCGCTCAAGGACTTTATAAATATCATCAATTAACTGGTGATGAAAGTGTTAAAAAGGCACTTATAGATCACGCAAGATGGGTCTTAAATGTTCCTCCTTATAATCACCAGATGGAATCTTATTTAGCCACAATTTACCCTTTGCTTCTAGGCTACGAATTCACGGGAAATGAAATTTACTTAAATGAAGCCAAAAAAAGAGCAGAATATCTTAAGGTCGATAAACTTCAAAAAGCAAGTAATGAATTTAACAGCCAAAAAGAATACAGTAAAGCACTACTAGATATATCTCACCTTCCAAAAGATGAAGATGGGAGGTTTACTAATTGGGAAACTAACCAAGGTTTAAGAGTGTTTGGATGGACTCATGCATACAATATTCCATATTTACTCTATTGGTTAGATAAAGAAGGTGAGAAAGAAAAGGAAACTATCAATGAACCTGAAATTGATAAAATGTCCGGGAAATAAGTAACGTCTTTTTGAATATGTTAGATCGAAAGAATGATAAATAAAATGATTTTTAGCCGAAACAATCTTTTAATTTTAATTGGCCCTTTACTTTTCCTAATACTACAACTCAATACTCCTAATGGTATTCCAGTGGCAGCTTATGATATGTTATGTATAACTTTATGGATGGCCGTTTGGTGGGTTACAGAGGCGGTACCTATTAGTGTCACAGCTCTTTTGCCCATTGTGCTTTTTCCTCTTACGGGGGCTGTTGATCTTGAAACTACAACAGCTTCCTATGGGAATAAATACATATTCCTTTTTATGGGAGGCTTCATATTGGCAATCGCGATACAAAAATGGAATTTACATAAAAGAATTGCCTTGAATATCATTAAGTCAATTGGAACAAATATTTGTAGAATTATTCTGGGTTTCATGGTCGCCACAGCTTTTCTTTCTATGTGGATATCCAATACTGCTACAGTAGTTATGCTATTGCCAATGGGTCTTTCTATTATTGCCTTGTTGGAAGATAATCCATCCACTATTAAAAAAGAAAATGAGAAATTTGGGAAAGCCTTAATGTTAGGAATGGCTTATGCTGGTTCCATAGGTGGGATTGCAACTTTGATAGGAACTCCTCCTAATCTCATTTTTGCTGGATTTCTCAGTGAGAGTTATGGAATTGATATCTCCTTCTGGCAGTGGTTTAAGTATGGTTTCCCAATTTCAGTTATTTTATTAATTATTGCCTGGGTATACCTGACAAAGTTTGCTTTTGCCTTTAAACAAACTGAATTTCCTGGAGGTAAAGATGAAGTGAATAAACTTTTAGCGCAATTAGGACCCCTTAAAAGAGAGGAAAAATCAGTATTAACAATTTTCGTTTTGACAGCTTTTTTTTGGATTACTCGTTCATTTCTTTTTGTAGAAATTATTCCAAGACTTGATGATACGATTATTGCCATGGGCTTTGCTATTCTTTTATTTACGATACCGGCAAATAGCACAGGAGAAAGAATTATAACCTGGGAAGATGCCGTTAAAATGCCATGGGGAATTATTATTTTATTCGGTGGAGGAATGGCATTGGCTGCTGGATTCCAAGAGACTGGTTTGGCAGAATGGTTTGGGAGCCAAATTTCTTTATTGCAAAATTTATCTCTCTTTATATTGATAGTTGTAATAGTTGCTTCCGTAAATTTTTTGACGGAAGTAACATCAAATACAGCGTCTACCGCAATGTTATTGCCAATAATTGCTCCTGTTGCAATCGCACTGGAAATTAATCCCTATTTGCTCCTGGTAGCTACTACTACTGCCGCCTCCTGTGCTTTTATGCTACCAGTAGCTACCCCGCCTAATGCAGTAGTTTTTGGCTCCGGCTATCTTTCGATACCAGACATGATTAAAACCGGGTTATTTATGAATTTTATTTCGATTATTCTTTTATCTCTTATTGTGTATTTTCTACTTCCATTCCTATGGAGCTTTGATCCTTATGACTATCAGTATTTTGAGAATTTCAAAAAATAGAAACAAAAAATTAAAAGTAGATTTAGTTGAGATTAGATTTTAAAGCAGATATTCGATCTGTAAAAATTTGATCCATTACAGCCTGAGAAACTCCTAAGAGGCTTGACTTCTTTCCTAATTCTGAGAGGATTACTTCTGTCCTGTCTTTTAATTGGATTTTAGCATAGGTGTTTATTGACTGTTGAACAGGAGTAGTAATAAATTGTGCTGCCTCCGCTATTTGTCCTCCAAGTATGATCAATTCAGGATTAAAAATTTGTATTAATATGGCAATACCTTTTCCCAAATTACTTCCAATTTCGGAAAGTAAATTAATCGAAAATTGATCTCCCTGGTTTGCTGCTTCAATGATTAAATCTGGTTCTAAAATTTTTAAATCTTCATTTACTAAACTGCTTAAAATTGTGGGTCGACCATCCTTTATGTGTTCTTTAGCTTTACTGACTAAAGCAATACCAGAAGCTACGGTTTCTAAACATCCAGCTTTTCCACAATAGCATAAGATGCCGTCTTCAACAATCGGAATATGACCAAGTTCTCCAGCAAAACCTGATGTGCCAGTTTGTAACCTTCCACCCATTATAATCCCCAAGCCGATACCCCAGTCCATTGAGATGACCAAAACATTTTTCTTATTTTTGGCAAGGCCAAATCTAAATTCTGCAAGACAAGCACTATTTGCATCATTAAAGATAACAACTGGTTTTAAAAATCTTTTTTCTAGAGCTTCCTTTAAAGAATTCTCTTCCTGATCCTCTAAAAAATAGGTTAGATTTTTTCCTTCTTCAGTTGAAACTAAACCGGGCATACTTACACCTACACCCATTAAGATTTCTATATTAATTTTTGATTTTGAAATTAAGTTCTTGGCGTTATCAAATATAATGTCGACAATCTTAGTATTTGCTGAAATGATTATAGGAACTGTTTGTTCAAATAAAATATTATGAGCATTATTTAGAATTACCATTCTGATCTTAAACCTCTCAATGTGAATACTTAAAACTAAAAATGTATTTTCATCTAAACCAAATAAATCTGGTTTTCTACCACCCACAGAATCACCTTGACCTCTTTTTTCAACAATACCTTCTTTAATTAATTGCTTTAAAAGCAGCATTGAAGTAGGAAGACTAAATTTAAAGGTGTTGCAAAGTTTTCTGTTAGTAGTTTCTCCTTCAAAATACAGATGCTTTATTATCTTTAATTTTTGTAGATTTTTTTTCCTTTCTATATTAGTTAATGTACTTTCTGAATGGTTTTTAAATATAAAATCCCTTAAATATGTCATAAAAAGTTTTTAATAAAGGCATCTTAAATATACATAGATCATAATTTTATAATTAAAAAAATAAGTTAATACTGACTTTTAAATTAAAATTTTTTTTGATGTAGATATTATATTATTCCCAATTTTAATTCAATTTTGATATACTTATTATTGCTTACTTCACTTTCTATTTTAGTGTTGTAAATTTGATCAGGGTGTATTTTTCTTATTTAGATGTGCCTACTGTTATTTTAAATTTTAACGAATTTTCTTACCGTTTAATTGAGATCCAAACCTTGTTTAGTGGTCTTAGAACTATTTTCATATTTAATTGACTAACGAAACCATTGGATGAAAATGTTAACCAGGATTCTTTTAGTGTATTAACTCAAGTTTCGCACCCATTATTTACAGGGTTTAATTGGAAAAAAATAGCATGAAAACCAATGAAAACCAATGGATACCCCTGGTTTTACTGTATCTTAAAGCTGCTAGACACAAAGTACAGAACATGCTACAACACGAAGATATTGCAAAAACACATGAAATAAAAGGGAAGTTTAATAAGGTTTGGCTTAGTTCAGATTATTTACAAGCATATTTAAACATTTTGGGTTTCAATAAAATAAAAAATAGGTTTAGTTGGTGCAAAAAGGATGGTTTTTCATTCGAGAGTTTGATTTCTACGCTTTTAATTTTACCCATTACAGGGATGAAATCTATTCATGAGTTTACTACTAATAAAGACAATGAATTAGAGCAATGCGGTAAAGATTCATACTATAGAATTTTAGCAAATCAAAAAATCAATTGGAGAAGTTTTTTAGCTCAGTTTATAAAACAATATTTAGTGAAAGACCAGAACTTTACCCCCTCACTAGACACTACTAAATGCCTGATTTTTGATGACACTGATCTTCCAAAAACAGGAAAAACCATGGAAGGGGTCTCAAAAATCTACAATCACGTATCAAAAACCTTTTACTTGGGCTTCAAGCTGCTTGTAGCTGGATATTGGAACGGAAGTGTATTCATTCCCATTGATTTTAGTTTACATCGTGAGAGTAAAACATCAAAATTAAAATACGGTTTAACTGCAAAACAACGTAAGGCTCAAAAGAATACACCAAGATGCAGCACAACAGTTGCAGCAAAGAGGTATAAAGAGCTCAATAAAAAGAAAACAGACCTTGTAGTGCAAATGTTTTCAAGGGTTGTAAAGCGCAAAATCCCTGTAGACTATATTTTAATGGATACTTGGTTTACAAGTATTGGATTACTAAAAAAGCTACGCAATATTAGTGAGCTTACCCATATTATTGGAATGTACAAATACAATAGTAAAATGGAAGTTGATTTAAAAATCACAAGCACTTCTAAACTCAAAAAACAGAAGAAAAAGCCAAAACGATGTCGTAAATTAGGCTATTACTATCATCATTACATTACTGAAATTGATGGACTTAAAGTTGCTGTATTTCTTGTAAAACGTGGACAAAACGGTAAATGGCAAACCTTAATAACCACTGATACAGCATTAAAATTCGTAAAAGCAATTGAAGTATATAGTATTCGATGGTCGATTGAAGTCTTTTTTAAAGAAGCCAAGCAGCTCTTTGGGCTTGGTAAATGCCAGTCTACCAATTTTGATGTTCAGATTGCGCAAATAACAATTACAATGACTCAATATTTACTCACAAGTATAAGGTACAGGATGGAGGCCTATGAAACCATAGGTGGATTATTTAAAGATTTGAAGCAAGATTATATCGAAAACAAGTTAAATATCAGGATCTTAGCAGTTGTCAACCAAATAATAACTCTTTTGGAAAAACTGGTAGATTCAATTGATATTGAGATTATTACATCCAAGATAATAGAAAATATTGAGAGTTATGGGTTTTTAATCAATACCCATAGCTTTAAAGATCAGGTTGTTGAGTGAAATTGATTAGGTGCGAAACTTGAGTAAAGAACATAAACCACAAGCACTCCTCCCTCCTTTCTTTTAAACTAGTCTTGAAGTAGATCATAAAAATACGGGTTAAAGCTCAATTTAAGGTGTTGTCTTTTCAAAAAAAAACTCCTGTTGCCACTCGAAGGCTTTCCTGATTTCATCGATATGTATAGGTTTTATCAAAAAAAAAAACAGGATTTATACAATCCTTTTGCTCTATCTAAGCGTCTTGAGGAGAGAATTTAATTCATTTCATAAAGCAGGCATATCTATTAAATTAAAAAACTATCTATTTCAGGACATCCTTCTATTCAATAGTATTTAAAATATTCTTAAATTGAGAGGTAAAAGGCTTTGTGTTTGTTAATTTTCATGGGGAATTACAAATGAGTTTCAGGAAGTTTCTCTAATCTGGAATAAAGTTATGATTAGAAATAAGGATCCTTTTAAATTTTCAATAGAGCTTTTCAAAATCCAATAAGAAAACCTGAAGAGAAATTAATTAAAAAAATAAATAAATGATTATAAAAAATGAACTTTTAAAATTAGCCGAAGAGCATAGTCCTTTTTGCATTTCTATTTTTATACCAACCCATCAGGCTGGAAAAGAAACCCTACAAGGTCAGGATAAGAGTAGGCTAAAAACTCAGCTTAAAAAAGTTAAAGTCAAACTTGAAGCACAGGAGTTGAAGGATAAAGAAATTGATGAGTTTGTACAACCTATCCAAGATATAATTGATGATAGTGACTTTTGGAGACACCAATCTGATGGATTAGCTATCTTTCTTTCTAAAAATCAATTTAAAAAATATACAGTTCCAGTTCATTTTGAAGAATTCAACTACGTATCCGATGGCTTTTATCTAAAACCAATGATGCCCCTTTTCAACGGTGATGGATTGTTTTATTTACTAACTCTTAAAAATGATGAAGTCAAATTCTATGAAGGAACTCGATATACCATTACTGAAGTAGTGACTCCAGAAGAAGTTCCATCAAGATTGGAAGACGTGGTTGGTTACGATTTTGAGCAAAAAAATCTACAGTTTAGATCTGGTCAACAAGGAGACAGTAATTCTGGGATGTATCATGGTGCTGGAGAAGGAAAAGCAGAAGAGTTGAATGAGATGAAACGTTATTTTAGAGCAGTAAATGATGGAATAATGACGATGCTGCATGATGACCAAAAACCACCATTAGTAGTGTGTTGTCAAGATTTTCAATTCCCTGTTTATAAAGAAGTAAGTACTTATCAAAATCTTTACAAAGAACATGTTTCAGGAAATCCAGAGGATAAAAACATTAATCAACTTCATGAAGAAACTTGGAGTCTATTACAGACATATTTCAGCAAAAGTCGCGAAAAAAAACTTAACTTATATGCTGAGCATATCGGAACAGGGAAGGCTTCTGCAGACGTCAATATGATTATAAAAGCGGCAATTGAAGGTAGAATAGATAGTCTATTTGTACAAAATGGTGCTGAGATATTTGGTGAATATGATTCCAACAGTCAAGAGGCAAATATTCAAAGTGAACTTACAAACGACAATATTTCTTTACTCAACCTTATCGCTATAAAGGTTTTTAAGAAAGGTGGAAACATTTTCACAATGGAAAAAGAAGATATGCCCGATGAAAATCATAAAAAAGTAAATGCCCTGTATAGATATTAATTTATCTCAAGTCAAATTAAAGTTTCAAAATCCCTGACTTTTAATATTACCAATCGTTGTGGTACATTTGGGACAAATCGTTCCTAAGGATTAAATTAATATATTTAAAAAAATAAAGAGACCTAATAATAGAAAATAAATTAGGGCTTGCTGATTTTCTAAGATAATTATTTTAAGCTATTGTTTTATAGGCATTTAGGTGTTAAAAGCATTCAATATTTGTTGTATAACTGCACTATTTGTTGTAAATTACTGTATAAA
>Ga0307978_1000714_pt1 | contig 26775 bp, 20 predicted proteins | sample OrgLakmetage1056_FD_203151 | JGI IMG/M metagenome (GOLD analysis project Ga0307978, IMG submission 203151) | Saline water microbial communities from Organic Lake, Antarctica - #1056 | ecosystem: Environmental > Aquatic > Non-marine Saline and Alkaline > Saline | place: Antarctica: Organic Lake...
TTGGGGTTTAGGTTTGCTTCGGGTTCATCCCAGAGCAGTGGCCCACTTGCACCGGGGCTCAGTGCACCTGTTTCAAGCAATCTAGCCAACATACCAGCTTTACGGAACCCCTCGGCCATCACATTTGCGGAGTATTCAGTGTCTTCGGTTTTGAACGTCACTTTGCCGCCACCATAGAATACAAATTTCCCACCGCAGACGTTTTCAATTTCTTTGATCGCCCATTTAGAGCGCTCGTGAAGCTGATCTGGTCGAATCTCGGGGAGATCTAATTGTAAGCATATATCTCGAAACGTGGCATCAAAGGAGAGTTCGTATTTTTGATACAAACTGATGAAGCCCTTCATGAACGATAGCACTTCTTTGGTCGGGATGAATACCGGGCGATAGGAATATTTGACGTAATCGCTGTGACTTTGAACGGCTACGGCTTTAGAGTTTGTGTGAAAGGAAATGTCGATTGTTCGATCTGCTGAAACAGTCGCCGAGAGTTCCGCTCTCTCCGTTGCATCTGTGCCAGTTCTTCGCAGCTTACCTAATTTGTCGTCAAGTGGCATGAACAGGGAGAGGAGCTTACTCGTTAGTTCACTGGATATATCTTCTTTGGTGGTCTCTTCTTTACCCTCTAGTCGGGCGTTGCCGGAACAGAGCCCGTAAACCGCTTTCAGGAGGTGGGTCTTGCCTGTGCCATTTTCACCAATAATGACATTCACTCCAGGGGAGAAATCGATGTCTAGGTTCCTGAAAGTCGTGAAGTTTTTAAGTTGTAGATTCTTGATCATATCTGAATGCGGTGACCTTTTTGGATTTCTTCGAGCAGCTTCGCTTTGACGGCATCCACGTAGGCCTCGACGTCTTGCTCGGAAGTGAGCCAGGCTTTTTCGAAGCTCGGTTGGAGTTTTTTGATGGAGACGTAGTGCGCGGGGCTGGGCTGCGGCGCTTCCTTCGGGGTATCGCCTTCTTTGTGCGGTTTCGTCGGCTCCGGGGCGGGTTGCGCCAAGGCGGCCATCTGTGAGAGGAGGCGTGGGTAGTCGTTTTCCTCGAAGTGGCGGAGGTTGTCGCGAATGACTGCGATCAGTGTTTGCTGGCCAATATTCTTGGAACAACTGCTAAAGGGTTGGGTGAGTTGCGCTTGTTGCGCGTCGCTGAGCACCTTGAATTCATCCATGCTGGTGAGGCGACTTTGCAGTGATACGAGGGTATCCTGGGCGATTTGAATCTCTACTTGAACCTTCTCGTTGACCTGCTGCTGCATTTGCTGCAGGAGGGTGTCGAGCTGTTGAATGCGATTGCCCTTGAAGCACTCCGGATCGGTGAGAATCGCTGTCAGTTGATCGGCAGAGGCTGGGGTGGACTCATTTTTGGGAGCTTCTTGGTTCTCAATATCACCGCCTTCGAGGCCTTCATTGAGGTGATGGAAGTTGGCGTCCTGATCGCGGGTGAACTTGCGGGCTTGGTCGTAGATTTTCTTTTGCGGCCCGCTCATGAACTTGCGGATCGGATCGACGGTGTCTTCTTTCAGGTCGACCAGTTCGTCTTCCATCCGGACGAGTTCGGTCAGATACCAGGTGTAAGGTTTGCCTTCGACTTGCTCCAGTTTCTCGATGACTGGGCTGAGGCTATGGAGGAAGGGGTATTGCGAGACTTGAGCGGCCAGTGGGGTGAGGTCGTTCTTTAACTGACTGATGGCGGCAGCGGTTTCTTGGCCGAGCGCTTTGGCTTCGTTGGACGCGGGAGGGGAATCGAAGAGGTCTTCAAATAACTCCTTGAGCTTGCGCACTTGCGAGGCAGTGAAGTCGATCTGGGGCTCCAGCACGATTTGGCCATGGCCATGGGTGTTGCGTAGGGCGCGTTCGACGGCGTCTTCTTCCAGTAGGTTGCTATCGGAACGAAGCTCCACCTTTCCGCGTGCGCACAAATTGGCGACGGTGCAGAGAATCGCGGCGTAATACCAGCCGTAGGGTTTTTTCTCGAAGTGTTCGAGGAGCCCTTTGAGGGTCGTGCGTAAGCCGCCTCGGTGATTGCTCTGAATGATGGCGAAGACTTCGACTTCCGGCTCGCTCATTCCGGTCGCGTCGCTCCCGAAGAGTCCGTCCTCGGAGAAGCGCAAGCACTTACCAACATCGTTTTCGGTATAGCTGAGGCCGTTCAGCATTTGGAGCTGCGGATAGACCCGGGTGATGAGTTCGTGAAAGCCACGAAGGATGCGCGTTTGAGCATCGCCTGCCGGGCTTTCGATCGCAGATCCGCCGACATAGAGCTTGGCCTCGCTGAGAAGTTTGCGCACGAGTTCCTCGCACTCCTTGGTGCGCTCGCGGTTTTGGTAGCTCTTCTCGGTGAGGATGCGCTTCACGGCATCCTGCTGTGTCACCGAAATGTTTTGTGAGATGTATTTCTCGGTGCGCTTGAGCATGAGCAAGTCGCGCACGAGGCGGTCATCCGTGGGCACGCGCACCAGTAACTCGTTTTTTCCCAAGCTGAGTGTGGACATGATGTTATCATCCTCCGCGTGCTCATGGAAGGGGCTGATAATGTGTAGGCTCAGCTCGTGGTCGCGGCCAAATAGTTTTTCATCCAGTTTACGCGCATAGGCGTAGTCCTGGTTATTCTCATCGTAGCGAATCTTGCGGCTCTTGATCACCATGTCGAAGACCATGCGCTCTAGCTCGGCGGCGACTTCGCTGGTATCGACATCGGTCTTCTTAATCTCTTCTTCGACATCCTTTTCTACGTTGGTGAGATAAGCGTAGTGCTCGCCATTGCGCTCGATGTAGGTCTGTTGCTCAAGTAGGCTGAGTGCTGATTCGACTTCTTTACGCAGCTGCGGGAGCGGCTGCCCAAAGTCCTCCAGCATAAGGATACTGATATTGCGAATGGTGGGCTTGAACTCTTTGACGTATTTGACGAGGAACAGTGCTTTGAGCAGGCGGATCGCGAATTTGTTGTCGAGTTGCTTTTCCGCGCTGGTCACGGCGCTGGTGACGCTAGACTTGAGTGCTTTGCGAATTCCCTCGAACATGAGGTCGAAGGTGGCGAGTTGGCCTAGCTCGTGATCGCAAATGTGAACAGCAACTTGCTGAAAAACGCCGATCATCGAGCGCTCGCCGACCGAACTGTGCTTGCCCTCGAAGGCATTGTGCACGGAGAGCGATTCAATGGCGGCTTGAAAGAGCTCGTATTGATAGGGGACGAAAGGGTAGCTCTTTGCGAAGTGCTCCGCATCTCGGAAATTGCGATAAGTCTTTGAGCCGTCGGCGAAGTCGAAGAGCGTCTTAAAGTTGTTCGACTCCTTGTCGTAGATACCATTGAGCTGATCGGTCGCGTCGTCTGTCTTTGCGAGGAGTCGAAGCTGAATCACCTCGGCGACATCGGCGCTAGTCAGCTTCATGCGATTTTTAAAACGCGCCTGAATCTTGGAAAAGTCATTGGCCTGCTTGTCCGTTACTTCCCCGACGACTGAGTCCATGTCCTCCTGGGCCGTCACGATGATCCATGCCCGGCCACGGCACTTGGTGTTGAAGCTCTCTGCTATGGTTTGCAGATTCGTCATCAATTTGACGTTTTCGGAAATGTATTGGCCAACTTCATCGACGAAGAAGTTGAGGCGGAAATTAGCCTCTTGGGTTCTCACATAGTCCAGCACCTGATCCGCGAAGTCTTCAATGGAGAGGTGGTAGTCGGAGCGGAATTTATCAAGCACATGCTCCAGTTGCTGGCCGGTGATTGCATTGTAGGCGTCGTCAACATGTTTCGAGACGCGGGTGGGGCGGGCGCGACCCCAGTCCCAAGGCTTGCCAGCTTCTTTTTCAAAAGCGGTTTTGAAAGCCTCCAATTTATCTTCGTGATCAAGTTCTCGCTCGAATTTGGCAATGTAGGGCTGTTTGCCGTAGTAGCCACAGGTCTCGTCGAAAACTTTAACAAATACGGCGAGCAGTGCATCGACCTGGGTTTTACTGATGACGTCGGCCTTCTGGTCGATATTGAACAGGATACTCTTGGATGGGATGGCGACGGCTTTTTCGATGTCGGCCTTGAGGATGGTATTGTCGCCGCATTTGGGCAGGAAGATGTCCAACGCAGGCGTGCCTTCGATGGAGCGATTTTCGAGCACCAGAGCGAGCATCTTGAGTAAGTGCGATTTACCCGAGCCGAAGAAGCCCGAAAGCCAGACACCGTTGGCATCGGTATAGTCGTTGTAAGCTTCAAAGAAGCTCTCCAATCGCTTGGAGACTTCGTCGGTGAGGACATACTCTTCGAGTTCGTGGCGCAGGCTGGCATCGTCGTCCGCCTTGATAACGGGATCGATGGGGCGATCTACAGGTTTTTTAAAGAGTGCTTTGAGTGGCATCGTGCGGTGTAGGTTTAGGCCTCGAATTCGTAGATGTTATAGGCGCGATAGTATTTATCGTTGTCGTCTGTGAGCTTGCGGGCGGGGGCAAAGAGGTCGAGAGATGCTCCGTGCTCCAGTGTGTGGGTGTAAGTTCCGGGGAAAAACATCAGGGTAGGGTGAGTTTTTGCGGCTTTCTGGAGATTATTTAAGATATTGTGCGAGCGGAGGTAGGGAAAAACTTCGCCCACCCCGGAGAGGATGAGCACTTGGTAGCCATTGTCGCCGAGTTGCTCTGCAATACGAGGGATAACCACGCCTTCGACATCTAAAATGCTTTGGAAGTCCTCCAGTAGCTTTGCCTTGGTTAGGCTTGGTTCCTCGTTAACATAGTAGTCGAAGTCGCCGTCGTCTTTAAGGATTTGGAGACTTAGGTCGTAGAGGTTGATTTCCAGTAATTGAATGCCGGACTGTTCCAGGCGATTGATGAGCTGGCGCTGTAGCCGCTCCATTTGCGCGGTTTCGTTGGGATGGTGCGGGCAAATAAAGAAGGGCACTTCGTTGTAGCCTTCCATCTTTAGGAAGCGTTCACCAGCGACCACGGAGCAGAGGTGCTCTAAGCGATTGCCCATGGGGCCTGTTTGAAGTTGAATGCTCATGATGCGAACCGCTCCAGATCGGATTCAAAAATGGGGAAGTATTGCAAGCTTCTGGAGCCAGTAGGCTTAAGGATGTCGAGGATCTGAGTGCTCCAAATTGGAGATTGGATTTGAAGCGTGTTTGATAGGATTCCAGCCTCTCGAAGGATTCGAAAGAGCACTTGTCTCAGTTTTAGTCGAGTGGAGTCGCTCAAGCGGTCGAGTTCGGAATGCCACTCAGCCTTCCTATCTAAGAAAGCATCAAAATCAGCATGTCCCATATCCGGTTGTAGGCGTATGTAGCGTGCACAAATCACCTCTTTGGTGAAATCGGCGATGAATTGATAACGACGGCAGATGGCAATCCAGAGAATATAGCCTTGATCCCTACCGCTGGCCTCGACGAGCCCCAGGAGTTCGGATTCAGAGAGCAGCTTTAGGCGCGAAATGAGCTCCCGTGCTATACGCTTGGAACTACTCTGGGTCCGGACTTGGAGGAGGTTTTGCTTGGCTACCTGATCACTCAGCTTGTCCCAGTCGCGTATTTCCAAGTATAGCCGCGAAAATTCCACGGATTCTTGCTGAAACAAGCCTCCAGTCGTAAACGACATACTATACGGCGTGGCTGGCATCCTAATCCTTTTTTGCTCCTTCCGCAGCGCCACCGGCTTTGACCCATTCGTCGACCTCATCGGCCTTAAACTTCCAAAGTCGACCAGTCTTGTGAGCCGGCATCGATTTCTCGCTGATCCACTTGTAGACAGTGTCCCGTTTAATGCCCAAGTAAGCGCTGATTTCGTCGACTGAAAGCCATCTATTTTCCATAGGTCAAATTTGGATGATTGGAGAGCCTGAGGACAAACTCTTCTTGTGCGATCAAGGCAATGAGTTGAGGTCTTGAATGTCAATATACTGTTCCGAGTTTAACCGAGTCTGTGCCTGTTTAAACTGTCTAAGCTTCATTATCCAACTCATCAAACTTAGCTTTCATTGTGGGGTTACCCCGGGTTAACTTTTTAATCGTAACGTCCTGAGCCTTATCGTTGGCGAGGCGGAGGTTGCGGTCGGTGCCGAGGAGGGCGTCTTTAGTCTTTTGGAGGTGGGGCATGATTTAGGAGCCAGTTGTCAGAGGACAGTTGTCGGGAAGTTGGAAGTTAGAAAAGGGCTGTGTTGGTTTGCTGCTCGATGTTTTGGAGGGATTCAAGGATATCCTCAAACGGTGGTGGTTCGGACATGAAGAAGTCGCGCATGGCTTTGTAGTCATCAGCGAGTTCGTCTTGGCGGGAGCCTTTCGGGCATACTCTCAGATTGCCTTTGTATGCTTGTTGATAATCCAAACCTGCTTGTGCATGGAAGGTTGCCTTGTGGGTAGCTACTCTTTTGAGGAGATCGAGGTCTTCTAGGGCTTCTTCGCCGATCTCCGAGTTCATGAGTTGGTGTAAGTCGTATGCATGTCTTGCATACCGTCTGGTCCATGGCTGGCCAGCTGGTTTAAAGGACTCAGCATGGTAAATCGTGGCCTTCTCCCAGAAAGTGCGTTTAGCGGATAGGACTTTTACCTTCGTCTCTGGTTGTTTAAATATATCAGGGAAGTGTTCTGCTACATAAGGTCGCACAATGCGCTGCTCTGCCGGATCATGTTCTGCTCTTACGCCGATCTCGATTTGCACTTCCGGCGACGTGTAGTGCGGCTGTATAGCATCATGGATAAGCTTATTATATTTGAAGAGAATAATGTTTAAATCATCGCCACGCCGATGCGGTTGTAGTCGCCAGTTCTTCTTAGGCAAAGATTGCTCAAGCCGAGCTGTTAACTCGGGAATGAAGCTATCGTCGATAAATTGTGCAGCTGTTTTGAATAGCTGGTTTATCTGAATCCTGTGTTCGCTTTGGCTTAACTCTGATAAATGTGACTCTAAATCTATGCCGAAGGTAGAGGCGTGTATGGAGAGATCGATGTCCTCAGAGAAGCGATTGATTATGCCGTAAGCTTTACTGAGGGAGGTGCCGCCTTTGAAAATCAGTTGGTCCTTAACGCAATCCAGGCTGAAGAGTTCACGCAGGAGGTAGCAGACCCAGAAGTCTTTCTCGACGGGTGTGGGATGCAGCTGCATACGTGCCGCTGTTTCTCGGAAGGCGTCTTCTCGGTCGGAATCTGCAAGGGTAAGAAACTTATCCATCCTTATTCCGATCCTTGGAGATTTCGCGGATATGTGGATGCATCCATGCGGGTGCTTCGCGGAGGTCGTGGAGGGTCTTGCCTTTTTGCTCGGAGGTAAGGGTTTGCTGGAGCGTCCGAATGTGTTGCTCGGTGATGTGCTCCTTCCCTATCTCGCGAAGTGCTTCAAAGACGAGGCCGCTGATCTTGCCAGCCAGTTGCATCCGCTTCGGACTAGCCTTGCGTAGCTCAATGGTCTGATTGCCGATTTCGGTCTTCTTAGCGGTTCCGTCGGTGAGAAAGACCACCTTCATGGGAACTTGCTCACTAAGATGGAGTAGGTTGGCCGCGTAGGCACCGGTGGGCTGTAGGCGGATGCCTTCGCGCCCGGCCATGGCGGTGGCGGCTTTGTCGAGGTCTGGACTTAGCTCACCGAGCACTGAGTTAGTGCGCGGGTATTCATACAGCCCCCGTGCGATACGGCGGAGTTTGCCTGTTCGCGTTAAGCGAGAGAGGGCGTTGTCGATATGGCTACGGCTTCCAAGATCGATAAAATCTTTCTGCGTGGCGACGTGACCCCTACCTCTCCCATAAAAACGGCTTAATATCTTTTCATCAATAGCTTGCATTTTAATTTCATGATCTAATTAGTGAGAAAAACTACCCTTTATTTCTCACTGATCAAGAGTGGAATGAATCACGCGGGCACCTTTCCTTTGGATTCGTCGAGGTATTCTTTGTAGACCATTTTGCTCATGTCTTTCATGGTGATGGCGTCGAAGCCGAAGTGGTGAGCGGTGTTGAATCTTGCTGGACGAGCTGCTCTCGGAGTATTTTGAATTCGTTGGTGTTCATTTATCATTCAACTCGTCGAACTTGGCTTTCATCGTCGGGTTACCCCGAGTGAGTTTTTTAATGGTGACATCCTGAGCCTTGTCGTTCGCTAGGCGGAGGTTGCGGTCGGTTCCCAGGAGGGCGTCTTTAGTCTTTTGGAGATGGGTGATCGACTTGTCGATTTCGTCGATCGCGGTCTGGAACTTTTTACCGGCGAGATCGTAGTTGCGGGCGAAGCCGGATTTGAAGGTTTCCAGTTTATCTTCAAAATCGGTGACGTCGATGCTCTGTGATTTGACCAGTGCGAGCTCGGCCTTGTATTGCATAGAGTTCATGGCGGCATTGCGCAGTAGGGTGATCATCGGGATGAAGAACTGTGGCCGAATGATATACATCTTCGGGTAGCGGTGGGAGACATCGACGATCCCGGAATTATAGAGTTCGCTCTCGGGCTCAAGCAGTGAGACGAGCACTGCGTATTCACAGCCCTTTTCGTTGCGGTCTTTATCGAGCTCTTTGAGGAAGTCTTCGTTCTTCTTTTTGGTCGCGGTGGTGTCGCTCTCGTTCTTCATCTCAAACATGATCGAAACGACTTCGTTACCTTCATCGTCGGCTTCCTTGAAGATGTAATCCCCTTTGCTGCCAGCCTTGGCGTCGTTGTCTTTTTCGAAGTATGCTTTCGTGAATGCGGTGGCCCGGAGGCGGTTGAACTCGGTCTCGCAGTGTTGCTCTAGGGTTTCGCCGACCATTTTAGTGGAGAGCTTGGCTTTCATGTCACGAAGGCGCTCGATGGCTTCGTCGCGATCTTTGAGCTGGGTCTCGTATTTTTCTTTGAGTGCTGTTTCGGCTAATTGCTTTTGAAGCTCGGTATTCTTGAGATTATTTTGCAGTTCGTCGCGTTGCTTTTCGACCGTGCTAACGGCTTCATTGATCGCGAGCTTCTGGTTGACCTTGTCCGATTCCAGCTTGGCTTTAAGGGCTTCAATTTCAGCATCTTTCTTGGCCGCAGCTTCCTGAAGATCTTTAGTGCGTGTCATTTCTGCCAGTTCAGAAGCGCTTTTGGTCGCTTGCTTCGCTTGTTCCAGTTCGGAGGCCAGCTTGTCGCGCTCCTTTTCGACAGCGTTCAGAGCCTCGGCAACGGCCAACTTGCGAGCCTCTTCGCCCTTATCCAGTCGGGCTTTCAATTCCTGAATTTCAGCTTCCTTGGCGGCGGCAGACTTCTGCGACTCGTTGGCCGCTTTTTCTTTAGCCAGTTCGATCGCGTTGAGCTTGTCCTTTTCGGCTAATTCCAGTCGCTCGTGAAGTTCCTGTTCAAATTCGCCGTTGCGGACTTGTTTAAGGATGTCGGCATAACCGGCCTCGTCGACTTTGAAGGCTTTGTTACAATGGGGGCAAATGATGTCTTTCATGGGATGATGGTAAATTCCAGGGTCGAATAACGGTTATTAGAGTTTTTATAACAGGTGAAGCTAATAGCGTGAGGGATGCTGAATTATTTTTCGATAGATCATATCTAATAGGGTGGGACATTTAGAGGGGGAGGGGGTGTGAGTTTTGAGTGGTTAAACTTTCGGGATACGGGATACGGGATACGAGATGCGCCCGCCTACGCTCTGCGAGCTTCGGTGGGTCTTTGAGGATATGGGGGTGATACGAGATGCGTGATCAAACCGCGTGAGCCGATTGGAGTGTTTAATCGGCTCATAAAAAGCTTTTAAATGAGCCGATTAGGGTTTAGTTTCGGCTCATGAAGTATAACTGGCAGCGGGCCGACTGGCCGGAATTTCATTTTGATCCGAGTCGGTTGGAGGGGGACTTGCTTGCGTTTGCGGATAATGCAGGGCAGGTGGGGGGCTTGTTGCGGGCCTTGCCGGAGGCTTTGCGCCAGGAGACGGTGGCGGACGTGTTGATCACGGAAGCGATTGAGACTTCGGCGATCGAGGGGGAGTTTTTAAGTCGTCCGGATGTGGTTTCATCGGTGCGCAATCAGTTGGGCTTGAATGTGGAAAAGGCGTCGGTGCGGGATGTGGCCTCGGCGAGCGCGGCGGAATTTGAGGTCAAGGCGCGTGAGAGTTGGGATCAGCCATTGAGTGAGGCGCTCTTGTTTGACTGGCACCGCACCTTGTTGCGGGGTGCCCGCTTGCGTGAGCTTGGGGCCTGGCGGACGCATGCGGAACCAATGCGAGTGATTTCGCCGAGAATTGATGGGCCGGTGGTGCATTTTGAAGCGCCGCCCTCCCCACAGGTGTCCGCGGAAATGAGGCGCTTCATTGCCTGGTTCAATCAAAGTAGGGAAGAGATCCGGCAGGCACCGGTGCGCTCGGCGCTGGTGCATTTGTATTTTGAAAGCATCCATCCCTTCGAAGATGGGAATGGGCGGATCGGTCGTGCGCTTTCCGAGAAGGCGCTCTCGGAGGGGTTGGGGCGACCGGTGCTGCTGAGTCTTTCGCGGGTGATTGAGGCCGACCGGGGCGCTTACTACGATGCCTTGAAGGCGGCGCAAACCAGGAATGAGGTCACGGCGTGGGTTGCTTATTTCGTGGGGGTAATTTTGCGGGCGCAGGAACAAACGGAACATCTGGTGGCCTTCGTGCTGCAAAAGACGCGGTTCTTTGAGCGTTTTCGGGAGCAGCTTAATACACGTCAGCTAAAAGTGGTGCGCCGCATTCTCGAAGCCGGCCCGGAGGGATTTGAAGGAGGCATCAATGCCCGAAAATATAAAAACCTGACGGAAGTTTCCAAGGCAACCGCGACCCGCGACCTGCAGGACCTGGTGGCGAAGGGTGTGCTCCGGCCTATCGGCGCGGGACGAAGTGCGCGGTATGCCTTGCGGATGGAAGGGTGAGGCTTCCCGGGATGCCGCTCAGCGGAAGACGACCTGATTCTTCAGGTCCTATTTATAGCTGTTCGAAAAAACTTGCTAAATTTCAGTATAATAGTTGACTTCAACAAGTGCTGAAACTGTGAATATACTGAAAGAGACAGAACTCGTGAAAAAAGTGCAAGAGCGACTGAGGGAGGTTCTCTCGGAAGTGAAGGGCATTGATTTGCCTCAAAATGAATGGCTCGGGCGAGGGAAAGGGCCTCCTGCTGACTCCGGGTATGATTTAAAGATGAGGGCTGAGGAAGCTGGAGGGAGAACTCGCTGGCTCTGTATTGAAGTGAAAAGTCAGGGGCATCCTAAAATTGCCCAGAATGCTGTGCTACAGCTGAATCACGCTGCCGATAAGCGCGATGATTCGCTGCGGTGCTACGATATTTTTGCGGCACCTTATATCTCGCCGGATGCGGCGCGTATCTGCCGGGAGGCGGGTGTCGGCTATCTGGACCTTTCCGGAAACTGTCATTTGAGCTTTGGTGGCGTTTATATTCATATCGAGGGGCGACCGAACCAATATAAGCCGAAGCGTGCGCACGGGAGCTTGTTTTCTCCTAAGGCATCACGTGTTCTCCGTCCTTTATTGTATCGGCCTCTGCGACCATGGAAGGTGGCCGAGTTGAAGGAGGAAGCTGGCGTCAGTATGGGAACTGTCAGCACGGTTCGCGGTGAATTACTCAAGCAGGTCTGGGCTGAAGAGACGAAGCAGGGCTTGCGCGTCACGAAGCCGGATGCCTTGCTCGATGCCTGGTCCAGAAAAGACGATTGGAAGAGACGAACGACGGTGCGCGAATATTCTCTTCTGATCAAAGACCCGGATGAGATCGCGCATAAAATCCATCGGATTTGCGAGACGCAGCCGCATGCGTTCACGCAGTGGTATGCGGCCTTTTTGCGACGTCCTCATACGGTGACGGATGTCGTCAGTTTGTATGTGAGCGCGTTCCCGGAAGAGCATTTTATCAAGGGTGACTTGCTCGGGCGGCGTGTCGATAGTGGCGGGAGTTTACGACTGGTGGTGCCGCAGGACGACGGTGTGTTTTTAGGCAAGCAGCATTCAAATGGTTTGCCCCTCGTATCTGATTTGCAGATTTATCTGGATTTAATAGATGCGGGGATGAGAGGCGATGAGGCGGCGGAAGAGCTGCGTAATTGGGAACAGTTCTACAAGGATCCAAATGTCTAAGTTTGACCAGTTTGATGCCTATCCGTCAAGAGGCTTGAGTGCGTCTGAATCAGTTCTGCAGTATTTAAAAGGGACAGGCTAATAATACTTGACAACGACCAAGTATTTAAAAGGGACAAGTATTTAAAAGGGACAGGCTAATAATACTTGACAACGACCAATATTTAGCTGGATTTCTTTAATAGATGAGGACTCGACGACTTAAAGTATCTGGATCTGATGCGACTTATCACTGTATGACCCGGACGGTGAATGGTGAGCTGTTGTTTAAGGATCGTGAGAAGGAAATTTTGCGTAAGATGCTCTGGCAGGTGGCTGATTTCTGTGGGGTGGAGGTGCTAACTTATTGCATCATGTCGAATCACTTTCACGTCTTACTGAGAGTGCCCGACACTTCAGCAATCTCTGATAAAGAGCTACTAAGGCGCTACAAGGTGCTCTACCCGAAGCCGACCAAATACCAGACGGCCACGATTGAGGTGATGGAAAAAGATTTGAAGGCAGGTGGGGAGGAGGCCGAAGCCATCCGTCAAAAGCTTCTGGCTCGAATGAGCGATGTGTCGGAATACATGAAAGCGGTGAAACAGCGTTTCTCGGTTTGGTATAACCGCAGTCATCAACGCTACGGCACCCTTTGGGCAGAGCGCTTTAAGTCCGTTTTGGTGGAAGGGAAGGGCAACCCACTCCAAACCATGGCCGCTTACATTGATCTGAATCCGGTTCGGGCTGGACTGGTGGAAGACCCGAAGGATTATCGTTTCTGTGGTTATGCGGAGGCGGTAGTAGGAAACAAACAGGCGAGGGGAGGGTTACAAGCAGTTTGGGCCGATCATGCGGGGGCGGCTTGTCTGGAGACTGCGCCCTACCAAATAGCCTTACAAGCTCATCGAGAGTTGATCTTTGGCAAACGGGCAGCAGAACCCGGACTTACGGAAACGAATCGTAAGAAGGCTTTGAAGATATTGGAAAAAGAGGATGCGGTCCTGCCGAAAGCTACGGTGCTACGCTGCAGGGTGCGCTATTTTACGGATGGTGCCATTTTAGGTAGCCAAGAGTTCGTAAGAGGCTTCGCCGGAGCTTGGCAACTGGAGAAAGGACGGAAATATCTGCCAGAGACGAACCTATTGCGTGGAGCAGATTGGCAGGGTCTCGCTACGATCCAGGGCCTAAGGAAAAAGGTATTTGGATAAGTTGAGGCAACTGCATTGGAAAAAAGCAACGAAGCGTCGGGGATAATCGTCACTTTTTAAAAAATTAGAACAGGTATAAGAGCGGTTTTTTACTGAATGTCTCAGAGCGCCGGTTTTTCGAAAGTGTATGGCCACTCAGCAATAGGGAGGTGGCGGTTGCTTTCAATTAGGATACCGGCGGCGTCTTCGGCCACCATTGCCTCCGCATCTGTAGTTGGCTTGGCTGAATAAACGGTGTTGTCCTTTATGCTGACACTTGAGGTGCTTCGCGCTTTGATGGCGACCTTGCTGTTGAGAGCGAATGCATTTCCTGTGATACGGATGTTCCGGTGGACGGCGGGATTGGCCTCGCTGTTTTGCGGATTGAAATATATGACAGGCTCCCGGCAAAAGAAGAAACGGTTGCCGCTGATCGTCATGTCACGGACGGGACCGGATTCATACCAGCCTTTGGCATCATTCTCGATCAGAATCGCGCTCATTCGGGTCCTGTGAAAGCAGTTGTCCTTAACGATTAATTGACGTCGTGTGGTGAAAAGAAAGCCCCTGGTCGGGACCCGCATCACTTTATTACCGGTGACGATGGCCTCTGGTGTCCAGGTCACGTTTTCGAGAGCATCGTTCTCCCGCAACTGATCCGTGATGGGGTGGTTCATCGTCAAAAGCATCACTTTCGGTTCCAGTAAAACGGCGCTCTTGATTGAGTTTGCTCCGTAGTTTTCGAGTGTATCCCATTGTGTAAAAAGAACTTCGTCTCCAGGATTGAATGCCATGAAGCCGAAGGTCTGTTTATGCATGAAGCGAACTTTGATTTGTTTTTCCGAGACCTTTTCAATGACGCGCAGGTGGGTGCCATGGATGTTGATGGCATCATCCTGTAAGCCGGAGAAGAAGCAGTCCTTGACGATAATTTTGCCCCGGCAGCCTGAGGCATGGATGCCGTCGGCCCACGCCGCACAGGTGCGTCCGCTTTCAGGCGCAGGCGCGATATGAACGCCTTCAAAGCTTAGATTCTCTGAAAATTGGCTGACGATCCCCATGCCGTGTAAAAAATGAAAATGGATCTGTTTCCAGGACACGTCCTTGCTCCGTCGGGTGAAAACACTGGCATAATCCCGACCGGTTTCTCTGAGATGATAAATGAAGCCATCTTTAAGTTTATGTGTACCATGTACCCGCACTAGGAAGGGCTTTAGTTCTTCAACCCTCAGGCCTTTAATCAAATTACGGCTCCTTTTTAGCAGATCAGTCTTCGGATCTAAAATCTGCATCAAGGGTGGGTCGTTGTAGAACCAACCTTCTCCGATCCAATTGATGCGCCCATTGATGAGCTCGTATTTCGAATCCAGATGGATTTGTAGGTCAGCGTAATCCTCGCCCGTTTTCACTACAGTGAATTCCGAAACAGTCGGGCGATGATAATCAAAGGCAAGGCCTTCGATCGTGATGGACTCACTGCCGTCGATACAGACCTGCATCATTTTGCCCCGGCAGATAAGGCGTGCCCCTTTTCCGCTTATCTTAACGTGTCTGGCTCCTTCAACGAGGATCGCAATCGCCTTACCGGCGTCCGGATAGTCGTTCGTGTTAGAAATATTAAACTGCCGCCGTAGCAGCTTGTCCGGATAGATGTCGTAGCGCCCCGGAGCGAAGTGGACTTCTATCGGTGCGGTTGCAGTCCCTGAACCCCGGATGTGAAGGGTATCCTTGAAGCTGCCTGGAGCCGTTATCTCGATCCTGTCGCCGGAAGAGAGCATGAGGCGGTTCGCCGGTCTAAAAGTCTTCCATGCGTCTTCTTTGCTTCGACCAGTCTGCGTGTCGTTCCCTGTGGTAGGATTGATGTAGTATGTCGACTGGGCCGTAGTGTATTCGACCGCGTTTACTGCGTTAAGGGTGAACGCTGCGCTGGTCAGCAGTATGGCGAGTCGCAAATGGCATGTAAACATGCAGGCAGCATTGCAATACTGACGGAATATGCGAGCCAGCAGCTGCCTTTCTCCGCGGAATACAATTTCTATGAAAGCACTGACTCGATTGCGTAGCAGAGCGTCTCGGTGCTGACGGGTTTTGCGAGAAAGTGCTCGCCGCCACTTTCATAGAAGCCGGACTGTGATTCTCTTTTAGAAACCATGGCAGAAACGAAGATGATGGGAATGTCTTTTGTGGCACTACGAGTTCTTAAGTTGTTTGCGACATCGCCTCCATCGGCTTCCGGCATGACGACGTCAAGCAGGATGATGTGCGGTTTAAACTCGCGTGCGACTTCGATGGCTCGACGACTCTCGTTTAATGTTTGCACGGAATAGTCGCCGGTGGCTTCGAGGTTGAGCTTCACCATTTTTGTGAATGTGGCTTCATCGTCGATCGCTAGGACGCGAGTCAAGCTGTCCGGGTTTAGCTTTGGGATCTTAAGCATTTTTTTGGGGGCTGACAGGGAAGTGAAGCGTGGCGCGGGCGCCGCATTTATCTTCACAATTTTCTAGAGTAATCATTCCACGATGCATATCAACAATACTTCTTGTGACGGAGAGTCCCAGGCCGGTGCCTTCTCCGGTCGATTTTGTAGAGTAGAATGGGTCAAAGAGCTTGTCGGCCGCTTTATCCGCTATGCCGTGCCCGGTATCCTCTAATTCTACCGTAACGATCTTGTCGCCGACACGGAAGAGCGCGGCCATCTCGCTGGATACGTTCGCTCCGGTGCGCTTCATGGTCTGAGTATAACTGCGCACCGTAATCGTGCCTCGCCCGTCGATCGCGGCGATGGCGTTTAGAAACAGATTAATGAATACCTGATCCATCTTCTGGCTATCGACGGAAACCAGTGGAAGGTCAGAGGCAAGATCAGTCTCTACGCTAATATGTACTTCCTTGAAGTTATGGCGAAGCATGGCGATAACCTCCAGGATGATGGCGTTTATGTCCTTTGGGTCGGTCGTTACTTCGTGAGGGGAAGAGTAGTCCAATAGCTGAAAAATGACAGTGTCCGCTTTCTTGACTGCCTGGAGCATATCGTCAACGAGCTCGACCAATTCAGGTGATTCTGAAAGTTGGGTTTTTAAATATTCGGCTCCTAGACTGACAATGCTCAGCGGGTTTTTTACTTCGTGAGCGACTCCGGCGGCTAGCCGGCCTACGGTTTTTAGCTTTTCTGCTTCAATAAGCTGGAGCTGTGTTTCATTGAGCACCTCAATAGTGTTTCGAAGCTTTTCTTCATTTTCCTTTTGAGTCGTGATGTCGCGGGAGATGCCGACGAGCCCGACGCAATTGCCTCTTTCATCTATGAGCGGGACCTTGCTGGTTAAATACCAATCGACCCGGCCATCCGGTTGAACTCTCCTCTCTTCCGAGTTAATGACTCCCTTACCCGAGCGTATGATATTAATATCTTCCTGGTAATACTTATCTGCCTGAGAACTGGGGACGTGGTCGCTGAGTGTCGTGCCGATGACGTCGCTCTCATCATCGGCCCCGAGGAATTCAAAGTGTAGCCGATTGCTTGCGATATAGCGGCCTTCGCGGTCTTTCACAAATATGCGGTCGGGAACATTGTTTAGAATCGTCGTGAGAAGGCGATGCTCCTCAGTCAATTCATCCTGAGTGCGTTTTAAATCTGAAATGTCGCGTGAGATCCCCATTGTGCCGATAACGTGGCCATGACCATCTCGGAGTGGGATTTTAGTCGTATTTGCCCATTTACTGGAACCGTTTTCAAAAGTCTCCTTTTCGATTTTACCGATAAGTGGCTGGCCGGTTTCGATAATGCGCTTTTCGTCTTTGAAAGCCTGCCGGGCATGTTCTTCGCTGAACAAGTCGAAGTCGCTCTTTCCGATAATACTGTCGAAACCTTGCCCGTAGGAGCGTGCCATGGCTTTATTAACTTTGGTGAAGCGGCTCTGACAATCCTTGAAGTAAATCGAATCTGGAATGTTCTCAAGCAATGAGCGTAGAAGGTTCTGTTCATTAAGTAATTCGTATTCCTTAAGTCGCTTCCTGATCGCATGACTGATGCGTGTGCAAAGCTCGCCCGGTGGCAATGAATCGGCCAGAACATAGTCATCTATCAGATGAATCACTGATTTATAATCCTGAAGTTGTTCGTGGTTTCGGCAGAGGCAGATCAGCGCAACTGGGCTTCGCAGTTCTCCAATCCATTGTATGGCTTGCATGGCATCAGCATAAGCCGTGCGGACGTCCAGCAAGACGGCATGGCAGGTGCTTTCCAGTTCAATAGACTTGAGCTCTTTCAATGAGCCGACCAGCTTGAGCTCGTGGTTGCCATAATCCTCCGTCTCCAAGTACTGGCTGAGGAGCGTTTCCTCAGTAGGGTCGGCACTTAGTAAGAGGAGCTTTCTTGGGTGCTCCGGGAGTTTGCTGTCAGAGGTCGAAAACAATATAACATAACATTAACTTCCTGCACGCAGAGAACAAGTATGGATTTTGCTCGTCAAAGAAGGGCTGCAGGCTTCGTTCTAGGCTGTGCATGTGCTTGTTTTAGCTCGCGCGTGGTGCGTTAACCTGCGAATCGCAGTGGTTGGGGGCACTTTTACCTTGGGCGTATTCTGCGCTCTGCCGTTGACTCGAATCGTTGGGTTGCTTGATTGCTCGATTGCCTAGTCCTGGCACAATTCACCTTAGACCCATTTACTATGTCCGAAGCTCGCGTTCGTTTTGCTCCCAGTCCAACTGGATTCTTTCACATTGGTAGTGCCCGCACGGCTTTATTTAATTGGCTCTACGCCCGCCATACTGAGGGCAAGTTCATTCTGCGGATTGAAGATACGGATAAGGAGCGTAATACCGATGAAGCACTGAAAGTCCTTCTCGATGGGATGCGATGGCTCGGCCTTGACTGGGATGAGGGCCCTGAAGTCGGCGGCGGGTATGGGCCTTATTTCCAGAGTGAGCGCCAAGCGATTTACGACGAATATCTGAAGAAGCTCGAAGACGCTGGCCGCACCTACGAGAAAGACGGGGCCATTTGGTTTAAGCTCGAAGGCGAGCGTTATACGACCTACGACGATTTTAAGAAGGCCGAGGTCGAGAAGGTAAAAACTGTGCCTGTCGTGATTGAAGATGCTGTGCGTGGCCGCGTTGAGCGGGCCGAGGAGATGGACTTCGTGATCGTGCGCAAGGATGGCAACCCCGTCTTCCACTTCGTTAATGTCGTGGACGATATTGCAATGGGAATCACTCACGTGATTCGCGGGGAGGATCACCTTTCGAACACCAGCAAACACGTCGAGCTCTTCAATGCCTTCGGCGTCGAGCCCCCCAAGTTTGCGCATATCCCGCTCATTCTGAAAGAGTCCGGCCCCGGCAAGATGAGCAAGCGCGACAAGGGTGCGTTGATTGAGGACTACGAGCAGCGCGGCTTTTTGCCGGCTGCGGTGCGTAATTATATCTGCCTGCTCGGCTGGAGCCCAAAAGATGATCAGGAGAAGATGGACATCGGCGAAATTATTGAGCGTTTCGACTTCCCAGGCATTAACAAGGGCAATGCCCGCTTCGATGAGCAAAAGTTGGCCGCATTGAATTCTGAATACCTGCGTGAGATGGAGATCGGTAGCTTCACCTTCCTGGTGCGTCCGATTCTCGCGGAGGCTGGCGTTGTCGCGGAGGACGAAGATGAAGACTACCTGCAGGCCGTGCTGAAGCTCGCGCAACCCAAGGCTCGTTCGCTCGAAGACCTGCCTGACTACCTGCGCTATTTCTTTAATGAAACGTATACATCGGACGAGAAGGTGGCCGGGAAGATCGCCAAGAAGGCAGATCCTAAAGCGCTGATCGCGGAAATCCTACCTGTTCTCGAAGGGCTGGATAATTTTGATGCTGAATCAATAAAGTCCGCGCTGGAAGCGCATGCCGAGGGCCAAGGGCAGAAGGTGTTCGCCTATTTCCCCGCGTTGCGCTTCGCCGTTAGCGGGCAAGGCGGTGGGCCGGACTTGCTGCCGATGCTCGAAGTGATGGGCAGGGAGCGTGTGCTTGGACGGCTGGGTGCTTTTGCTGGTTAGTCGACGTTGAGTGGTTTTTTCATGTCCTGTAGCGAGCGGGTTCATCCCGCGATTCAGGCTGGGTGGCATTCATCGCGGTTCGGTCCTGGCGTAAAGCCAGTCGCTACGCGCAGTTCGCTGGCGTAAAGCCACGCGCGGTTCGGTCCTGGCGTAAAGCCAGTTGCTACGCGCGGCTACGCTACCCCTGAGGGCTAGCCTTGTTGGTCGATCTCGTCCGCATGCTTTCGGAAAGAGATTAATTCCTGTTTCACGATTGGCAGCAGCAGATAGACTCCGATCAAATTCGGAAAACACATGCCTAGCAGCATCCCGTCTGAGAAGTCAGTAACCGCGCCAAGCGACATGGCAGCACCGATGATGATGCACGCGCAGAAGAGTATTTTGTAGGAGAGGTCGGCTGGCTTGCTGTGCCCGAAGATTGTGGCCCAGGCCTGCTGTCCGTAGTATGACCAAGAGAGCAGCGTCGAAAAGGCAAAGAGCGTGACCGCGACAAATAGCACAAATGGAAACCACTCGATCACGGATGCGAAGGCGTTCGAAGTCACTTGGATGCCGTTTTCGCCGCTCAAACTCTCGCCGTAGTTCCCCGTGACCACGATCACGAGCGCCGTCATACTGCAGACCACGACCGTATCGATAAATGGTTCGAGCAGCGCTACGATACCTTCACTGGCTGGTTTGCTGGTCTTCACCGCTGCGTGGGCGATCGGCGCTGAGCCGATACCAGCTTCGTTCGAGAAAGTGCCGCGTTGGATGCCGACTAGCAGCGCACCGATCAGGCCGCCGACATAAGCATCCGGTGTGAATGCCTGACTGACGATTAGGCCAATCGCGCCTGGGATATCAGCGATGTGTGTCGCGAGAACAGCAACCGCGCCCAATAGATAAGTGATGCACATCAGCGGCACGAGCCGTGATGTGACATTGGCGATGCGGCGGATGCCGCCAATGATCACGACGCCAACCAAAATCGCGACGACGACTCCATAGACCCAGCGGTAGTCCGCCAAAATGCTTTCGCTGCCACCGCTAATTTGGATAAATTGTGCGCAGGCTTGATTCACTTGAAACATATTACCCCCACCCAGAGAGGCGCCGATACAGAGCACCGCAAACGAGATGCCCAGGACTTTTCCCAGAGGTCCGAGCCCGCGCTCCGCCAGGCCCTTCGTTAAATACTTCATTGGCCCGCCGTGCACCTTGCCATTCTCGTCGATGTCTCGGTAGCGCACGCCCAGCGTGCATTCCGCAAACTTCGTCGTCATCCCGAGCAAGCCGATCATGACCATCCAGAATGCCGCTCCAGGCCCGCCCTTGGAAATTGCGATGGCGACCCCTGCGATGTTGCCCAAGCCAACGGTCGCAGAGAGTGCGGCCGTCAGCGCTTGAAAGTGTGTGATTTCGCCCGGGTCGTCCGATTTTGAATACTTGCCCGAGACCGTCCTGAAGGCTAAGCGAAAGGATCGAAAGTTGATAAACTTAAAATGAACCGTGAGAAAAATTCCAGTTCCAGCCAGCCAAACCAGAATGAATGGGACGCCCTGACCTGCGATCTCAAATGGTTCGAAGAAGATGATTGAGAAGATCCATTCCGTGAGCGGGGTAACTGCATCGTTGATCTTTTCGTCGAATGATTTTTCTGCCGCCCAAGTGAAATTCGGGAATGCAAGTAGCAAGAGGCATTTAATCGGCAGGTAGTGAGCGATCTTTGTCATTGTGGCAGTATCAAAAGATAGCCCAAAGCTTCTGCAATTCTATTTAATTTTGTCGATAATTATAGAGGCTCCGCTGGGAAGCGTATTCGCGGGAGCCAGTATTCATCCTGCAAATAATTTGTTACATACAATAAAAGTCCGTAGCCTAACGCCTTCGCGTTAGGTGCGGAAGCCTCTCGGGTTCAACGCTGAACCGAAGCGGAAGCGCTCCGGCTACCTGGGAAAACTTATTCACAGCGATAAACCCTGGACAGTAAGCACGCTCGTGGGATCCGTCTTCGATTGGCTACCCCGAAACAAAGAGATTTTGGCGATGCGGGCCTCAGCGGCTAGCGGGCTGAACTAATCTCCCTGTCTCTCAAGCTCGGCGAAGCGCATGACTTCATCGATGGTGGTGGTGCCGTTTTTGATGTGGGCCCAGCCACTTTGCATGAGGGTGCGCATATCCTGACTGACCGCAGTTTGGCGAATTAGGCGCGCTGAATCCCGCTTCACGATGTGCTCATGGATCTCCTCGGTGACACGCAGAATTTCGAAGATCCCGACGCGGCCGCGGAAGCCGAGTGAGCGGCAACGTTCGCAACCAACAGCCATTTTGGCCTGGTGGCCGTGCTGCGCTTCCCCTGCGCCGATGCGCATGGTGGAGAGGAAGCCGGCGATTTGATTCGGCTCGTAGTTTGCGGGGCGTGAGCACTCCGGGCAGAGGCGGCGCACGAGACGCTGTGCGATGATCATCTCTACAGATGAGGCAATCAAGAATGGCTCAATGTCCATATCGACGAGTCGCGTGAGCGCGCCGGGGGCATCGTTGGTGTGCAGGGTGCTGAGCACGAGGTGGCCGGTCAGCGAGGCGCGGATGGCGATATCGGCGGTCTCGCGGTCGCGAATCTCACCGACCATAATGACGTCAGGATCCTGCCGGAGCACAGCGCGCAGGGACTGGGCGAAGGTTAGGCCGATCTCGGGGTGGACTTGAGTCTGATTGACGCCGGGCACTTCGTATTCAACGGGGTCTTCGACCGTAATGATGCGACGCTCCGGGCGGTTGATCAGCCGGATAAAGGCGGTCAACGAAGTCGACTTGCCGGAACCGGTTGGCCCGGTCACCAGGATGATACCGTGCGGAGTGGATAGGGCATGGCCAAGCTTGATCTCTTCGTCGTCGGCTAGCCCGAGTTCACGCATGGATAAGGGCTTCGACTTTTGGTTGAGCAGTCGCAGTGAGACGCTCTCGCCATACATGGTCGGGAAGGTGGAGATCCGAATGTCGAGTTCTGACTTCCCAGACCCAAAAGAGATGCGGCCGTCCTGTGGGCGGCGTTTCTCAGAGATATTCAACTTTGCCATGATCTTCAGGCGCGAGATGATGGCGCCCTGAAAGCGGATTAAATTATCCGGCACGCGGACAGCCACCAGTTCGCCGTCGATGCGGTAGCGAATTTGTAACTCGTCGCGGTGTGGTTCGAAGTGGATATCGGTTGCGCGGTCGCTGACTGCTTTGGCGACTACTTCGTTCACAAAGCGAATGACCGCGGCATCCTCGTCTTCATCCTCTTGGGCCTCGGCGACGTCAGTGACCAGATCGGACTCATCGAGGCTGCCGGCGCCGACACCGAAGTGTTCCGTGATCGTTTCGACGATTTGTTCAGGGTTGCCGAGATGCCATTCCGGCATACGGCCACAGGTCGCGTAGATCCAGCGATCCATCTTCTCGTCTGGTGGCCAGAGGGTGGCGAGTGGTATGGGGGCTGTGGTGTCTTGCTCTTCGTTGAGTTGCTCGTGCTCGGGTTGGCCGTTTTGGACCGGCACGCACTGGTAGGCATGGATGAGGCGTAGTGGTAGCGACCAAGTCGGATTTTGAATCAGCTCAATGTTCTCGATGAGCGGCAGGCCCGTCTCAGACGCAACTTCCTCGAGGAGTTGCTTTGTAGACATCTGGCGCAGCGCTGCGATGTGGCTGAGCCGTTCAGCGCGTGGTAGTTGCTCTACCTCGATACGCTGTTCGTCGTCGAGTTCTTTATAAATGTCTATAATGGCCATGTGAATTCAGAAGACAGAGGCCAGAGGCCAGAGAATAGATGTGCAATACCTTATACTTTGACGCAAGTTTCTAAAATCGTCCAATTGTAGCCTGATTTCTGTTCGCTGGCTTCTGGTTTCTGAGTTTACTCCCAATAATCATCGCCGTAGTTAAAGAAGATTTCTTCGCCGGGTTCGATATCGCGAAGTGCCTCGAAGCGGGCGGTCTTCCAGCGTGTCGAGACAACGAGAAAAGCATTTGGCTCGTCGCTGTGGTTGATGAATCGGGTGTAGTTGGCCTTCGGGCCTTCACCAATAATGATGTGATTGCGCGTGACCCAGAGCACGAAGGCAGAAAACGGCCGGTCGGGATCGTGGAACTCCTTTTCACCAATCACCTCGCCGGTGTAATAGCCGATCGTGTCGTCCTCCTTGATGTGGGTCTTCGCGAATAAGCCTTGGCCCGCGCCTTTGATTGTGGAGCGTCGGATTTCGAAGTCTGCTTCGGTCAATTGTTCTGGCTTAGGCATTTTGGGCAGTGTTTTAAATTTATCTCCAAGTTGGTAATCTCCGAAATCAGCTTGAACAAGGCCTATTAGGGGAATCTCAGATTTATCGTAAAGCGACTTAGCTTAAACCAACAAAACGTGAAATTTAAAACACAGCCTGATTTTGTAGGAAGGCTGGAGCGAAATAAGTCGATGAGGGAGATGCGAACTGAATGTCCGCAGTTGAGTCTTATAAGCGCGTCCAATCATCGCCAATTGTAAATGTTTTGCTAATCTATAGTCCCGTTTAGAATTATAGGATATAAGCATTGTTATAATAATTTATTATACACTATCCTAACGGTTAAGGCTATCGCAAAGAATTGGCAGGTATTGTGCTGGGGCGTTGTTGTAGAATTACAATTATTTTTCATAACATGCATAATAGATTTCAAAATCAAGAGGACGTAATTAAGCCCGAGGTAAATAGTGCCTCTGGTCGACCACGATCCGCCAATTCACAAGATTTTATACGCCCTGCGCATGCGAGTAAATCGTCCAAGGCCCACTCATTCGAAAAGGCGATGAGGTGGAGGGGGGTGGCTTGGGTGTGTTTCCCTTTTCTGATTTTAGCGGTAGTCGCAGGTGGTTTATATCTGTCTTTTGCGTTCGCCTATAATGCGAAGGACGACGTTTTTGAGAGAGAAGAGTTCACGGAATTGGACATCCAAAGTGCGGGCGCCCCTGAGAGGTTTCTAGATCTCTACACCGCAGTGAATAAGAATGACCAGGGTATACAAAACCTTAGTCAGCAAAGGGAAATCTACTACACGGGTGTGTTGTTCCTGGAATCAGAACGATATTTGTTTGAGCTCTGCTCAAAGACCATGATGGAAAGCAAAGTCAAATTTTTGTCAGAGAGGCAAAATTTTAACTTCAGCTATGATGCGGAAGGCATGACGTTCGCACCTTTATTATCGCATAGGTCTGACCATAACCCTACAGACCATCGCGCTATCTTGTCCGATCTTTCTTTAGACCTCTCGTTCATTTTGGGCGGGTTCGTGAATCCGATCAACGCCGTTGTCGCCGAACCTGAATCCTTCGTGATAGACAAGTTAAGTCGAGTGGTCTGGAACGGAGAAGAGTGCTTAGCGGTCAAAGTCGTTTCCGCGGAAAATATCAATGCCACAGCAACGGCTTATATTAATGAAACAACTATGAAAACCTTAGGTATCAGGTGTGAGTTTTTTGCCGGTGGATCGCGGTCGTATCGGTTCTTCAGCAAAGCCAATGAGAGTAATTATTTTATGCCGTCTGAGATTGATTTTACTTCCCATGACGGTGGCACTTTGAATGTGCAGTTAACCAACATCCGCTTCTCGCAGACTATTCTTTAGCTCAGCTCAGCTCATGATTGCGACAACGGTTGGGTTGATCCCAGGAATCAAGCAGATTGCTGCTCATCTTCGCCCTTTGCCAACGACTCGGCCACCGACTCGGCAACCAACTCGGCGACCCACCTTCGATGCGGACCGGATAAGGTAATGCGATCCAGTTCGGAGAGATTGATCCAGTAAAAATCTGCGCTGAGCCGTAGTTCTTTGGCCGTTTCGATCTTGTAGATTTGTTCTGTGATTGATCGATGGGTGATGGCTCGTTTCCTGGTGAGAATGGGCGACCCGGTAGGCTTAGTTTGACTGATTTGCTCGTAGATGGGTAATTCGTATTGTCCGGCTAGCTGACCGGACGCCTCCGGGATTTTGTGAAGTAGGAGTGCGCCATAGCGCATGACCCATGCGCGTTGCACTTCGACTTTTTCGGTCGCTTTTCGCTGTATCCTCGGGATGGCTTCAACATCCTCCTTGCCGTAGCTTTCGCAGAACTGTTTGACGGGGCAGAGCGTGCAGAGGGGCTTGCGTTTTAGGCAGATCGTCGCGCCGAGCTCCATCATGGCTTGGTTGTGGTCGCCGGGGGTGCTGGTCGCCAGGGCTTTATCGGCCAATTCGGTGAAGGCTTTCACTGCCTCACCGTTGTTTTTAAAGGAGCGCTCGTCGCAGGTCAGGCGTGCCAGGATGCGGACGACATTACCATCCACGACCGCGACCGGCTCGTTGAAATTTATCGAGGCGATGGCGGCCGAGGTGTAGGGGCCAATGCCCGGGAGTGCCTGCCACTGTTCGCGGTTTCTCGGTTTCACCGTCGCTGTAGAGTATGCTTTTGCCAGCTTATGCAGATTGCGGGCACGGCTATAGTAGCCCAGTCCTTCCCAGTGCTTGAGCACCTCGTTTTCCTGGGATTTGGCAAGCGTTTCGAAATCCGGGAAGCGCTGCATCCAGCGCTCGAAGTAAGGCAGCATGGTTTTGATCTGCGTCTGTTGCGCCATCAGCTCTGAGACAACTGTCCGGTAGAGCGAAGGCTCTGTGCGCCAAGGCAGGGGCCGCTGAGCCTCGGCATACCACTCGGCGAGCTGCTTTCTGAAGTCCTCGATTCGATCGATCATTGTTAGATGTTTTATGATGCGCACTCAGTTCTGATTGAAGGCTAATTTTGAGCCAAACTATGATCTGAATTGAGGGATGTTCTTTGCCGCTTCGTCGACGACTGCGATGAGTTTTCTTGCCGATGGGCTCAGGTAGCGGTCCTGATGGTGGACGAGGACGATGTCGCGCTGCGGCGCCTTTGGCTCGATATTGCGGAAGACGAGATTTCTCTGGTGGGCGGTAGCGAGTGCCATCTGGGGAAGAATAGTGACGCCGGCGCCTTGTTGAACCAGATTCAGAATAGTCTCAATTTGGGCGCATTGCATCTTTGATTGAGAGTGCTCGCTGGAGATGCGGCATAGGTCGTTGATCTGCTTGCCCGCGCAGTGGATTTCGCTGAGGGGAAGGTAATCCTCACTCAGCAGATCCTGGATGGTGATGGATTTCTTTTTAAGCAGATGGTGTTCTTCAGGGAGGACTGCGACAAAGGGTTCGGTGGTCAGGAGGCGTGTAAGCATGCCGGCTTCTTCGATGGGAGTGGACATGACAGCAAAGTCCAGGTCGCCTTCGCGTAGCTTGCCGAGTAGGTTCTCAGTGAAGTCTTCGTGCGCTTCGAGTTCTACGGCCATCTCGTTTTGCTTGTTCCACTTGGCGACCGATTGAATGAGGTAGGGTGCCATGGTGAGGGTCGCTCCGAATCTGACGTTGCCTCCGCTCTTCGCCCGTTCGCTGGCTTCGTGGAGCGTCTCTTGTTGCAGGTGGAGCATGCGCTCGGCGCGGGGCAGTAATGATTCGCCGAGTTCGGTGAGGCGGATGCGCCGTCCGAGACGGTGGAAGAGAGGGCCGCC
>Ga0307978_1000722_pt1 | contig 26679 bp, 27 predicted proteins | sample OrgLakmetage1056_FD_203151 | JGI IMG/M metagenome (GOLD analysis project Ga0307978, IMG submission 203151) | Saline water microbial communities from Organic Lake, Antarctica - #1056 | ecosystem: Environmental > Aquatic > Non-marine Saline and Alkaline > Saline | place: Antarctica: Organic Lake...
TGGTTTTCTTCATTAGAAAATAAGTGAGATTATTCATATAATATACTGAAAATCAATGCTTTATTCTAATTTATTGACACTTAATTTGTTGGTTTTCAATGAATTATATTTTTGTCATGTACTAAACATAAAGGTATATAATATGTTAGGACAGATGGTAGTTGAAACTGCACCAAAAGTTTCAAATCCACAAGTGGATATGAAAGAGCTGCAGTCTGGTGTTTATCTAGTTACTTTAGAAGTTGAAGGAAGTCTTCAAACCTTTAGAGTGATCAAGCAATAAATCACTGATGATTATAACTAATGAATCCCGGAGCTTTGCTTCGGGATTTTTTATTTGTAATATATTTACACCATGATAGAACGCCATTACTCTTTTATAATTCCTGTCTATAACAGACCAAAGGAGATAGAAGAGTTGTTAGAAAGCTTAAGCCAAATAGAAGGTGACTTCGAAGTGATCATTATAGAAGATGGTTCTCATAACTCTAGCGAGGAGGTGGTTTCCAAGTTTAATACTAAATTGAATATTTCCTATTACTTTAAGCAGAATACAGGACCTGGAGATTCCAGGAATTATGGGATGCGGAAAGCAAAAGGGAATTATTTTATCATTTTAGACAGTGATGTTATAGTGCCTTCAACCTATTTAAAAACAGTTAACGATCATCTTTCGAGACAGTATTTGGACTGTTACGGTGGAGGAGATAAATCTCAAGATTCCTTTACAGATATTCAAAAAGCCATAGATTATGCTATGACTTCATTCTTGACCACAGGTGGTATTAGGGGAAGTGCCCATTCACGACTCTCTAAAACTTACGAACCTAGAAGTTTTAATATGGGACTATCTAAAGCTGCCTTTATAGAGTCTGGTGGCTTTGGATCTATCCATCCAGGAGAAGATCCAGACTTATCCATCCGATTAAAAAAGAAAAATCTTAAGGTAGGTTATATAGAGGGTGCTTTTGTTTATCATAAACGGCGAGTAGATTTTTTCAAATTTAGTTCTCAAGTCAATAAATTTGGACTAGTAAGGCCTATATTGCTCAAGCGATATCCAGAAACTGAGAAGATAACGTACTGGTTTCCTTTTTTTTATTTATTGTTCTTCGCAGTAGGGGTGTTTCTACTTTTTTTTGAATTCTATTTTGTGATTTATTTTTATGTGTTGTATAATTTTCTCATACTAATGAATAGTATGATGAACTATAAAACTATAAAAATTGGCCTCTTAAGTGTCATTTCAACAAACATCCAATTTTTTAGTTACGGGTCTGGATTTATAAAAAGTTACTATTTCATTCATATCCTTAAGAAAAAACCACGATTAATATTCCCTCACTTATTTTTTAGTCAATGAACCAAAAGACTCAGCTCAATAGATTAAAGCAGAATATTAAAAAAAGAAATTATAAAGCCTTTATTTTTATCTTGTTTTTTACAATGCTTATATGGCTGTTTGTCCAAATGTCCAAAAGCTATGATGACTCTATAAGTCTATCTATATCACTGGTGAATGTCCCTGAAAATATTATTATCGAAAATTTAGTGCATTCTTTGGAAGTAGACATTCAACAGACAGGATTTAAAATTCTTTCTGTGAGCCTTTTCAATTCGTCTATGGATATCAATTTCAATCAATTGGATTCTTTGGATAATAGATTTGTATTTGTGACTGAAAAACATAAAAAGGAGATATCAAAATCTTTAAATCTTAAATCTAGTGATATACAAATGAGCATAGATAGTTTGGAATATAAGCACTTTAGGTTAGCGACTAAGACTTTAAAAGTGAAGTCAAACTTTAAACTCGATTTTGCTATAGGCTATGATTCTACATCCACTTTCTTGTTTGAGCCTCAATTTGTAAAGGTTTCTGGGAATGATTCAATTTTAAGTACCCTCGAGTATATCTATACCAAGCTTAAAAATTTTAAAAAAGTATCTGATACTCTCGTGGGGTCAATTCGAATACAAACGGTAGACAGTCTATCTATTAATTACTTTGATACAGAGATAGATTACTTTCTTCCTGTGAGTAAATTCACAGAAGGAAGTTTTGAGATTCCAATTGAAGTTAGTCAAGAAGGTACAAATCATGACATCGTTATATTTCCTAAAACTGTAAATGTCAATTTTAAAACCAGTTTGGCTAATTTCGTGCGCATTAGCGAATCTGGTTTTAAAGTCGTGGCCAAGTATATACCCAATGAAGATTTTATGATTCTTGAATTAGTAGAACAGCCCAAGTGGGTTAAAAACGTATCTTTAGATAGCTTTAAGATTGATTATTTGATTAAAGAATGATAAAAATTGGACTTACTGGAGGCATTGGTTCTGGAAAAACGCTTGTAGCAAATATGTTTAAGAATAATAATATCCCAGTTTTTACTGCAGATGTAGAAGCTAAAAAAATTTTAAATGACCCCTCTGTAGTTCAAGACGTATCAAATACTTTTAATATATCATTAACCGGTGACGGATTAATCAACAAATCAGAATTAGCTTCTATAGTATTTAATGATAAAGCGGCTTTAGAAAAACTCAACTCTATAATCCATCCAAAAGTTCACGAGCGTTTTCAAAAATGGATTTTAAATATAGAGGCTTCATATATTATCTACGAAGCTGCTATAATTTTTGAAAAGGGAAGAGCATCCTATTTTGATTTTACGATTTTAATCACAGCTCCAAAACAAGTTAGAATGGCACGTGTTGTCCAAAGGGACCATTCTTCAGAAGAAGAAGTAAAATTAAGAATGAGGGCACAATGGTCTGAATTTAAAAAGAAAAAACTTGCAGATTTCATAATTAAAAATACTAATATAAAACAGACTCAGCAACAGGTAGATAAACTTCATGTAAAATTTTTAAATTTTTCAGATAAATAAGAGGATTGTCTTGTTAACTTTCGGTTAAACACCGAGAAAGCATTTTGTTAAAACTGTAATTTTGGCAAAATGAATAAACGCATATTTATATTTATAATTATTCTGATGACGGTTTCCTTGGTGGGAATTATCTTCGTGCAGGGCTATTGGATTAAAAACACAGTGGAAAGCAACGAAGAACAGTTTTCCATGGGTGCCAAGCAGATACTTATAAATGTAGTGCAGCAGTTGGAGAAAGATGAAGTCGATAAGTATTACTTCAAATTTGCTTCTATCGCGGACTCTGCTATCCCAGTAAGAGCTCAACTAAGTGAAATTTTCCAATTGCCAGATGAAGGGATTTCAACTGAATATTTTACGTATTCCAATCGCTTATTCCAAGAGGATTATAAAATTGCCTCTCCTTTTTTAGCTGAAAATCAAGATTCAATCGAGTTTAAAAAATTGATTAGTAGAAAGGTAACAGCTGTGATGAGAAGAGAGGGCATGGACGGAAATACTATTAATGCCCTAGAGCGTTACGAGCGTATTAATAACCTAGAAGATGAGCAAAAATATTTATGGCTAGACGCTATAAAGGAAATGGCTTCAAAAATTCCTATCCATGAGCGAGTTGATACTTTGGAAATCAAAAAGCTTATCGATGAGCAAATGGAAAAACGAAATCTAGATTCAGGTTTTGATTTTGGAATATACAGCAATGCACTTTCGACTAAGGTGAAAACTGCAAGTTTTGAGCTCAACTCCCCTTCAACTTACGGAGTACCGGTATACAGTTATAATGATGAATATTCAGATTACCAACTGTTTATTAATTTTAAAGATAAAAACAAGCAAATTTTGTCTTCAATAGCGGTTATGGGTGGTCTTTCAGTTTTATTTACCTTGGTTATCGTTTTGGCTTTTTCTTCGGCAATAGGTCAACTTATACGGCAAAGACAAATCTCACAAATCAAAACTGACTTTATAAACAATATGACGCACGAATTTAAAACGCCCATCGCCACTATTAATTTGGCATTAGATTCTGTGAAAAATCCTATAATTGCAAACAATCCTGAAGCGGTAAACCGCTATATGAATATGATAAGGGAAGAAAATAAACGTATGCATGCTCAGGTAGAAAACGTATTAAGGATTTCTAAACTAGAAAAAAATGAGCTCAATATTGATAAAGAAAAATTTAATCTTCATGATATCATAGAAAATGCAATTAGCCATATCAATCTTATAGTTGAAGATCGAGATGGTTACATCAAAACATATCTAGATGCCAAAAGAGATAGTATATTAGCAAACAATTCACACTTTTCAAATGTTATTATAAACATTTTAGATAATTCTGTAAAGTATTCTGCTTCTGAGCCTAGAATTACAGTGACTACTGAAAATGTTAATAATTATGTTGTGCTTATCATTTCAGATCAAGGGAATGGAATGGCTAAGCAAGTTCAGAAGAAAATATTCGAAAAATTTTACAGAGAACATACAGGAGACGTTCATAATGTAAAGGGCCACGGGCTAGGATTGGCTTATGCTAAGCAAATTGTAGACGATCATCATGGAGAGATTTCTGTGAAAAGTGAAAAAGGAAAAGGAAGTTCATTCATTATTAAATTACCATTAATATCATAAATATATGGAAACTGAAAACAAGAAAATTTTATTAGTAGAAGACGACCCAAATTTTGGAATCGTGTTAAAAGATTACCTTTCCATGAATAGCTACGATGTCACGCATGCTAAAAACGGAATGGAAGGCTTCGAGAAATTCAAAAAAGGAAACTATGACCTTTGTATTTTAGACGTCATGATGCCCTATAAAGATGGTTTTACTTTAGCGAAAGAGATCAGAGCTAAAAATGAAGATATTCCAATTATCTTTCTAACGGCTAAAGCGATGAAAGATGATGTTCTAAAAGGATATAAAGTTGGGGCTGATGATTACCTCAATAAGCCTTTTGATAGTGAAGTGCTTTTGATGAAAATAAAAGCCATCATGCAAAGGAAAAATTCAGATACACTTTCAGATAGCAAGCAATTTGAATTTAGTGTGGGTAACTTTCATTTGAACTCTAAATTGAGGTTTTTAACCTTTAAAGAGGAGGAGCCTAATAAGTTATCTCCAAAAGAAAACGAGCTATTGCGTCTACTGGCCCTATACGAAAACGACTTAATGCCAAGAGAGTTAGCGCTCACAAAGATTTGGAGAGATGACAACTACTTCACGTCAAGAAGTATGGATGTGTATATTGCCAAATTGAGAAAATATTTGAAAAAAGACGATTCAGTTGAAATTTTAAATATCCATGGTGAAGGATTCCGTCTAGTTGTGAAGGGATCTGATGGGAAAGGTGCTTAAAGCCTAACTTTAGATTTAATTTTTATTTATTACAAATTAGCTTGCTGTTTTCCACGGTAAGCTAATTTTTTTTGATGTAACTAATAATGTTTTCTCTGGAAGTCTCATAATGAAACCACTTAATTTGAGGATCTTTTTTAAACCATGTTAATTGTCTTTTTGCAAATCTTCTCGTGTTCTTTTTAATTTCAGAAATGGCTTCGGCTTTTGTTACTTTACCTTCAAAATGAGAGAATAGCTCCTTATAGCCTACGGTTTGTAAAGCATTTAAGTGTTTAAAAGGATACAAAGATTCTGCTTCTTCTACAAGTCCATTTGCAATCATTTTATCTACGCGTTTTTCAATTCTACTGTAAATGATCTCTCGTGGAGCGTCTAGGCCTATTTTAATACTATTAAAACTCCTTTCTGGTTTAGCTTGATTAAGGAAAGTTGAATAGGGTTTTCCAGAGGCTTCTATAACCTCAAGCGCTCTCGTAAGTCGTCTTGGATTGCTCAATTCAATTTGTTTGTAATACTCAGGATCTTTCTTCTTCAACATGCTCTGTAACGCCCCTAACCCCTCGGAGTTGAGCAGGTTTTCGATGCTTAATCTTATATCTAACGGGATTTCTGGAAAGAGGTCAAGACCTTCTGTCACTGCTTTTTGATATAGACCACTCCCCCCAACGAGTATAGCCCTAGACCGTGTTTTGAAAATAGCCTCTAAGACCTCTATAGCCTCTTTTTCAAATTGTCCAACATTATAATCTGCTTTGATGGAAATATGTTGAATGAAACGGTGCTTTGCCTGAGAGAGCTCATTTTGACTAGGGACTGCTGTACCAATTTCCATTTCCTTAAAAAACTGCCTGGAGTCTGCTGATAAAATTTCAGTAGAAAAACAGTTTGCCAATTCAATGCTTAAATTGGTTTTTCCGATCGCGGTTGGACCAACAATACAAATTAAGGTAGATTCTTTAGCCTTCATTCTTAATTTATTTCTCCTGCTTTTTATGCAATGAATTTCCACACTTATGACAAAATTCTGCACTATCTCTATGATCATCTTCCCCACAATTAGAACAAACTTGTGTGTTTTTTCTGAAATTCTCTTTCGCCATTTCCGCAGAAACTATTCCAGTAGGAACGGCTATGACACCATATCCAAGTAGCATAATAATAGTAGCGATAAACTGTCCTAAAGGTGTTATAGGGTGGATATCTCCAAATCCTACCGTGGTAAGAGTCACTATGGCCCAATAAATCCCCCTTGGGATAGAAGTGTAACCGTGTTCAGGGCCTTCTACAATATACATTATGGTTCCAGCTATGAATGAGATAATAACGACACTATAAAGGAAAATTAATATTTTTGGCACACTATTTCTCAAGGCAACAGCTACACTAGAACCAGCTCCAGAATACCTCACCAATTTAAAAATTCTAAAGACTCTGAGTAGTCTTAAAGCTCTCAGGGATAATAAGGCTCCAGAGCCAGCAAAAATCAAAGAAATATATAAGGGAATAGTAGATAGAAAGTCTACAATACCATAAAAGCTAAAAATATAATTTTTAGCTTTTTTTATACTGATGACTCTCAGTATATATTCAATGGTGAAAAACACAGTAATGATCCATTCTAGAGTAACAAATAAGGAATGGTATTGAAGGCTAATCTGTTCTACAGAATCCAGTATGACCAATACAAGACTTGCTAAAATAACAATTAATAAAGCAACATCAAATATTTTTCCCGCTTTGGTGTCTGCTTCATATATCACTTCATGAACCTTTTCCTTCCAAGTCATCTCAAAAATGAATTACCTTCAAATTTTTATTATTTTTCCTCAAATAACTCTGTATAATATGTTGGGCATCTCTATCATTTTGCATAGGATTTATGATGTTTTTCAAAATTTCAATATTTTCAACTTGAAAATTTAACTCGGTATATCCGAAACCTACGAGTTTTCCATTTTCAATTAGGACAACACTTTTTTCACCTAGGTGTCTCCCTCGATCTTGAATAATCATGTTCTTATTTTTATACGTATAAAATTCGATGAGCTCTATGATGCGAGAATTATAAGAAAGAGCATCTTCTTCTTGTATACATGCTCCATTGCATTTTTTTATGGTGTAATTGAAGCAAGCTTCTTTGGTTTTATGTAAACCCGTTAATTTTTGACAAAGTTGATAAGTCTCCAAAGCTCTTTCTAAAAAGGCTTTCCCTTGTTGAAAATTGGTGAAGCTAGTAATGTAGTCTTTTTTAGAGTCCAATCTAGAAACAGTCAAATTGAGGTATCCGTTATGATCTTTGACCATATAAAGCCCGTGGGTAAATAGGTCTTTCTTTAAAGCAGAGTTATACTTTGGTTTAAGTTTCTTGATGGATTGATTTTCTTTTAGCAATGCCATAAGTTCATTACCAGTTTTTTCATAATCTACTGATGAAGTGTGCTCTTGAATCTGCTTAGATTTTTGGGCGTCACTCATAAAATGCTGGTTAGCTCTTTTTTTGATGTCATTGCTTTTTCCTACATAGATAATATCTCCTTCTTTATCAGAGAAATAATAGACTCCAACTGCATTGGGTAAATCGTCTACAAGTTTGATGAGCTTCTTATCGATGCTGCTCACAGCGTTTAACTTTAAATGAGAGCTTATAATTTCTTTATCGGTATCCTTTTCTAGTAAGAGCTTAAAAAGTTTTACCGTAGCTAGTGCATCTCCGCTAGCTCTATGGCGATCTGTTATGGGGATTCCTAGTTTCCTTACTAACTTTCCAAGACTATAAGACTCAAAATCGGGTAGAAGCTTTTTAGAGAGTTTAACGGTACACAGTGTTTTGCGTTCGTAAGCATATCCAAGTCTATCGAACTCAAGTTTCAACATTCTATAGTCAAACTTAGCATTATGAGCTACAATGATGCATCCTTCCGTTATTTCTATAATGCGCTTTGCACTTTCGTAAAACTTAGGTGCCTGATGGAGCATTTCGTTGTTAATGCCAGTCAAGCCTACTACAAAGGATTGGATTCTGCGCTCAGGATTTATTAGCGAGATAAATTGATCTACAATCTCATTACCGTCAAATTTATAAATAGCGATTTCTGTAATCCCTTCTTCATTGTATTTTCCCCCGGTGGATTCTATGTCTAAAATGGCGTACAACCTAGCTTTATGTGTTTTAAATTAAGATAACAAAATTAAAGATATTATTTTGTTTCTATCATTTAGTTTTTAAAGTTTAACCTCTGCATATCAATTTTATCAACCGTTTATATTGAAGTTTTTAAAACTAATATGTCAGCCTTAAGTCTATAATACCAAATTAGACCTATAATGACGCAATAAATCGTTTTACCGATACGAATTCGGCACAGGCTTTTTTCGTCTGCTTTTCATCAAAAATAATTACCGTAGCTAAGGCTATGCTAGTTATTTTTGATTTCAATCAATCAATCAAAAAATAATTCAATTTATTCATACGGCATTATAAATATAATTTGGTATAAGTTATTGAATTTAAAATCAGTATTGATGCGATATGGTGTTCCCGTTTATCTAGCTCCAAAAATAGAACTTCCTATTCTTACCATATTAGTGTTATGTTGCATGGCGATTTTATAATCTCCACTCATTCCCATGGATAGGATACTGAAGTCCTTTTGACTTTTTGAAGTCTCTTTATACAGCGTTTCAAGAATTTCAAATTCTCTATGAATCTGCTTTTCATCATCTGTAAACGTAGCCATGGCCATCAAGCCCTTTAGTCTTACGTTTTTTAATTCAGTTAGTTTATCATCTTCTAAGAATAGTTTTAAGTCTTCTGGAGACATGCCATATTTAGAATCCTCTTCAGCTATTTTTACTTGTAATAAGCAGTCGATTACTCGGTTATTTTCCACTGCACGCTTATTGATTTCTTTAAGTAATTTCATGTTCTGCACCGCGTGAATAAGGTCTACATAGGGAGCCATGTATTTTACTTTGTTGGTCTGTACGTGACCTACCATATGCCATTTAATATCTTTGGGTAAAGCATCCCATTTGTCCGTCATTTCCTGAACCTTATTTTCCCCAAAAATTCGCTGTCCAGCTTCATAAGCTTCCATCAAGTCTTCATTGGGCTTCGTTTTTGATACCGCGACCAAGTTGATGTTCTCTCCCAATTCTTCTGCAAATGTTTTGATATGTCCTTTAATTGACTCTTCCATCCTTTTAATTTTTAAAATTCATAAATCGTAATTCCACTTCTTAACTTAGGTTCAATATAAGTTGTTTTTGGAGGCATTTTCATTCCTTCATCTGCTATAGTTTTCATTTCTTCAATACTTGCAGGGTACATTCCGAATCCGACCTGATAGTCTCCTTGGTCGACCGCCCCTTTTACGAAAGCCATGTCTTTCTGACCTTGACTATACACCAATCTAGAATTAGTTTTCAAGTCTTGAATTCCTAAAATTGGTTTCAGTATTGTATTAAATAAAATCTGAGCATCCAATTTTGATAGTGCATCATTAAAATCACAATTCCTATCTCTTAGGTTTAATTCGTAAAAATCACCATCGAGATACATGCTAAAATAGTGAGCTTCTTTAGGTTTATAATAATTCTGCTTTAAATTTTCAATCTTGAATTGTTCATCTAGTTTTATAAGAAATTCATCCTTACTTAAACCATTCAGATCCTTTATAAGCCTGTTGAACTCATGAATTCTCAAGTGACTTTCTGGAATAAAAAATCCCATAAAAAAATTATAGGCTTCTTTTCCTGTGTGCTGATTATTTTCAGATTCCAGCACTTTTTTTAAGTCAATTGAAGAGGAACTTCTATGGTGCCCATCGGCTATATAAATATGTTCCATCACTTCAAATTCTTTTTGAATTTGCTCATGAAGCTTTAGATCTTCAATCACCCAAAAGTGATGCGTTTCTCTAGACGTGGTAGTGAATTCATATTCCGGTCGAGTCTGCATCAATCTTTTTGAAATGCCGTCTAAGATATCATTATCTGGATAGGTGAGAAGGACGGGGTCGGCGTTGAACCTTACTGTCTTGAGATATTCGGTAAATACCTCCACCTTTTCCGTTAGTGTATCTTCGTGTTTTTTAATAATATCATTTTCATAATCTTCAACACTTGCTGCACCTACAAAACCTACAAATTCTATTTCATTTCTATAAATAATTCTATGAAGGTAATAGCAAGGTTTTTCATCTTGTTGAAAACTGCCGTCTTCTTTAAATTCTTCAAACCTGTTTTTAACTAGGCTAAAGCGTTCTTTTCCAGAAATTTCTTTATTGTATTTATATCCAGGATTTGCAATATGTAGAAATGAAAAGGGATTGTTATCTAATCTTGCTTCAACTTGGGCTTTTGTATAGGTTTCGTAAGGCTTTGATGCAATTAGACCTACTTTATCTCGAGTGGGTCTAGTCGCTTGAAATGGAATAACTTTGGGCATCTTTAAGACACAAATTGTGGGGAGACTTTTTCTGCTTTTTTGCTTTCGCTGTAATCATAAAATCCCTCTCCAGATTTCACTCCAAGTTTACCTGCTCTCACCATATTTACAAGCAAAGGGCAAGGGGCATATTTCGGATTTTTAAAGCCCTCATACATCACTTCCAAAATAGATAAACATATATCTAGTCCTATAAAATCAGCAAGCTGAAGGGGACCCATAGGATGGGCCATACCTAACTTCATTACAGTATCGATTTCATTCACACCTGCTACATTATTGTAAAGAGTCTCTACAGCCTCATTAATCATTGGCATTAAAATTCTGTTAGCAACGAAACCTGGATAGTCTTTAACTTCAGTCGGGACCTTACCAAGGCTTTTAGCAAGCTCCACAATTCTATTTGTGATGTCATCGCTAGTGTTGTATCCTCTTATAATCTCTACAAGCTTCATGATGGGTACTGGGTTCATAAAGTGCATTCCTATCACTTGTTTTGGTCTACTCGTGACAGCAGCAATTTTAGTGATTGGAATAGAGCTGGTATTTGTTGCTAAAATCGTTTTGGCTGGGCAAAGCTTGTCAAGTTCTTTAAAAATGTCCAGTTTGATTTTTTCATTTTCTGTAGCGGCTTCAACAACAAGGTCTGCATCTTTTACACCCTCTGCTATGCTTGTAAAAACGCTGATATTTTCTAGTGTTCTTTTCTTGTCCTCTTCGCTTATCTTTTCTTTGCTAACCATGCGATCTAGATTTCTAGTGATGGTTAAAACACCCGTGTCTAGATTATCTTTTGAGACATCTATAAAGCTTACATTATAATCGAATTGAGCAAAGGTGTGTGCAATGCCATTTCCCATAGTTCCTGCACCTATTATAGCTATATTTTTCATGATTTTATTTTTAAAATGATTACTCATCGAATGCTTTTATAATTTGCATCGCCACTCTTAAAGCCTCAGTACCTTGCTCTAAAGTAACAATAGGGGTCGTGTCATTTTCAATAGCTTCTGCAAATGTTTCTAATTCGTCCAAAATGGCATTATTTGGACTTATATCTGGATTATCAAAGTAGATTTGTTTTTTTACACCTTCAGCATTTTGTAGAATCATCGCAAAGTCATCTGGGTCTTGGGGAGCATCTTTCATTTTCACAACTTCGGTTACTTTTTCAAGAAAATCTACCGAAATGTAAGCATCTCTCTGGAAGAATCTTGACTTACGCATGTTTTTAAGCGATATCCGACTTGCTGTAAGATTAGCCACACACCCGTTCTCGAATTCAAGTCTTGCATTGGTGATATCTGGAGTCTCAGAAATAACAGAGACCCCACTTGCATTGATTTTTTTCACTTTTGAATTAACGATGCTTAGTATAGCATCAATATCATGAATCATCAAGTCTAAAACGACAGGGACATCCGTTCCTCTTGGATTGAATTCTGCGAGTCGGTGCGCTTCAATAAACATAGGAGTGTCTATTTTGCTTATGGCAGCTCTAAAGGCTGGGTTAAAGCGCTCAACGTGCCCAACTTGTCCTTTTACATTATGAGCCTTAGCCAGTTTTATAAGAGCTTCTGCTTCTTTTACTGTAGAGGTGATGGGCTTTTCTATAAAGACGTGAACACCTGCTTTTATAGCTTGTTCTGCCATAGTGTAATGGTAGGTGGTAGGAGTGACGATATCAATAACATCTACATTATTTAGTAATTCAGCATAATCCTCAAAACAAAAATAACCAAATTCTTCTTCGATCTTCTTCGCGTGAGTATGATCTGTATCGTGAAATCCTACAAGTTCATATTTCTTTGACTCGTTGAGCAATCTCAGATGAATTTTTCCGAGATGTCCTGCACCCAAAACACCAACTTTCAGCATAAATTATATGGTTTTATACAAAAGTAACATTTCTTTTCAAGCTAACTGTGAGCAGAGACTTTTTATAAGGTTTCTTTTAAATAGTCTAAAACTAATAATAGCCTCTTTGAATGGATGTTTCCATTTTTTTTATAAATTTACTATGAGTTGAATTTAAATATAAAATCTTGGAAGACAGCTATAGACAGCAAGGAAGACGAAAATTACTGGTAGAACTGATTCGAGAAAAGGGTATTAAAGATGAAAAAGTTCTTCAAGCTATAAATGAAATTCCAAGGCATCTATTTATGGATAGCAGCTTTGAAGATCATGCTTACCAAGATAAGGCTTTCCCTATTACTGCTGGGCAAACTATCTCCCAGCCATTTACGGTTGCTTTTCAGACCGAACTTTTGCAGGTAGAACCCGGTGATTTAATTTTGGAAGTAGGGACGGGTAGCGGCTATCAAGCCGCTGTTTTATGCGAACTTGGAGCGAGAGTATATACCATAGAGCGACAGCAAAAACTCTATAAAAAGACTAAAAATTTTCTTCAAAAACTAGGCTATAGACCCAAATTTATGAGCTTTGGAGATGGGTATAAAGGTTTGCCAGAGTACGCTCCTTTCGATAAAATTATTGTGACTGCAGGGGCTCCTTTTATACCAAAACCTTTGATGGCTCAACTGAAAATTGGAGGTAGACTTGTCATTCCCGTCGGAGAAGATCCACAAATCATGACTTTATTGAAAAGGACTTCTGCTAAAAGCTTTCAAAAAGAAACCTTTGGCGAATTTCGTTTTGTACCACTTTTAGAGGATAAAAATTAGGGTTCTCTTAAAATTGATCCAGTAGTTTAAGTCCAAAAACCAAAGCTCCATTTTGCCAACCGCCTTGATAAGGTTTGACATAATCGATTCTAAAGAATCGAAATTGACCAAAGCCAACGTTGTCCAAACCTACCGAAAATTCTGAATAGGGTTTATGAGAGTCGGTAAATAAGCTTTTAGCCCCTACGACCATATTGAAGTTTAGCTGATTGAGAAGTGGAATTTTATTAAGGAGAAATCCTTTAAAATTATGCTCTAAGTGAACATCTGCATAATCTGAACTTGTAGACAGTTCATAATAAGGGAGCAAGTTAAACTGATTAAGATAATTATCAGAAGTTCCTATTCGAGTTTGGTTTCCGTTGAAATGTTTAAAATCTAAAAAGGAGATGTTTTCTGCATTGAAAAATAAACCACCGTTAAGACTATAAGCCAATTCTCCAAACCTAGAAATCGTTTTGGTTTGAGTGAGTCTTGCTTTTACAACATCAAAATTAAAATCACTTATATCTGATGCAAAGCCTTTCTCATAAGCAAAGCTAAATACAGGAAATTTATCACTAAAGGTGTCGTATTTCCCATTAGGTGTTAGCACATATTTTTGATTAAAATTTACACGTCCTGCAATTCTTAACTTACCAATAGTATGGGAAGGAAACAATTGAGATCCAAAAGCTTCAGGCAATAGAGGGTTATTGGAGGTAAAGCCTCCATTTTTATTTTCAATAATTGGTGAATTCGTAGAATTGATAAGAGAACGTCTTCTTTCAAAACCCAATTGGGCACTGAGTCGAAAGCCATTAAACACGTCTTGACTATAAGTGGCTTCACCAAAGATCCTTTCATATAATTTAAGGTAATTACGTTCAAAAATCACTGAAGCAATGGACGATAATCTTTCGTTGATAGGATTGGTAGAATTGATTTCTTCAGCTTTGACACCACTAGAAATAATCAAAAAAGGTTTTGAGAAATTATTGAATTTTTTCGTAAAAGTAAAGCTAGGTCTCAGAGTCTCTTCAGAGAATCCATAATCCAAATCAGATCGAATTTCCCAATAGGTTCTGAAGGTGCCAGCAGTATCTTTTTGTCTAAAGTAAATTCCCGATTTAATATTAAATCCCTGTACGGTATTATAATTAAAATCGGTTAAGCCGGTGAATCCAGCTTCTTGACGGGTTGTTGAATTCTGCCAAGAGTAGCCAAATAAAGGATCTGTTACTTTGAAGGTGTTACGGACTGCATCTATAGAATCTTTATAAGGTTGAGAGTTTTTTAGGGTCTGTAGGCTGTCTTTAAAGGTGTAATCTTCCCGTTCTAGACTAGTAAGAGGAACAGGTCTATTTTGTTCCCAGAACAAACTGTCCTTGGTGTTCGCCTCCTTATCAAAGGTAATAATGGCATTCGAGAAATCTTTTTTGGTCAACTGAGGATTGAACTCATAGTTTTTATAAGAAGCTACAAAATTACCGCCTCCTGAAATCCCTAAAATTCCCCAACTAAAAGAAATATCTTGGGAGATAAGAGTCCAGAATTTATACTCCTCGCTATAGTTGAAGGTTTGTTTGAGGTTGAGTTCTTTCACCACCTCGACTTGAAGTGATTTGCCTGTCGTCATAAGGTCAACACCGTAAATATCCCAAGTATCTTCCAAGATATAAAGGTATCCGCTAAATACAGCATCGTTTGGTCTCTTAGGTATAACTTTTATTTTATTAACTAGAAATTTATCATTTTCATAAAAAGTCCCCTCAAGCTCATAGTCATAATATTGCATAGCAAAGTTAGCAATTGGAGAGACTAGATTTTTACCTAAGTCGATGCTGTTTTCGTAAAATGAGAAGTTGAAATCTTCTGCAGAATTAAAGCTAAATCCCCTATCGTCCCCGCTGACTTTGGAAGCGATGATGTTTTCTTTGAAGCGGTTTGGTGCTTTGTATGAAATCCTTGAGACGGTTTCACTAAGGTAGACTACACCACTTCGAGTGGAATCCAAACCACCTCCAAAATCACCAACCTCTTGGCCTAATATTTTCTCTGGGACATTTTCGATTTCCCAGAGCCCTTTGGAATAGAAATCAGCTTTATACTCTTGAATTTTAGACAGGTTTTTATTTCTGTTTTCTACAGCATTGCGGATAATAGAATAGGCAGGATCCTCGTCATTGGTAATAAAAACATCGTCTAAGCTTGTTATCTTTTCTATTAACTGAACAGAGATGACATCACTAGAGGTTTCTATCTTTCTTTTTTGGGTCTGAAACCCTAAAAATTTAAAAATGAGATAAGATTCTTTAGTTTGCTCAAGTTTTAATTTGAACTCACCGTTGGCATTGGTTGTGGTTCCATTAAAGGTACCTTCATCATAAACATTTACATTTTGTAAAGGATTACCGACGGTATCCGTCACCCTTCCTGTAATTTGCGAATAACTGCTCAAAAAAGACAGCAATAATAAAATAAGTAGCCAAGGATGCTTCATGAATTTAATAAAATGTTGACACTAGGTATTAAAAGTTTTGTTGATTCTGTTTAGCTTTCTTTTGGTATCACGATCTTTTATGGTTTCGCGTTTATCATGAAGCTTTTTACCTTTGGATAGGGCAATTTGTAATTTTGCAAAGCCTTTGTCGTTGAGAAATAAGCTCAAAGGTATAATAGTAAGGCCACTGTTTTTCACTTCTTTAAGAAGTTTTTTCAGCTCTTTTTTATTGAGTAAAAGTTTCCTGGCGTTTTTTGGCTTATGATTAAAATGGGTTGCATGTGAATACTCTTGAACATCCATATTGATCACAAATAATTCTCCCTGCTCATTGAATTCACAAAAGCTTTCAGTAATTGTTGCTTTTCCTTCTCGGATAGATTTAATTTCGGTGCCCGCTAATACAATTCCAGCTGTATATTTGTCCAGAATTTCATACTGAAATCTGGCTTTTTTATTTTTTATATTGATCTTGTTTTTAACCATAGAACTAAAATATATATTTCAAAAATAAGACTTTTGAAAGGATAGCTAGAATTAACGACAGTGTTTATATTTAAATTAATAATGATATGAAGTATTTAATTGGACTCATCTTGCTGTGTACGCTAGGATGTCAAAAATCTAAACAAAAAGCGATTGAACCTTCCGTGGTCATAGGGAAAGCTATCGAGTTTTCTGGTAAATCAAAACTTAATGAGAATATATTAGAATTCAAATTTAGAGACTATTCTTACAAAGCGATGCCTACTTGTGAAGGGTTTCAGCTTGAAAGACTTTCGACAACTTCACCAACAAGAGATGTTGTGAAAAATGGAGAATTAACGCGTTTTTATCAAGATTCTGTTGTAAAGTTGGCAGATACCACTGCATTTTCGTATTATGAATCAGTTAATTCTGTCCACTATTTTACTCAGCTACCTCTTCGTTTGGAAGATAATGCTGTAAACCCATCATACCTAGGCGAAGAAGAAATCAACGGTAAGACATACCATAAATTGAAGGTTAAGTTTACTGAAAATGATGGTGGAGAAGATTTTAAAGATACTTACATCTATTGGTTCGACACTTCAGATTTTTCAATGGACTTTTTAGCTTATAGCTTTTTAGTGAATGGAGGTGGATTGCGTTTTAGAAGGGCGATTAACCAAAGAACTATTGATGGTGTTGTTTTTCAGAATTATGAAAATTACAACCCAAAAGAGACCTCTCAAAAATTAGAAGATCTAGCTCAGCTTTGGGAAAGTGGAGACTTAGAGCTTCTCTCCAAAATCGAAAATGAAAATGTTACTTTAGAGTATTCTGTTCTTAATTGTAACTAAAGTCTTTTGGAACTTTAAGCTGAATTAAAGTGTCTTTTAAATGCAAGTCTTTATCGATTTCCATTTTGAAGAAAATATCATAGGTATTTTCCTCTAGGTTGTCATACATCACTTCTGAAAGAATTTCATTCATAAACCTTGGGCTTGTGTTGCTGTGTCCTAAGACTAAAACTTTTTTACCGTAAGTTGCTTTCCAAAATTCAGCATTAAATAAAGTGTCTTTTCCAGCATTGTAGCTTTTGATGTCTCCTTTAAATTGATGTAGTGTAGGGATGATGGTTTGAAGGGTTCTACTGTAGTCTGTAGAATAGAACATATCCAAAGACTTATCTTTAAAATAAGTCGCTAAAAAATTCGCCCTGCGAATTCCTTCTTCCGTAAGTTGAGGGTCTCTATTCTCTTTGTCTGTAGTATCTTTTTCAGCATGTCTCACAAAATAATAAGTGGTCTTTTGGGCCTCTAATCCTTGTGGAATTTCAAACTGAAAATCTTTATTTTTTGATGAATTCTCTTGACAAGACAGGCAAAGTATCGCGATACTTAAAATTAAATAGTGAAATGTTTTCATTGGACTTGTTTTAGTTCTAATAAAATAATCTGATTTAATTGTGTCCCAAATTTATTGAAATTATTATCAGAAACGACAATAATGGAAGAATTACCATTAGGGAGTATTGGACCAAAACACAGTCCCTCTAAATTATCAACACTACCTTTAGTTAAGTTTCTTTTGATCGATTTAAAGTCGAAAATTAAACTCTTTTCTGCGTAAATAATATCCTTTGAAGAGGCGACTTCTAGTTGCGCTATGGCATGAATGTCTGTTGCTTCACTCACATCTACCAGATACAACTTCACCTTATTGCCTTGGCTTTTGTGACCTGCAGAATAGGAGCGTTCTAGAACCAAAAAAGTATTTTTACCAATTTGTAGAATCTCTGTAAGCCCATTGATAGAATAGGGAAGTAATGGGATTTTGGTAATCCTATCCAAATCCATGGCATATTGGCGAGTCACTTTTTCTTCCTTATGATCAAAGAAACTCAATCGTATAGGGGAGTTGGTGTTATACAGTTTTGGGGATTTACCATCTTTTTTTAAGGGTAATTCGTTAGCAAACCAAAATCCCGAAGAATTTATGCTGTTCGATAAGCCCTCGAAAACACCATTATGCCTAGGTTGATTATTTCCCGTGGCCATAAAATAATCAGGCAACAAATAACTCTTAATAAATTCTGCCGTCTTGCTTACTTTGAAAATTCTTGGTGATAAACCAGAATTGATACTTCCTTCTGTAGAAATTAAATACCCATCTCCATCATATCTGATGGACTCCATATCCAATGCATTTTTCTCAAAGAAGATATTATTCTGTAGTTTAATAACCGATTTGAACGTAATGGTGTCCACTTGAAACCCCTTCAATTTTAATCTTGCTTTAAAAATCAGTGGATTAGAAGGCGAATCATTTACCATAAGAAGTTCATCTTTAGTATAATCCACTCCTGAAATCCCACCATATATTTCATTCTGAAATTTGAAATTTTCAGGAACAACGTATTCATCTAAAAATTGAACACCATACGCTTTGTTATCCAAGGTTCTAGTGGTACTGCAACTGGTTATTAAGAATACTAAGACGCTTAACTTTGAAAATTTAATGAAATGGTAGGAGGTCAACATAAAAGATGGAATTGGTTATTATGTCCAGTTAAATCATAAACTTTAGATCAATTAAAATTCAAGGAGAGTAAAGATGCCTTAAAACAAAAATAATGAAAAGTATAATACCGATGATGATTTATAATATGCTGAAAGTAAGTGTGAAATCATGCTTGTTAAACTTCAAGCTAAAACTATAAATACTAAGGAAGAGTTAGAGAAGAAAATCAATGAATTGTATTCTAACTTTTATTAAATTAAAAATCCCTGTTATGATATCATAACAGGGATTTTTAATTTATTTATTTACTATATCTATAAGCTCAACCTCAAACTTTAAAATTGAATTTGGAGGAATTGGTCCTGTCTGTCTTGGGCCATAAGCTAATTCTGATGGAATGATCAGTACCGCCTTTTCACCGGTTTTTAAAAGCATTATCCCTTCATCCCATCCTCGAATCACACGACCAGTTCCTACAGGAAATTCTATAGGTTGGTTTCTGTCTAATGAGGAATCGAATTTGGTTCCATCTAGAAGATAGCCTGAGTAGTGTACACTTACTACATCTCTAGCCTTTGGAGATGATCCGTTTGGATTTTTTTCGGTAATCAAGTAACGTAATCCGCTATCGGTGATTTCAAAGCCTTCACTAGCTTGCTTAAGTTTAGCTTTTCTCGCCACTTCTTCCTCGACTTTGGCTACTTTGGCTTTGTCAAAACCAGAAGTAAATGCGGTTACGGCATCAAAACTTTTGGCATCGCTACCTTTCCTAATGATGTTAATCGTTTCTATAACGACATCTTCAACAGGTTTGTCACCCGGCTTTTTAGTCTTTACTTTTCCTATGCTATCTACGACTTGCATTCCAACAACCAACTCTCCAAAAACACTATGTTTTCCATCTAAATGTGGAGTGGGAACAAGAGTGATAAAAAATTGACTTCCATTAGTGTCCGCTCCAGCATTGGCCATAGACAAAATTCCTTTTTTATGGGTTAAAACAGAATCAATTTCGTTTGGAAATTCATATTCTGGTCCTCCTTGTCCAGTACCCTTTGGATCACCGCCTTGGATCATAAATTCATCGATCACTCTATGGAAAATGATACTGTCATAAAATTTTTGATTTTGATATTCTTCATCGACCAATGGATGTTCACCTTCTGCTAAGGCAACAAAATTTCCAACGGTCATTGGGACTTTATCGTAGTGGAGTTCCGTGACAAAATCTCCCATAGAGGTTTGAAATTCAGCATATAATCCATCTTCTAATTCTGGGTATTGGGAGGAACAGCCAACAAGCAGTATTCCAACTAACACAGCAAATGATAATCTTAAAGTTCTCATGTTATTCAGTTTTTGGTTTTATTTCATTTAAAGTTACAGTAGACTTTAGAGCGACGTGGGTCCCGATTTTATCATTATCGCCATAGTAGCCATAAGCTTGGTGAGAAGGGAATAAAAAAGTAACCGTCTCTCCTTCTTTCATCAATTTTAATCCTTGACGCAGGCCTGTGAAAATTTCTTCTTTATCTATTGTATAAGCGCGTTCCCCAAGTTCTTCTCTAGAATATATGGTGTCGCCTTGAAGTGTTAACAGGTTATAATTAAATTCAACCTCATCTCCAAAACTTGGTGTGATACTATCCGTTTTGTTTTCTGAATTATAGTAATACCAAAATCCATCGGCAGAACTAATGTACTTGTTGGTAGAATCTGCAGCTATAATCCCTTCAATGTAAGATTCTTCCTTTTTGACTATAGCTTTATTAAGCTTTAAGGATTTTGTAGTAAAGCTTTCGGAAGTTCTCGAAATAGGCTTTCTAGGTTCGGGTGATTTACAACTACAAACCAAACAAAAGCATAATATCATATATAAGATGCTCTTCATGATAGGTCCTCTTTGTATTGTTTTAATGTAGTTTCAAATTCGGCTAGGGTAGATTTTAAATCTAAATCGCTTTTACCTCCAGCTGCATTATTGTGTCCTCCACCGCTAAAATGCTTTCTAGCAAATTCATTAACGTTAAAGTCACCAATTGATCTCAATGATATTTTTATAATTTTTTCAGCTTTATGTTCAATAAATATAACTGCAAATTTAATACCTTTTATCGATAAGCCATAATTTACGAAACCTTCTGTATCTCCTTTTTTAAAGTGATTTGAATTTAAATCCTCTTGAGATAGAAAGATATAGGCTGTATTTAACTCTTCAATGACCTTTAAGTTATTGAGAGCTGCTCCCAAAAGGTGAAGTCGGCTTATATTGTTATTGTCATAAATATGTTGATGGATTTGACTGTTATTAGCACCCGCATCTATCAAGTTTGCAATAATTCTATGTGTCTTACTAGTTGTAGATGGAAATCTGAAGGACCCTGTGTCTGTCATAATTCCAGTATATAAACAACTGGCCACATCAGCACTTAGAGAGGTGTCTGGATATTGAGAAGTGATAAATTCATGAACCAATTCGCAAGTAGACGCAATTTGAGTGTCTACTAGCATAAAGTCTGCATAGTCTGACGGTTCTTGATGGTGGTCTATCATCACAAACGTAGATTTTAGGTCCTTTAAGAAATCCCCTAGACCTCCAACTCTATTCAAGTGATTAAAATCTAGTGTAAAGATGTAATCTGAAGCTTCTAAAGCAGCTTTACATTCTGCTTCTTTCGCATCGTAGCACAAAATGTCTTGATTATTTGGTAACCATTTTAAAAAATCTGGGTAAGTGTTCGGCATGATAACTTGAGAGGGAATCTCAAGTTGTTTAAAAAATAAATGCAAAGCCAATGAGGAACCCAAAGCATCCCCATCTGGATTTTTATGACTAATGATACTGATTTTGGAAGTGAGATTTAGTTGATCTTTTAAGCCTTCCAATGTGTTTTTTCTCATAGATTTCAAATGTACAAATTCTTAATAATGCAGTAACACAGGAATCCCTAGTTTTGGAAAAAAAATTATAATGATGAAAAAAATACATTGGATTGTCACTATAGTAGTGATTTTGTTTGCATCCTGTAAATCAAACACCCGTAATAATAAAATTAAAACTGAACATATTGAAATTCAACCTAAAACATTTAGGATAGCTATTGGCAGTTGCAATCGCCAAAACCTACCTCAGGAGTATTGGTCTACCATAGAAAAAGATTCAGCAGATATCTTTGTGTGGGGTGGAGATAATATTTATGCTGATACCCCAGATATTGAGCTTATGGGAGAAAAATACGACAGCATAAAGTCAAATCCCTATTATCAATCTTTCATACAGAGCTTACCAAATGCTCCTTTAGGAGTTTGGGACGATCATGACTATGGCAAAAACGATGCGGGTAAAGAATGGCCTTACAAAGATGAGGCAAAAGAACTTTTTTTAGATTTTCTGGATATTGATTCAACTCAAGCTATGGCTAATAGAAATGGAACCTATTATTCTAAAGTTATTGCTTTAGGTAATAAATCGATCAAATTTTATATGCTAGATAGTCGATACTTCAGAGATGGATTGGTCAATGCTGAGACGCCTGGTAAACGATACCAACCACATACCTCCAAAGATTCTACGCTTTTGGGCGAGCAACAATGGCGATGGCTAGAGAATGAGTTTAAAAGCTCGAAGGCTAATTTTAATATTATTGTAAGTAGCATTCAATTTTTATCCAGCGAGCACGGTTTTGAAACTTGGGGGAACTTCCCGATTGAAATTGAAAAAATGCAAAACTTATGGCTCGAGTATCCCCTTCAGAATATTTTGCTTTTAAGTGGTGACCGGCATATTTCAGAGTTTTCTCAAAAGAAAATTAATGGTCTAGCTTATCCTTTAACCGACTTTACGTCCAGTGGTCTAACGCATTCTTATAGTAGTTATAGTGGTGAGCCTAATCAATATAGAGTAGGTGAGGTTGTTGCGCAAACAAGTTTTGGTCTTATAGATTTAAATCTGGTTACTGAAGAAGCTGAACTGAGAATTAAATCTACGATAGATGGACATACGATTAGAGAGCTACACCTAGACTTCTAATGTTAACAAATGATCTGTATATCTTTTGAAATGACTACTTTTGCACGAAAATAAAATAAATTACAATGGCAGGAACTAAAACATTCACTATGCTTAAGCCAGATGCGGTATCTAAAGGCTATATTGGTGATATCCTTAAACAAATTACAGGCTCAGGTTTTAAAATTGTAGCGCTTAAAATGACGCACATGACCACAAATGATGCTAAAGCTTTCTATGAAGTTCACAAAGAACGTCCTTTTTACGGTGAGCTTGTTGACTATATGACCAGTGGTCCTATTGTTTCAGTAATTCTTGAAAAAGAAAATGCTGTAGACGATTTTAGGACTCTAATTGGGGCTACCAATCCAGAAGAAGCTGCGGAAGGTACGATTCGTAAAAACTATGCGACGTCCATAAGCGAAAATGCAATTCATGGGAGTGATAGCGATGAAAATGCTACGATTGAAAGCAATTTTCATTTTGCAGGAAGAGAGCAATTCTAGCATATCATACTTATCGATAAAAAAAGGGCTGTTTCAAAAGAAACAGCCCTTTTTTTATGTAGCGTAATGCGTTTGGTTATTTAGCAATATTAATGGCTCTCGTTTCTCTAATAACCGTAATTTTCACCTGGCCTGGATATGTCATATCGGTTTGAATTTTTTGGGAAATTTCAAAAGAAAGGGAGGAAGCTTTCTCATCACTTACCTTTTCACTTTCCACAATAACCCTCAACTCTCTACCCGCTTGGATAGCATAAGCTTTTTTAACCCCTCCAAATCCGAAGGCAATTTCTTCAAGGTCTTTTAGACGCTTTACATAAGAATCTAACACCTGCCGTCTAGCTCCTGGTCTAGCTCCACTAATAGCGTCACACACCTGGACAATAGGGGAGAGAAGTGACGTCATTTCTATTTCGTCGTGGTGAGCACCAATGGCATTGCAAATTTCTGATTTTTCTCCATATTTTTCAGCCAATTGCATTCCTAAAATAGCATGAGGAAGTTCTGTTTCCATTTCGGGTACTTTACCGATGTCATGAAGAAGACCAGCCCGTTTGGCTAGTTTTGGGTTAAGCCCCAATTCTGAAGCCATAATGCCACAAAGCTTAGATACTTCTCTAGAGTGTTGGAGTAAATTTTGACCATAAGAGGACCTATATTTCATTCGGCCCACCATTTTTACCAATTCTGGATGTAAACCATGGATACCTAAATCAATAATAGTTCGCTTCCCTATGTCTATGATCTCTTCATCTATCGACTTTCTTGTTTTCTTTACGACCTCCTCAATTCTGGCAGGATGAATTCTACCATCGGTAACCAATTTATGTAAAGAGAGTCTCGCTACTTCACGACGTATGGAGTCAAAGCAAGATAAAATGATGGCTTCAGGAGTATCATCAACAATAATTTCTACACCAGTTGCAGCTTCGATTGCCCTGATATTTCTCCCCTCACGACCAATAATTCTACCTTTTACATCATCATTTTCAAGGTTAAAAACAGAAACACAGTTATCTATAGCTTCTTCCGTTCCTACTCTTTGTATAGTGTTGATGATAATTTTCTTAGCTTCTTGTTGAGCGGTAAGCTTAGCTTCTTCTACGGTGTCTTGGATCATTTGCATAGACTCAGCCTTTGCGGTTTCTTTAAGAGATTCCATCAATTGAGCTTTTGCATCTTCAGCACTTAAGCCGCTAACGATTTCAAGTTGTTTGATCTTGCGTTGTAGAATCTTATCGATTTCTTCCTGCCTTTTCTCTAAGTATTCAGTTTTGTAGGAGTAATCTTTAAGTTTTTCTTCAACTTCAGCATTTAATTTTTTAGTTTTCGAAAGTTCGTTAGAAACTTGAGATTCTTTATCCTTCGTTCTTTTTTCTGCTTCGTTAATTTTCTGATCCCTAGAAATAATCACTTTTTCATGCTCAGATTTAAGCTCTATAAATTTCTCTTTGGCCTGAAAGATTTTATCCTTTTTGAGATTTACTCCTTCTTTCTCAGCGTCTTTTAAGAGTTTAGTGGCCTTTTTTTCAGCCGTTTTCAAAGTTCCTGTAGCGCTTTTATTATCTATGGTTTTTGATATTAAAAATCCTATGATAAGGCCAGCGATAGCTGCTATGATAATAAATATTATATCCATAATTATATATATAAAAAAAGCCTGTACTAGCCTAGTTTTGTATAAAACTCCGTGTAAACAGGTTTAGGGATACTCAGCTGATCAAGGATCCGCTGCACCGAAGTGGCGGCTTGCTTTAGCAACTGAAACTCACCCTTTTTAAATAGTAAATGTTGAGTTTATCAAAAAGGTACGACTAATACAGGCAGTGTCGATTTATGTAATGAACGTTAATTTAACTGATCTTTTAGAATTTCATTCAATTCCAAAAGTTTTATTTCTGCTTCTTGTAATTCTGAAGTAGACGATAATTCATTTTGCTCAATTTGAGCAGCAAATTGCAAAGCACTCATCGCTAAGACATCTTGTTTGTCTCTTACTGCATAATCTTGTTCAAATTTCTTAATAACTTCATTAATTCGTTTGGCCGCTTTTCTCAAGCCTTCTTCTTGTTCAGGTCTTATATTGAGCGGATATACTCTATCAGCAATCGATAATTTTATTTTTAGTTTATCTCCCATCTTTATTCGGCCAATTGAATAATGCAGCTATCTATTTCTTTAATTAAACTATTTATTTTAAGTTTTGTTTCTCTTTTATACTCCGTACTGCCTAGCATTGCGTTGGCTGTTCTAAGTGTTTTATTTTCTTTTTGAAGCATTTCTATTTTTGAATTTAATTCAGAGATAGAATTGTTTTCAGAATTAAACTGGGTAGATAAAGTTCTATATTTAACTTTTAAATCTTGATGTTCATAGATTAATTTTTTTAAATTATCCTCTAAAAATCTGATACTCTCTACCAATTTACTCATTTACATCTTTCGCATTGCTTTGAAGCAAATTTAGCATCAATTAATGAATAAGGCAACCCTGTTGACTAAAAATTCAAAATCAATTTCCAAACTAGATTTAATTTAAATGAATTAAATTTTCATAAAATTATAAAACAACCTTAGAAGTCGTCTTCTATCTGGTTGTTGGCATTGTAATTTTCAATTTCCTTATGGAAACATCTGTACGCTGCATAAACGCTTATATATTTGATGTTCAGACTTCTGAAGGTCTAACAAGTTTGTATGGTAAGGAGGACCACTTGAGGTCACAGCCTGTAAATAAGCTCAACTTGAACATGGGGAGTTAAGGTCGAAAATCCAAGACTATGCTTCTTCTATGAATTCTAATCTGGAAAAATAACTTTATAAGCGATGGTTCCAAGAGAAATCAGAAAGCTGATACCTGCTTTTAACATTTGGAAAGGAAAAATAAATTATATTATTTTTCCTTTCAGTTAAGAATCTTGGCCTTAAAGAGATTGTGGCCGTTCTAATTTATGAATTCAAACATTATAAAAAAGCATCATATCATCGCAAATATTTTTGTGTCCTTAGTCTCAACAGGATTTATGCTTCGGTTATTTTCTTTTTTTATAGAAAAACCTGTTTTGTCTCAAGCTATAGGTATTGAACTGTTTAGCTTTCTTTAAGGTTTCGAGACTTTTAGTCTTTATACATTCGTATTTTTCTGATGATTGGTTTATTGATAGATCAGATCACTTATACCAAATATGCTTTGTATCGCCGTATATTATTCGTATATTTATATATGGGAAGAAAAGCAATTTTAGATATTAGGGAATCAGATTCGGAGCTAAACAAACTCTTGTTAAAACAGAAAACCTTAAA